>Ga0065711_1034559_pt1 | contig 23559 bp, 16 predicted proteins | sample Hoacrofraction12_FD_59098 | JGI IMG/M metagenome (GOLD analysis project Ga0065711, IMG submission 59098) | Hoatzin crop microbial communities from Cojedes, Venezuela - Epithelial fraction 12 v2 (version 2) | ecosystem: Host-associated > Birds > Digestive system > Esophagus > Crop | place...
AGTTGAAGAAGCCCTTCTTGTTGTTTTTGACATCCCTTGCCAGCTTCAATTCCAGGTGAGCCTTGGCCTTCCTCGTTGCATCCCTGCATGCTCTGACCACATTCCTGTACTCTCCCCAAGTGGCCTGTCCCTCTTTCCACATTCCATGGACCTTTCTCTTCCATCTGAGCTCCGCTAGAAGCTCCTTGTTCAACCATGCAGGTGTCCTGCCTCCTTTGCTGGATTTCTTTCTCAGGGGCATGCACTGCTCCCGAGCATGCAGGAAGTGACATTTAAACAGCGACCAGCTCTCTTGGACCCGCCCTGCCTTCAAGAGCCCTGGCCCACGGGATTCCTCCCAGTAGCTCCTTGAAGAGGCCAAAGTTAGCCCTCCTGAGGTCCAAGGTTTTGATCCTACTTATCGCCCTGCTTCCTCCACGCAGGATCCTGAACTCCACCAAACAACAAGTCTTCATTGATATTCCTATGCTGTGGCAGTGAGGTGTAAGATGACACAGAAGCCAAAGCCCCTTCAGCTGCTCTTACCCCAGTAAAGTCTCACACAGATTAGTGTGGAACAGATGATAGTGGAAGACACTGCAGAGCTGGGCGAGAAAAGAAGATAACTGAGTCCAGAACAAGATCATTGCCAATAAAGAGAAGAAAATTAATAGAGTTTGTAGGCACTGAATGGGGTAACAGGGAATCTGGATATCTATAGAAGTAAAGCAGGAGAAAAGAGTAAAGCTTTCACCAATATTCTGTGCATGACAATAATACTGTTGTGCTGGGGTGGAGCAAAGCAACTCAGATACTAAGGAGTCTGCCCACGTTTCCTATTCAGCATTCCTCCCTTTTTTCCCCCACTTCACGTTTGTGTGCTGCTAAAGACAGGTGACACCAATTTGTACTAGCTTGAACTTATTCCTGCTATATCCACTCTGCAAGTAGCTTATTTAACATGGAACGCAAACCATTTCACATTCCAGGACCTAAATGTCTATGTAGACACTGTAAGAAGTGAGTCATTTGCAGTTCAGATGATGTGTTGTGATTTCATAAGCATTTATTGATAGAAAGAGTTTGTATATATTGCTGTCCTAGCTAGTCATCTTAACTGAATTTATAATTTGTTATAAAATCTTTTAAGTGTGGCCATCTCTGTTTGATAAAGATAAACTATTTCCTAAACTCCCTGATGAAGCATTGTGTTTACATATGTGAGGTATCTTGATTACATTTTGCAAAGAGCGATTTCTGTGTCTGTCACATTGTAACATAAATCACATATCATGTATGAATGCATCATTTAAACTCACATAGGTTTACGGCATACTGTGACAGCTCTTTTTTTCTCTAGAGTCCGCTTACAGTTTGATTATAGTCTCAGGCCTTGACAGTAGTGCCTTTAGGCAATTGACCTACCTGGGACATGTACCAGCAAATTATGTTGACTGTAAACAAGGGAAAACAACATCCATGATGGAGATAAATCTTCCTTTCTTACTAACAGAAGAAAATGGTAAAAAGTGTTCTCGATTGCTGACATACAGAGAACTTCAAGAACTGAAAGGCTGTTTACTGTGAAGTGGCAAAGTGCTGATGGAAAATCGCTTTGGCAGCACGTGAGGAAATGGGGAAGTGAACAAAAGACAAAAGAAACAGTCCACGTAAAACTTCCTGCCTGCATAAAAATCCTGCATTGACCTTTCTCTCTCTATGGAAATTGCAAGTTAAACGCTTTGTCCCTCAGATTTATAATTTTTAAGTGACTAAAATTTACAAAAATTTTCCAAACTGAGTGGTCATTTATGCTAAAAGGTCCGTGGCGTGGCACCAATATGACATGGGGAATTGCAGAAGCGCCATTGCAACAAGGCATTGGTAAGGACTCTTTTGAAATATCATATATTGGGTTGGTCATCTATGCACAAAAAGATAAAATTGAACTGGAAGAGGAGCAGAAACAACCTATAGCATTAAGTAAAGAGGAACAATAAGAACTTGCAGAGCTTGGGTAGTTTAGCCAGCCAAAACAAGACATGGAAGAGGATGTGAGGACTCTAGAAATACGTCTTTGGATGAATATCACGAAGAGAAAGAATGGCTCAAGTTAAATAGAACCTCTAACGTAAAATCAAATTACTGTAAATTGATCACGAATAAATCTATTTTGGAAATTCCTAATATGTGAGGAGTAAAATTTTAAGAGTACCCACATAGGCTATGGCAGAAAGTGAAGTTTCTTTTAAGTTGAACTTCAGTACATGTACGGAAAGAGCTGTATAATAGAGTAAGAAAATATCTGAGGGTGGAAATTTCTGGCTCATTTCAGTCCCTTAGACAGAGGAAATTAGTGCCATTTCCTTGGACACTGCTCCTGAACTCCAGCTGCCAGTCCGGGAAACTTCTTCTACAAGATCTGGGTGGTGTTTGCTAGACCTGTGCAGATTTTTCAGCTAATTTACAGCATCTCAAATGGCGTTAGGTGACCGTGTTTAAGTTTCTGAATCAGGCTGTGAGCATGTGCAACCAAAATTCAGGTAAAAGTCATGTGTTATGTAGGCAGCAACATATCATAAGTATCTGGATCTTTATGAGCTTGTATTGCATTTATAATGTGTTCTCGAGGCTCTTTACTTCTCACATTTGGAGGCCAGGGAGGATTTCCCCAGGTGAATGCACTAGTTTCTAGGGGAGACAGGTTTTGCTTTCAGCTTTGAAGCTGAAAAGGTTCACCATAGCTGCAGGGAGGAAGTTTACAAGATACATTTGAGGGTCATAGTATATTATATTGCTTTAGGCTGGTGCTAAGGGTTAAAGAAGATATTGATCAAGAGACAGCTTTTCTCCCAAGTTTTCTTAAAAGGTCTTTTTTTCTCTTGCTTTTCTGTATAGAGAGGAAAGTAGTCAGCCTTTGAGCGAGTTTTGTTTAACATATACTCCGCTAGTACAGAGACTGGAGACATTCTCAGCTTCTCACCCGTGCTTCCCATGGCACAGCTGTGATACTCAGCCTTTATAAGACTACAAATTCAGTACAGGGTGCTGGAGATGCTTGGCAGCCTAGGGTATTAGGTACTTGTGGAATTTCTGCAGCCTTTTGAACTAGCGATTTTTGCTCAGTTGCCCACAGTTCTGGGTATTCTGACCTAGATGAACCAGATTGTCTACAGATCATGACATAGACTGTCTCTTCCAGCCATATGCTCCTATTTTTGTGTCCATATAAGCATGATAATCAATACTGGATGCTGCGAGGACTGCATTATGCTGCCCTGAATTTTCTGTGATTTTTAGCAGTATGTATTTTTAGACTGATTAGCTAGCTCCTGGACAGTTTTTTTCCATGTGTCAGAATAAATAATCATTATTTTGTTTTAGATGTTCATTGTCTTTGCTGTGGACTAGCTCTTTTCAGGAAACACCTCAATATGAATAATTTTAAAAAATTATTTATTTATTTTTTAATAAAAGTCAAATACACATTGGATATACTTGAAAAATTCTCAGGAAGGTGTGTTGCCACAGTTGCATGTTTGAAAGTATCCACACAACTGTAAGTATAAAATAGCAGTGTGCACAGAGAACGTAACCTATATTGTATTAAGTTGTAAGCATTGTATGTGCCATGTGAGTATTCAGTTGTTTGATCAGAGGCTCCTATATGATTATAAGGAGATAAGTATAAATGGCCAGTAGAAATAAAAAGCAAGAAATAGAGCATTTAGAGGTACAACATTTCTGAAAAAAAAAACAAACACCACACCTTTAACATACTTTGTATCTGGGAGATCAGTGGAAAAATGCATACCTGACTACTGGTTCTGAGGAAAATGAAATCTAAGGCCTCAAGATCTTGGTCCTCAGTCTCAAAAGTCCCTCAGGAGAGGAGACTTTGGGGGAAGACAGACAAAGCTACTTCCTGAGACAGCAGCTGCTTCAAGAGGGACTGAACGAATCCAAATTGTCACAGGAATATGATGCTGAGTCAGAGCATCCTTGTGGGAAATGCCCCATTTTAGGATGGGTGTGGGTTTACCAGGGAAAGTGAGTCAGCATGTAAACCATGATGCTGATCCACCATCCTCCTCACCTGGACGTGAGGAAGCAGATCAGGATGCCGGTGCAGAGAGCTGTAGCTATTCTTTCCTGTATCTCAGTCATTAGTCACAGCTCACACCCAAGACCTGGTAGTTGGCTCCCTGTGAGCCAGCCAAAATCAACAGGCTAGCTACAATCACAGAACTGTAGGAATATGTCACAGGAAGCAAAAATTACACCAGCTATCACTTCTCATATTTTAGTTTATTGCCCTATCACTGAGAAAAGAGGTTGCTGGAGCTGAAACAAGCATACACAGGTGCAAATGTTTCCATCTGCTCTGCTGTGTTTTAAGACACCTTCAGGCACAGTTGAAAGCTCTCTTTGACCGCGCCCTGAAACGGGCTAGAAGTGAGCTCAGACCTCAGTTGCTTACATTCTGGTGCTGAGCTGAGATGGAGACCCTGACTGAATCCATATGTCTGGGCTTTGTGGTAGCTGACATGCCAAATCTGGATACAAATTTGCATGTCAGCAGGTGTGTTGATGATTGAGCTCAGGACTAGAGCTCAGTCACAGAACTATTGCAACTTTCCCTGACGCAGAGAGGCAGCGCAGCAGAAGTCTGAGGAAGACAGCTACATTTGGCTAACAACTGGAGTGTGCTGAACTGTGTGTAGGAAGACTACAACGTATAGACTATGGATTATTTTATTGCTGTTTTCTTATGTCATGCAGTGTTACTGCAAATAGTAACTTGAAAAGGCTGTTGAGCCGCCGTCTGTTCCCGCTTGCAGCTCCCAAGGGCAGAACAGCAGGTACAGAATGTAACTCAGGCTTGCTGAAGCAATCCCATCTTAGCACGCAGGCATCTCATATCCAAGCACTTTTTTTAAAGTGTAAGAGGCACTGGATTGAATCCCAGGCAAGTGACCTCTTCTACAGTCATTCAAATTGGACAGTGGTATGGGTGGAAGGACGATACGCTTTATTTCAGAAGTCCTTTAGGCTTTGGTTTAGCAAAAGGCTAGTAATATTTCTGTTAACAAAGTTAACATCTCATTTTTTATTGATTCATTGTGTTTTTATCAGCTTTGGTGCCTCTTCAAGGAAACTGGTAACACCTCCTTCTGCTATTTTCTTCATGATCGTTACATCAGTTTTAAACGACATGATTAAAGAGCTTGTCTTTAGTATTGTTTCAAACTCTACCTAGAGCTTTCTTTCTTATACATCCTCTCCAGAAAAAACAACTTTGCATCTCCTGAGAATGTAAAAGGTCCAGAAAACCATATCAAATTCCAGAACCAATGTAATTGGCCTTTTTGTGCTTTCAGTCCACCAAAGCACTACCAGGTGCTGCTTTGCACCGTGTTCTGGTGAAAAGAGGTCCATCAGAAGAGTTCTTATCCCTTCCGGAATACAGAAACTAACAAGGGAGCTCAGTAAAAACAGGCTGGAGATAGAAATAAACTTGCATTTCTGGAGGTATTCCTCCTTTCTCACATCTGGTGGTGAAACTGGAGTTTTACAGATTGAATTTGGAAATTGAGGCAAAGAAAAACTCTAACTCAAGGTCTGACAACACAATATAAAACAAAAGGAGGATTAAATGTGAAGGTGAAAAATCTTTGAAAAATAAAGACTTTGCACCGTTGAATTAACTGCTTGGAATTAAAGATCTTTACAGCCATATTAGCCGTCATATGTGGCAAATTCCTTTCATGCATTAATAAAAAATCAAGATCAATCACGGCTTAAAAAAAAAAAGAATGGGAATTTCTTATTCCATTTGGCGGAGCACTGAGCAGAAGGCTACCTACACAGGTATCAGCATCACACAAGTCTTATTTTCTCAAGTGCCACAGTTGTCTTCTACTTTAATTTTGACTTTCAGGGTACCACTTTCCTCAGACCTATGCCAATGGCCTTGCTGCTTTGCCAGCTGATGGTTGCATGAATCAGCCTAGGTAATAAAAGGTTGATTTCTGGAAGGCAGACTTACAGAAGACAACTGATGACAACTGATGAATCACTCACTTTAGTAGGTGTTAGTCATTAAAATTGTTCTTAATGAATGAATCTCACAACAGCAAAAGAGGTACTCCCGAGACGATGCGGGAAACAGCAGGATGTACTCACGCAGTCTATAGAAATGGCTTGACAGAAAACACCATCTTCTAGGTTGCAGCAGCATCTGTCTCTGCTCATTCCACAGAATTATAAAGGGTTTACATTTATTGCAACCTAAATTAGAACAGAGAAAAATAAGACGTGATAAGGAATGTTTGCTTCCACATGCCATAAATAAAGACCAGATACACAAATACAAAAGGGAAAGGTAGGTTGTAATGAAGGCTGACTTCTCACAGACCTTCATGCACGCATAAGTGTTCAGGTCTCTTCTGCAAGCATCTCTTGGATCAGAGACAAATTACTGAATTGAAGTGATCTAAGCTCTGTCTGCCTCAGCAGGTAGTGTGTTTCAAAAGGAGAGAATGTGGGAGGTAGAAGAGTTGGTGACAAGGATGTGGTGTCCACATCCATTTCAAAGGTTTTTTTGAAAACTAGATCTAGGCTGATCGTGCTCGTTCAACACATGTTAACAGCTGGAGTGCAGGCCTCATCCTGCAGCATTTCTACCAGTCTATTTTCATAAAAAAAGAAATCCAGTCTGCATGCTCCAAGACCATTCCACAGTGTGAACACTGAGAACAGCAGGGGAATTCACAAACTTGCTCCTGATCCTGACTAAAACAATAAGGTCCATAGTTGTGTCTACCTTATGTCTACAGTGTCTACCCAGCTGCATCTTTACGGCATTCACATCTGTGAGACTATGTTCCCAGCCTCCTTCAATTGCAAAGTAAGATACCATTATTAAGGTATTATAACCCAATAGCTCTTACATTTCTTTGACTGTGGTTTTATTGAAGCCCATAGAACAGTCATATCTTCCTTTCTGCTAACAGCCTGATTCAGCACCTGCTGAACTCTGTGAAATTCTTTCTAGTGACTTCAAGCAATTGCAGAACAGCCTCCAGGTAAACTGCTCAGTTTTTTGCTCTGAGTTGGATTCTTAAGTGAATTTAATTGTTATTCAGCACTGCTCTTTTGTCTCAGAATGAATGCAGCACCTATTTTCTGTTGGCAGGAGCAAAAATTCCTTCTGCTGAGAAGACAGGAGATGGTACAGAGCCAGCTACAGTTACTGTAGTTCCAGTGCTTTTCCAACACCTTCCAACATCAACACCTTGGCAGCTGCTGCAGCAAAGTCTGACCTTAAGCACAGTATCAGTTATTACATCTGCTGCCCTCTGCAGTAACATCTTTCTTCACTTTTGCCATGAGTAGGTGTATTATGTATTGCCCTTTATCCTCTGTTTGCCCAAGTCTGTCAACAGTCTAATTTCATAGCCAGTACAAATACTACTTACATTTTACAAACAGTCAAATAATCACCTGTGTGAATCTCAGAGTTACTCCACGCTTTATGCTGGTCTGTCTAATGCTTTTCTTCCCCGTGACCGTATTTTTATACCATTATATCGTGAGGCACATAACACAATGAAGTACTGCCAGCAAAAGCCACATCTCTGTCCATGGAACATATCCCTTTTCACTCAGCAATTTCTCCACTGCAATGGGGACCATTCATATCCTTTAACTGAAAAGCAGGTCCCTGGAGGAAAGTGCTTACTTCTCATAAAAACAGACTGTCAGACAAAAATAATGCCTTCACTGGTTTTAACGTTTCATATGATTCTATGATGACCCCCAGTCCACATACCAGCAACTTCTAACCTTGATGATGCTGGGCAGCAGGGAGAATTAGTAAAACAAATGTTCTTTTTGTTCAGAAAGGCACTCCCTATATGTTCTACAACTGAGATTTTTCACTGCAGAGTAAGTTTGTTTGAAGTAAAACTGGCAGAAAATTATGTGATGAAATAATTTTTTTGCCAGAAACTGTTGATGTGTCGAAATAGAAAAGTATCACTGAGAAGCACTTATGCTACTTTTAAAGGATGAGGCTTATCTGGTCAAACTCAGACGGAAGACAGATGTTCACTGACCTTAAAATAGTTTCAGATAGGCACGTGGGAGTAAGAATCCAGCCATGATGTTCTTGCTTTACTTGGTTCAGCCCATGGATCTGAATCTCGCACTGCCACATGCGCAGCAGGTTTTCTGCTCTCTGGACTTCCCTTATGCTCTCTCCAAACAGATTATGTAGTTATCCTTGTGAAGTGGAGCATCTCCAATAGGAATGACTGAGAGAAACACACTCCGTAACATGCTTCAGGCATTTGATTAAAATCTGCTGTTCCAGGGTTCAAATATCTGTTTCAGTAATAGCCTACAGAAAGGTAAACACATCGAGTGAAATACAGACTGAAAAAAAGGACACAAGTTCAAATCCTTCGGCATGTTCAGACAGAACAGATCGTTTAACAGAGATCTAGATTGCTAGCGTGCCAGCTCTTGACATTTTACATAATATGGGGTAGACAGGTCTGCCTTTTTTTACAAACAACTTTGAAATGTCCTAATGTCATTTCAAAGTATAATACCCACACATCCATCCCAAAACATCAAATCTGCACAAAAATTCACAACAGGAAATGGAAAAGATTTTTTCATTGAGTTCTTGATTAATGCAACTTTCTGTAACACAGGAGTGGGAGAATCAGCAATGGTTTGCACTCTCATGATCCTTTCAGATCTCATAGTCCTTTAAAAAAGTTCATAAATTCATCTTCATGGATTCCTCCAGGTAGGTATTATCCTCATTTTGAAGATGAGAAAAATGCACTGTGGAGGCAACAAGCTCTCTGTATCATCTAAAAATTCATTGGCAGAACTGCAAAGAGAACCTAAATATATAGCCCTCAGCCATAACAAGGACATGACCCTTTTCCACAGTGTGTTCTTCCTTCCAAAAGTATCACAGTCAGAGTTGAATGGAAAGACGCTGTTTCACCTCATCTATACTGCCGAGGTTTCACTTTTTGTCCTGCTCCATGAGATGGGTTCAGGTACTGTCTATAAAGCAAGGGAGAATTACGTCCACTGTCCAGTTCTCTGTATTTAAAGTGTATCCCTAGCCCAAGGAGTCTGAAGTATTTTGGCCTTGGATCTCCTCTCCTAATGTTGAACAGACTCTATTGTACACTGGAGAAATTAGGGTGGGGGGTTTTTTATACCAACATATTCATTACAGCTACACACTTCAACAAACTATTTCAGTGAATCAGTTCATCTTTTTCAATGAAAACACACTTTGCTGAGAAATTTCTAACGATTTGACTTTCAGAATAGTTAATAAGCTGGATCTAAATCCTGAACTCCTTCCTGAGGCATATTTCATCCTCTCAAGGATGTGATCCATCAAATAAAAAAATCTGGGAGTCGTACTAGAAATAACAATGGTTTATTATTTGTATATTGTCAGGAAAGCAATTTTATTCATAGTGAAAAATCCTGTAGGAACTTTCTTTTGACTGCAGTGACATCTACTGGTACTCATAAAATTTTCTGAATGTGAAGTAAGAAAAACCATGTCAAAATGACACTAGCTATGTGGCCTAGAAGCTTGATGTTTCATTTCTAAGTAGGAGAGCAGAAAAAAATGCAGATGTTCCAGAGTTCAGTCATGTGTCCTCGCAAGGACTGCAGGCTTGCTTGTGTTTCTTGATGTAAGAATAAAAAGTTCAAGTGGAGAGAGAACAAGTTCAATAGTCTGGTAAAAGGCAAAGAAACTAGATCACCTGATTCACAGGGAGCAGATTGTCTCTTGCTTTCTATTCCAGAGTGAATGAAAAGAAAGGAAAAGACTGCACTGGAGGGAAGAATTCAAGAATGCTCAGGGGTCTACAGAAGCAGCGGTGCTGGCAGAGGTAGCAGTAGGCTAATTCCTAGAGCTGTCAGGCATCTTACTCCCTGAGGTATTCAAATCAAACACAAATACAGTGAAACTAGCACACTGGAAAGCTAAGAAAGTGAAATCCTGCAGACTGCCCTTGAGCAGCCAAAACCCATCTCCTGTTTTCTTTGCATGGTGCACAGTTAACTACTGCCCCTCCCCTCAAGAAGACTGGATTCTCGACAGCATTGGGGATGTTTACATCTTCCTGCTCTTCACTAACATAGTCCTTGTTCTGCCTCTACCTTTCACATAGATAGTGGGCGCTTAAGAAAATACTATATAGGAGCTAAGGATTTTTATAAGATACTCAGATAGGTATTTTGCATTGCAAATTTTTTCCTTTCATGTTTTGTTCGTATTAGGTTTAGCTGTAAATTCATAAGAAGCAGCATGTAAGGTGTAACGAAGCATCACAAAACATGCCTCTGAAGCAACACATTGTATAGTAATACACTGTCGTGGTTTAAGCCCAGCCAGCAACTAAGCACCTCACCCCCACTCGCTCACTCCCCACCTGGTGGAACAGGGGAGAGAATCAGGAGGGTAAAAGTGAGAAAACTAGTGGGCTGAGATAAAGACGGTTTAATAGGTGAAGCTACAGCCGCTTGCGCAAGCAAAGCAAAACAAGGGATTCATTCCCTGCTTCCCATCGGCAGGCAGGTGTTCGGTCATCTCCAGGAAAACACGGCTCCATCACACGTAATGGGTACTTGGAAAGACAAATGCCACCACTCTGAATGTCTCCCCCTTCCTTCTTCTTCCCCCCAGCTTTATGTGATCAGCATGACATCATACGGCACGGAAAATCCCTTTGGTCAGTTGGGGTCAGTTGTCCCAGCTGTGTCCCCTCCCAACTTTTTGTGCATCCCCAGCCTACTCGCTAGTGGGGTGGGGTGAGAGGCAGGAAAGGCCTGGAGTCTGTGCAAGCACTGCTCAGCTGTAACTAAAACAGCCCTGTATTATCAACCTTGTCTTCAGCACAAACCCAAAACAGAGCCTCACATCCGCTACGATGAAGAAAACTAACTCTACCTCAGCCAAAACCAGCACATATACTCAAAAGTTTTTTATACGTAAGGATCCCACTCATTTTCTTTCTATCTCAGGCAAACAGAAGATCTTGTATATTTTAACTGCATTTTATTTGGCAATATGCACAATGGAGAAAGTATTTTAAAATGTGACCTTTTCTTAATAAAGCAGAATAATGGCATATGAGTATTTTGAAAATCAGTACTGAATCTATTCAGACATCAAATACTTACTACGTCTTTTTGAAATGACAGAGAAATATATAAAGAAATATTGTCCAATAACAATAATTTAATGCTAGTCAACATCAGAAAGCTGCATTGTCTAGTGCATTAAATTATTCTGCTCCCCTCTGCCTTCCAGTTAAAATCAAGAAGATGTATGCTAATAAGAATAGTGGGCCATCTCTCTAGACTTTGCAATCTTCCATATTATCCATGAATCTATCCTGTAGCCATTTGGAGAAGCACTGGGAACAAATGAGTTATGAGTCACAGGAAGAAAAAAAGGCATGTCACAAGTATTAAAATTAAATGCAAAGGGAAATGACAAGTACTGGAAATATGAGCTGCCTAACAAGTGACAGATAGTAAAACAAGGCAAATGGCAAATAATACAAGCAGACAAATACTGTGAAGAAAACACAACAAAATAAGGGAATGAAACCAAATATAGAACTAATGGTATCATTGATCCAAAGGAATTTTGAAAGGATAAGAGAAAAATATGGAAACAAGCAAAGCTCTAGGGAAGATGCTAAATTAAGGCACAGTACAAAATAAGAGACCAGAAGCGTCACTTAGAGGCTTGATCAGAAGCATCAAAATTGTCATTGATGGACTCTTTAACTCTATCCATTGTTTTCTGTATAACTTCAGTGTACTCTATTCTGCTCTAATCTATTTGTTTCCAGGATACTGCAGATACTATTTCCAGGACTGTGGAAGGTTTTTAAGATCTTTGGCCATTGTTTCAAATGTGGTCATTCAGACTTTGATTTACACCTTGAGTAGTCTTAATGACTTGCAGAAACTACATTTGCTAAGCAAGGCAGAAATTTCTCCAAGTTCATTTATTGATTCTACAGGAAAAAGAAAGAAGAGAGCATGAAAATAAAAATGAAAGACCACAATCTCAGCTGAGATATATGGGTGCAGACAGATGGGCCTCTGATTTATATTACTTAGGAAACTCACCTTGAGATTCTGTCACAGTGAGAGGACTTGTGAGGGCAACATCTGCTAACAGTGCAAGGTCTAGGGAGGAAACAGAATTGTAATTAAGAGCACTATTTACTCAGCCTAACCTCAGGCACCTTTGCCAGGCATCTGCTCTGAGTCACACTTGACTGGACACTCTGTGTGCACTGACTTTACACAGAACTAAGGGAATATACAGAGTAAAGTCAGATAAACCTGAAGACACTGAGATACACCAAGTGTAACTGTAATTTAATACATAAAAAAACTGCTTTTAGAGTGTAAACAACAGGAATAAAAATAGTACAAAAAATAGTGGCTATTTCTGACATTAAAGATACATTCAGTTTAAAAGTGGCATCAGTTGAAAATGTAGTTCTCTGTACATTAGAGAGGACAGAAGGCACTAAATCAAATTTCTTCTAAGTAACAAAGTAACAGAAAGATCAGCTCTTCCCTATATCACCACCTATTATCGTGTAACCCTCTTAAAACACAAGTCCAAACACTTGACAGCCCTTGGCACCAATTAGTATTGTATCTATAGGCTACAAGGAACAACGCAGTTAGACACACCTCTGCTATGTAGAGATAAACTGAAGTATTCACTTTATTTGACATAAGTTTAAGTTGATAGTCATACAGTCAAACACCATCCACATTTGTGGATATCCTTACTCATCACATGGAGTATGTTCCCTAATCACACACGGTGTGAAACAATGTAGGAAATAACCTACAAAGCTTTGTGGGTCTGAGCTTTGGAGGTAAGCTTCAAGCCAAATTAGTTGCTGATTTGTGGTGCTTTCTAATTGCACCACATTCTGAGCTGACTCTAGGCTATTCTTCCTTTCCCAAGAACTGTGGGTACCATGCATCATTAACACGACCACCAAAGGCACAATTACCCATGATAAGCACCAACCTGGAGCTCTGTAGAGTCATCTGTCCCGTATACCCCCATGGTGACAATTTACAACAATATGCCTCCGGATCCAACATCCTCCGTTCAGTAACCCAGAGGTGCTTTTGGATCACACACACAACAAGACAAGCAGGATTTATAAACCCATGTAACAGATACTGTGTGGCTGGCGCCACTTTCTCATTTAGGTTTTCTTGCATATTATGTACACTAAAATGACTGAGTGTATACTAGCCTCTACATTGGTGATTAAGCAAGATTTGATTATTTGATTTGATTTCATTTAATATATTAATTTTAAAATTACATAAGGAGAGAAAATAGAAAACCATAAAAATGAAAATAAGTTATTAAGAAGAGTAAAAAAAAAATAAGGCAAAAATAAATGGCTAAAGCAAGTATTTGAACTAATGCTCACAAGAAATATATCAGATACAGGAACATGCACAGTATATAAAGGTTTTATTGCAGGATATTTAAAATCCATCTAAGAGTAAAGAGTAATTTAGAATATACTGAAAATTACACAACTGAAAAAATAATATAATAATCAAGAACCAGAGTGATCAGTTCTAGACTTGTAATTCATGAAGGTTGACTTACTACACCACAAAGACAAAAGTGAATAAAACAGTAAAACATTCATCAAGACAAAAGAAATATTAAAATTATGATAATTAAATAAGGCAATTACAAGTATAAAAAATACAATGACAGTTGATCCTCCTAATATTTACAAAATTTTTGAAATACAATGATTTTCAGTAATATAATTATTTCCTGAGTTAACAAGCCACAGAAGAAGTTTGTAGGTCATATTGTCACAGTCAGTAACTAAAACATCATGATGCCATCATAGTTTATTCAGAGACGTTCTCTTTACCACCGATTTACCTTCTATATAGAAAAGTATTCTCTATAATTACTTAAGAGATGCAGGTAACACCAAATTACAGTGGTTTCAACCCTGTTCAGATTGCCTTAAGCAGCCAGGTACGGTGAGATACAATTTGACAATATTTAAGAAATACACTCACAAGGGCTTTTGTCCCCAAAAACAATAACTAAAGATGGATTTACCTGACTGGAGTGATTTCCAAGGCTAAGCATTTACAGGTTTGCACAGGGGATGAGTCATATATATATAAAATTAATGCTCAGCTACGTGACTTTTCAACACATCAAACTTTTTTTACGTCGCACGGCCAGACTAATGTACATAGGGCTACTTGCTTACACTCTGTGTTGCATGATTTGTTTATAAAAACATAAACAAACACAGCTACAGTCATGATCATGTGCAATTCTTGCAACTTCCCTGCTGCAAAAGCTTTTGAAAATGTATCCAGAAAAGAAAATAAGAATATTTTAAATGAGCTGAAAAATTACATCTACTGAACTGCTGTAGCCTAATATCAACTTTTGCTGAATAATGATATGGATTATCTATTTCAGTGACATACTTTAAAGGGGATAAGAAAACAGAGTATTCAATAAGTTATGGAGTAAATACATCTTTTAAACTCAAAGAGAAGGTTGCTGGTATTTCAGATCAACAATAACTCCATATTGCTGCTAATATTCTGTCTCACAGAAATGGTAATAAAACCAGAAAATCACAGGCCATTTTGTATTTCCTTGTGGATAAATCCATATACAGAATTAACGCTAACCAAACCAAAGATGCTATGTCAAGACAAAAGCGTTTGTGTTTCAGTCTTCCACTCTTTAGTGCTGGAAATAACAAATTTCTAAATTCATAGTACTATGCCTTTTATCCAAAGATCTTGATGGGCTTCATAAACTTTAACGAAGTTTCACAGCATGACTACCAGTCAGGCAGAAAATATATAATTTTCAAAAAAAAGTGTGGCATGGCCTTTGTTCCTTACATCTCTGCTCTGATTACGTACTGGATTTTCTCTGCTGTGATGTACTGTGGAAAAATATATAATAGCAAAAGGCCTCAGTGTGCCTGACTTTTATTAGTTTAACTTTCTTTGCTTTTATTTCTTACCTTTTTGATAATACCTTATGTCAACTGTTGCATCTTTTATCTTTACTACTGAATTCATATATGTATACCTAAACAGAGGTTATGACTAAGACACATTTCTTATTTTCTGGTTTTTTTTTAATTAGAAAGAGTTATAGTTTAAGATTCATTTCCCCCTAGAATCAACTATGGAAAATATATGTGAGAAAAGTGCACAGAGATTATATAAATTTGTAAATTAATTGCTACAGGAGTTGTACTTTTCAGAGCACAAACCCTCTTTTCCTGCATTTGCATGCACATAGAACGATGTGACCACGTTTTCTTTTGGGACATTTGAACACCTCCATAAAAAAAAAAAAAAAAGAGTACCATATTAATAAGTGATTCTTTCCCTCCTTCAGAGTGTACCTTAGAGTTTACGCTTCCTTTAAATAAAGTGTTATAAATAAAGCCACCATTTCTCCAGGACAGATTGAGGAAGTGAGAGGGGTATATTCATTCATTTTTTGATAATTGCAATTGCAATTTTAGTGATCCTGTGATACATCTGACCAAAAACCTCCTTTACCTGGAAAAAGAGGTTTGGATAAAAGCCAGCTGAACTGAAGTTTGATATTATACCCATAAATGAGAAAAACACATTCACAAAATAATTAAGAACAAACTGCTGGATTTAAACCAAAGTGCAAATGCTTTGAAAGGGACATAAATTATGAAAGCGTATGTGATCAACTCTCCTAGCTATCTATGGTTCAGAGCCACAATTGAAAAATGTGGCTGAAATGTAGCATACGCAGCTCAGTCAACCAAACATAAATCAGAAAAAGTTACTGTGCAGTACTAAAGCTTTGTAATAAATTTTCATACTTGAAGAGTTAAGGAGAAGATCCACAGCACTGTTATTAAAACTTGGAGATGGGAGTTGTGCAAAACTTAAAGTATAAAGCCCAAGGAAAAGACATTTGTGATAAAGAGGTCAAAAGTATTTCACAAAATGATTGAGACTGTATGTATTGTCCCTATTTATTTTCAGTACTGAAGACATTAGCATTTAAAATTTATATGAAAGTGTCCTGGGTTTGGCCAGGACAGGGTTAATTTTCACCAGGAGCCAGGAGGAAACACAGCCAGGCGGGTTGACCCAACCTGGCCAAACAGGAGAGGGTATTCAATACCATGTGCCGCCATGCTGGGTTCTGGTGGGGGAACTGGCCAGGGGAAGGAAGTCACAGCTCAGGAGCGCGCGGGGCACCGGGCAGTAAGAGTTGCTCTGTGCATTTTGCTGACTATTTTGTATAATCTCCTTATCAGTACTGTTGTTGCTGTTCGCTTTGTTTGCTGTTCTGTTAAACCGCCCTTATCCCGACCCACGAATTTTTTTGCCTTTTTCTTTCCATTCTCCTCCTCACCCCAGTGGGGGGAGGGGCGATAGAGCAGCCGTGTGGCCTTTTTGTTGCCGTCCACAGCCAAACTGCGACAGGTAGGCAATGTTTTCTGAGAAGCAACAAAAGTCAACACAAAATCGGAACTGGTAGCATGAATTAGTTTCTGTTTAACAGACCAGGTTTTCTCAAAAGGATAGTATAAATAGCGCTATAATCCCAGTTAGCATGGGATCCTGCCATGGGCTCTCTTGGTGGGGCATGGTCAGTTCTAGCAGGTTCACTCACAGGCCAGGAGATGCCTGTATCCCTGGCCCTCCTGGGTATTGTTCAGTGATGAGGGGAACCCAGAAAAACTCTCTTTCTAATCTTTTTATGGAAGTGTATATATTGATTATATATATATATGTTGATTAAAAATTTGTATGTAAGAATTTTTAGCTTACATGAAGTTATTGTGGTATCTCCTGAGAAAGCACACGTATGCAGACCTGTGTCTGTATGTTTGTCCACTTGTATTATTTTTTTCATTTTGAAAATTTTATGACTAATAACTTCAAGCAATAATTACCAAGTTTTATTTTGATAAAAGAGGTTATCTATACAGCTAGATCTACCTATCAAGCACACAGAATTTTGCTAGCAGGATATATTTAGCCTCAGGGCCACTAAAATATAGCACTATGTTAGAAGTATAAATTGCTAGCAATGGAATGAATCTAGCTACGAATTTGTATTTATAAATCCCATTACCCACAAAGTTTACTTTATGATGGAGCTCATGGTTCTCACAAAACCTCCTTACCACTCTTCTCCCTTCCGGGTGTACCTGCACTCCGATTCTGGATGGCGCTCCATCAAAAGTGTCATTTTGGGTTATGCAGCTTTGCTGAGTGGCAGGAACTTGTTCTGGTATGAGATCACCACAGTGAAATACCGCCTAACAGAGAGTGTCACCGCAGTGGGGACAGCTGATGGGCTGAGTCTTGCCCAGTGCAAGGTAAGCAGCTCCCAGCCCTCCCGCTTGCCGCAGCAACCAAATTCCGCCAGGCTATAAATGTGCCCTGTTCTTCCTCTTCTGACAGGTTCATCACAGGGATAGTGACTGCTTGCTCAGCTGCTTTGCTAATGCATACGCAGGAGTTCCCATGCGTGGCTGTGCCAGAGAGGGGACCGTGGTGCACTGGACTCCTGGCTGCACTTCAATTGGCCCAGCCCAGTAACTGCATCAGCATGGGCCCGTGCCCCAACACGCCAGCCTCTTCCTCCACTGCTGCAGGTAGCAGTGAGACTGGAACTGGAAATAAGAGAAGTGCCATTAGCTGCCTTTCAGTAATACCTTCCTTCTTATTACTGCAAAAAAAGGAAAAAGTCTTTCCTAGTCTTTCAGTTCTATATTACATTAATGTTTTCTGCCTACGGGTATTTTGTGTTACATTACATGGTTTGCCAAAATATGATTTTCTAGATGTATATCCATTTTATTTTAAAATACTTCTGCATGCAAACAGAAAAATTAAGGTGATTGCTTGCAGACCACAGAGTCTGAACTCTCCAAATTCTAGGTATATGCTATCTACCTGCTTAGCCTCTGCACAAATTCAATTGACCCTTCTGAGAAAGCTGAAGAGATAATAAGAAATCATTACTATTTTTATAATCTGCAAAATTTAAAAATATTTAAGAACATGGTGTCATGGCAATAACCGCTCATGTGATAGCAGCTCCTAAAAATACTTCTGAATTCATTATATGATTAGCATATATGTGATTCCCAAAAGAACCATTTCATAGAGTAGTACTTCTGAGGGCCTACTGCCAGTGCATTAACATTTTTGATGCTGTAAAATCACTGGAAGAAAGTCTCTGTTATGAATAGACACATTTTCTTTGCAGTGAAGGAGAATCTAACTTATTTAAATGATCATATCCTTTTTGTCCCTTTGGAAAATTTGGTACCTCATAAAATGATGTAATATGGGCAGTGCCCCCACAGTGCAGTTTTTTATCAAAAACAGTAAACTTTCATCTATTTCTAATAACTATATCTTTAAAATCAGGTCAGACTTATGGTTTCTAAAATGGTAGATTCAGCATTTAACTCACAATAGTACTTACCCATAATATTCAAGGAATTTTGCTGCTTTATCAACATGCAGGATAAAGAACATACTTCAGATCTCATCTAAAAACTTGCCTCCAAAAGGGTGTTCTGATGTTCACCTGGAGCAGCATGGCATGATTTAAATGTGATTTTTATAAGAAAAGATTGAGTTTCAAAGAAAGGAACATAACTTCACAATAAATCATCATGAGTGCTTTGAAAAAAGTGGCTTGCCTGAGCATTGTGTCTGTAGCTTAGTTATGTTCTTCTGCCTGACAGCTGTGTAATTGTGTGTAACACCAAGACATTGTTGCAGCATAAGCTTACTCAGCACTTTTCTGATGGCAAAGTGTGTTAACTGTAGACTTGTCACAAAGTATCCTGAGACAAATGAATATTAATAAGAATTACCAGGTCTTGCTCGTTCCTGGTGACTTTTGTTTTCATTTCATAGAGGGCAGTGATTAATGAAACCTCTGTATGTGGGATATGATCAGGGAAGAGAAGCCCAGCTTTCCAAATACAAGCAGTATCTGTCCATATGAGACATCAGGGCTGAGCTGTGACTTCCCAGACAGAGAGCAAGGACTGAGGGATGAAGGAGTGGCTCATCTGTCGGAAACAAGTTGCAGGAAATCGCTGCTCCAGGAATGGATCTGTCACCTACATGATGTATGAGCCTTCAGAGGCAGATGTCTCACAAAGATATCTACAAACCCTATTCTAAATTAGTTTTATAACAGAAAAGCCACAATAATTCAGCTTTTCAGGACTGCCTAATCACAGTCCACCCATGTGATATCCGTTGGACAAGATCCTCAGCCTGCTTTGTTCATCCTGGGTAAATGGGTTTGAGCAGAAAAGGTCCTACCAGCTGCATACCTGCTTCTGTGAAGATTGCTGTAAGACAACCACAGCGGCTATGCAAGGCCTATAGGAGGAGGTAGTACAAGAATAAGGAAGGCAGAGCCGTAGAACACAGCCACTAACACTTCTACTCTCCTGTAAGACTCAGCTTAATTTCAAAGGGTCCTCATTTGACTTCTGAACTTAAAGGATTCATATTTTCCAGGCATCTGGAGAGGCAGAGAACAGATTTTCACCATGTGCTTCATCAGTAAGACTTGTCCTACGAGAGATGTGTTTCCGCAAACCACCACAGTACTTAGCACCTTTCCCTCGGTGGCTGTTCTTGTTTTGCAAGCCTCTGTGGCTTCCAAGCTGTTCTGCCAGTGAGCAAGTAAGATGCAAAGTGCAAGGAAAAAAAATCCCACTCTTCAGGATATGTCTTCTTTGACAAAGCCAACACAAGCTTTCTCATACAAGCTTTGGCACTAAGGGGAAGAGGAGAGAGCCATTTTTTCCACAGCTAAATAAAGCTCCCAGGAGCTCAAGCTATGCTGAGAAAGAACAAACTGTACTGACAAGCGACTAGTCTACAAGACTTCATGCATTTTCTGAAGAGGCCATAAAAGAAATACCTGACTCAGAGAAAAATGTATATATGTCTGAAATTTCTTCACCCTTTTTAGCCCATGCTTCCTTGGGGCTTCAGACACTCACCTAAATGGCTCTGTCTTTCAGGCACTTGCTCCCCAGCTTTGCAGGATTTCACCTACATGAGTAGGCTGAAGGAGACTTCTCTTTAATGTCTTTCTTGCCCCCTTAAGCCCTCTGTGCTGGCCTGAAGCTAAGACATATAGAATATGATTCAAGTAATGTAAATGTTGCATCCATCAGCATGATTTTCCTTTCATAAAAAAATACAAATCAGATAACACACCAGAAAACAAATAATACTTGAGCAATTATTTTAAAATATTTTTCATATTTTATAAGCACAAATACAATTATTAATAGCAATTTTTGCAAATAATTACCTAAGCTAACAGTAACTTTGTCCACCTACTCTACCTAAGTCACGTGTTCTCCTCTATCACTATAAGATGTACAAGAAAACTTAGAGCTGCATGAAATAAGCAGCTCTACGAAAATACTGAAACATTACTTGAAATGTGTTTGTGCATGAGGGATAATCACTAAAAGTATACTGATATGTAGAAACATCTACCCATAGATTTGTAATACAGATGGCACCTTAAATTAGCTAGTCTATATTTTGAAAGAATTCTATGAAAAATAAGATATGTAGATCACATTTGATTATACTTATGTTCTGGAAGTACTTGAGGAACATGCAGAAGAAAGATCTGTCCCCAAGAGTGTTTTAATAAAGCTGATTATTTATATAGCTGTTTGAAAAGATGTGTCATGCTGCTCACCTGAAATGTCACGTTCGCATTCTCAAGAACATCAAAATACAGCTAACAAGGCTTTTTCAAGTATGAATTTGAATCACAATAGTGACATCGAGTGGTCATCATTGTTAATTGCTGCTGTGTATTGCCATGAAACCTCTGCTATAATCGTAATGCCAATCTGCAGACTTCAAAGAGCAGACAGTGCTACATCAACTAGAACTGCTTGTACAGCAGCTACAAAGGTGAATTCATTACCGGTTGTCAATGTGCAGTTTCAATTCACAGTCAAGCATTTTAAACGTAGTCCTTCATACAATGTGGCAGAGCCCATACAGTCCTGACAAAAGCACAGGCAGAACACGAAGGCAGAGCATCTGCCACATGATGGGCTTCACCCTTAAAAGGCTGGCATCCCAAGCCCAAAGAACATGGCCTGGATCATATAAGCACTCACGTATGTGCATAATGGCAGGTGTGTGACCAGCATCAAATGCTGTGACTAATTTCTGTCTCCAGAAGTGCTTCCCCACCCTTTGGTCCTGGTGCTTGCTCTGGCCCCACTCTGTCTCTGAGCTGACGGGAGACCCACTCACGCCCATTTGCCTTTGCTCCTCGAATACTTCATACCTGTGCAAAACAGATTGTGTGTGCAGTCTGGATGGGTGCCAGAGCACACCCTCCAACAGGTCTCCTTGCTTGGATAATCAGAGAACCGGCACACTGGCCAGTGCTCTCATGCCTCAGAAGCTAACCTCGGTGCAGCAGATGAAGTCACCCAGACTAGCCGCAAAATTAATAATGCACATAAGCACTCATCTGCCTGGAGCCATAGGCCTGGCTTTTTGCATGGCTGGGAGGGCTTCACTGGACAGCAGGAGGGCAAAGATCACTCGGAAGTCAGGGATACAATGAATGCTCATGTGGTTATTTTTGGTGCTTATTGAATTCACATTATGTTCCTATCTGTTGTTTCTTTCTTCAACCCTTCCCAGTGCCTACGGCCACAGTGTGACAGAACTTCTGCTAAAATTCCCCCTATTTTTTAGTTCCCTACTACTGCTTTTTTAATAATTTGTTTCATTTCTACATTTAAAAGCACTATTTCCTCCTTATTGCTGTTGCTGCTTACATGTTAAGGCTGTAGCCTCAGCTGTGAGGGCAGACACCTTCTGGCAGTGACAACCTGTCAGAAATCACTAGAGTTTTTCACAAGTTTGGGTGCCCATGTGTAGCTTTCATCCAGAGTATATCTCAGATAATAATACACTCTCTGCTCAAACATACTTCCATATTATGTCCTGCCATGCCTTTAACAGAAGGTTCTCCTTGGTATCTAGAGGTGTGTTGAGGGAACATGCTAAAAGACCAATGCAAAGACATCTTCAGAATTTCAAGGACAGAGTGGTATTTTGTCTTATGATGTACAACAGCTTCTGCACGTGGTGTGAGATTTTAGAGGAATCTGAAGAACAATGCAGAAAAGGATTTCTTTTTACATAGCCATAACAGCCCATCTAGATAAGCAACTCCTTTCTCAAAGGCACACAGTGTGCACAAAATGTCCTGTTTCATTTGTTTATTGTTTTCTTGCTCTGATGTCCCCACGTCATTATTCACTGATGTGCTACATCATTGAAAATAAACAATTTCCATAGCATTTCTGTAAGAATACTAATTGAGAGCACTACACGAATAGATATTCACAATGGGACTTAAGCAGATGAAAAACACTGGTGGGCTTTGGTATACATGCAGCCTGACGAGGTATCAGATGTCCTTCTGTAACTGAGATGGTTATTGCATGGACCTGCAACAGCGCCCTCCCTGAAGCATCCCAAGGGACTGACAGAGATAACCAGCACAGGAGAGAGGGAAGACAGCTCTCAAGCTCCTGAAAGATATACAAGCTTCCCTTTTGTGGTGGGTTGACTTTCACTGGACGCCAGGTGCCCACAAAGCTGTTCTAACACTCCCCCTTCTCAGCTGGACAGGGTAAGAGAAAACATGACAAAAGGCTCGTGGTTCGAGATAAGGACAAGGGAGATCATAGAATCATAGGTTGGAAAAGACCTCTAAGATCATCAAGTCCAACCATCTGCCCAACACCATCACGCCTACTAAACCATGTCCCCAGGTGCCACATCTACATGTTTTTTGAACACCTCCAGGGATGGGGACTCAAACACCTCCATAGGCAGCCTATTCCAATGTCTGACCACTCTCTCAGTAAAGACATTTTTCCTAATATCCAATCTAAATCTCCCCTGACACAACTTCAGGCCTCTTGTCCTATTGCTAGTTACTTGGGAGAAGACACCAACAGCTGCTTCGCTACAACCTCCTTTCAGGTAGTTGTAGAGAGCAATAAGGTCCCCACCCCAGCCTCTTCTGGCTAAACACAGCCCCAGTTCCTTCAGTCCCTCCTCATAAGACTTGTTCTCTAGACCCTTCACCAGCCTCGTTGCCCTTCTCTGGACACACTCCAGCACCTCAATGTCCTTCGTGTAGTGAGGGGCCCAAAATTGAACACAGTACTCGAGGTGTGGCCTCACCAGTGCTGAGTACAGGGGCACGATCACCTCCCTACTCCTGCTGGCCACCCTATTCCTGATACAAGCCAGGATGCCATTGGCCTTCTTGGCCACCTGGGCACACTGCTGGCTCATGTTCAGCCGGCTGTCAACCAACACCCCCAGGTCCTTTTC
>Ga0065711_1034560_pt1 | contig 23559 bp, 13 predicted proteins | sample Hoacrofraction12_FD_59098 | JGI IMG/M metagenome (GOLD analysis project Ga0065711, IMG submission 59098) | Hoatzin crop microbial communities from Cojedes, Venezuela - Epithelial fraction 12 v2 (version 2) | ecosystem: Host-associated > Birds > Digestive system > Esophagus > Crop | place...
TTGCCCCTTGTCCTGTCGCTGGGCACCACTGGAAAGAGTCTGGCCCCATCCTCCTGACCCCCACCCTGCAGATATTTAGAGGCATTTCTAAGGCCCCCTCTCAGCCTTCTCTTCTCCAGGCTGAACAAGCCCAGCTCCCTCAGCCTCTCCCCGTAGGGGAGATGTTCCAGTCCCCTCCTCATCCTCATACCCCTCTGCTGGACTCTCTCCAGTAGCTCCTCACCTTTCTTGAACTGGGGAGCCCAGAACTGGACACAGTACTCCAGATGGGGCCTCACCAGGGCAGAGTAGAGGGGAAGGAGAACCTCTCTTGTCCTGCTGCCCACACTCTTCTTGATGCACCCCAGGATCCCATTGGCCTTCTTGGCACCCAGGGCACGCTGCTGGCTCGTGGTTAACCTGTCGAGCTGCCAGGGAACATGCACGTCGAGGGCAATGCAGACCCGCAGCGGTGCAGGTGCTGACACAGCGTCCCAATCCCAGCTGACAGACTCCGTCTCCTCGCTCAGCAGCGTTCTCTGACGGGTTTCACGAGCCGGACAGTGACAAAAAGGGGGAAAAAAGCCTGACAGTTTCTCCCGAAATTGCCACCTGCAGCCCCAGAGAGCGGAGGAGGAATGGAGCCGTCAACAGCGAGAAAGATTTGTCGGGCTGTGCGAGACCAGAGCGTGGGTTCAGCCTTGCCTGGGCTCCCCACCGCCGGCCTGTCCTTGTTTGTGTCAGGTTCACCTCTCACTTCCAGCGACCACAGCTGTTCCCATTTCGGGAACACACCCCTGTTTCCAGTTTGGCAGCTGGTTTGCCACCTTCTGATTACTGTGGAGCAAAGCTGCCGGGGTGGTTTTTATTTAAATAACGTCTAATGCAGAGTGGATGTGCTGGCTTTGAGATAGGACGTGTGGTAAGACGTGGTGCGTGCCGTGTGACCTACCAACAGCGCTCACGATGCAATGAAAGCTGCCAGGACCTGACAGGGAGCTTTACAGCAGGCAGAGGGGGAGGAAAGAACTGGCCGAGCAGAGGGCTGGGAACTCCCAGAGCTGCGGGCAGGTCTGGTTTGTGTGAGGAAGACGTCGTCGTCGCTACGATTAATGCTGCGCACGATGGGCAGGTGAGGGGCCGCCAAGGAGAGCTAGAAGCCTACTGCTGTTCATCAGCAAGTCCAATAAAGCCTGGCAGTTGGATTTCTGAACTTACATGGGTTGTTTTCCGTTTGAGTGGGGCCCATTTGCCAAGGAAATCTTCGTGAGGCAGTTTGGGGATTTGTCTGCTCTCCTCCCTGTGCATGTGGGTTGTGCAGTGCTTCGCTTTTGTGGCTCCCAGCGACCCCCGCACAAACCCCCCGCATCGCCTGAGCAGCACTGGCAGGAAGGAACCGTCCCGTGCTTCCAGCTGTGCTCACAGAGAAGCGTTAGGCATTTTCTGCTGGAGGTCTTTCTCAGCTTGCCTCGGTGCTTACTCATTAAACCAGCTGCTCTTCTGGGGTAGCACAGAGGCATGTCCTTGACTCGGATGCCTTCTTCTGCCTCTCCTGTCTCTGTTCCTTTTTGTGTTCCTAAATCGTAGTGACAGACCAGAGCTTCATGCAGAAGTTCTGAGCTTGATACAAGAGTTATTGTGTGAAAATCAGGGATTATGGACTATGCAGGAGTCAAGCTGATACCAAGTACTACATGTCTTAAAAAACACTTGAATCTCCAGTTTTAATCTTACACTTTTACACGGGGTTACTGGTTTTCAGGCAAAAAAAAAGGTACTATTTAAATAGTTTTTGACGCACAATGCTTGCAGTGCTGTAATTTTAATTCTGGTGTGGATTCTGGTGAAGGTCACTTTACCTCTTTATTCTGGCATCCCCCAGGGCAGGTATTTCATTGCACTTTGTACATGATTTATATAGTCTACCTATTCACATTCCTCGCTGCAGAGGACAGCGTGTCTCATCTCGTGCCAAGGATATTGTTAGTGCTTGAAGAACAATAATAGTGATTCTACCTTGAAGGAGAAAAGAGCCGTATGAGCAAGGTAACAGACTTAATAATCAGGAAATCTTATCTCTGAAAAAACCTGAAGCTGCTTCCTTGCCCAGAGCTATCAATAAAAGCAAGAAAATCTAAAATAGGTTATTGTACGATCTCCGTATAGACTGTTATAGCAATCTGTCCCTTCCACCCCCCCCTCCCCCTGCCTGCCCCAAGTTTCTTCCCTGGTGGTGTTTGACTTTGCTTCTGTATTTTATTCTGAGTTTTCTACTGTTACAAACCACTGCTGCTGAGGAGGATTAGCATTACAAAAGCAAAGCCTGAGAAACTTTGTGGAATTTCTCTAACTGTTATCTTGAGAGAGGAAGATGTTAAAAACAATTGCTGCTGTCCCATAATATACGTTGTTCGATGAACACATGACAAACTCCCAGATGGAAGGCTTTTAAAATAATCCCTGTCATTTCATATGGGAGCTCGTCTTCAAAGTGTTGGAACTTTAACTGATTCTTGCGACTTCCTTCACAGAGAAGTTTTAAGACTTGTTCAGAGAGAGAGGGACTGTGGTCCAGAGAAGCGATTTACTGAAAGCCGGAGAAAACAGAGTCAAAGCTACGCCCCTGAGCAGCGGTGCTGCTTTCTGTGGTTGGTCTCTGGGGCACCTTTGCCAGCGGTTGACCTCAACACAGAAAAGGGATTTCCTACTGTCCCCCATTTCTGGGACGCTGTGTTATCCTGAATGTCTTGAATCTTCAGCTTGGTGCCAGGTGCCACCTGGTTTCGCTGTTGTTTTTGTAGTGTTTTCCAAAATTAGAGAAAGCAAGACACAGAGGTCCTGCAGAGTTTTGATTCCCTCCCCTCAAACTAAAAAATAAAAAATAAAAAATTAGTATGTACAATGTATACAAAAGGATCCTTCCCCTTGTATGTATTTCCAGTTGAGGGGCATTCTGAGTTGAATGACGACTGTGTTTAATGGATCTACCAAAGTCACTTTCTTGTCTAATATTTCTGTGCTGTATTGCATAAGGATTAAACCTCATTGAATACATGTTAAGAAAAACGCGTTCAGGCAGAATTACAGAAAAAAGACTTCTGTGGAGGCTGCATGTGGATGGGAAATGCGTGTGTGTGTATGTGTGTGCCTGCATGTATGGCTGTGTCAGAAGAACACAGTGAGAAGGTATGCTTATACAAAATGTCAAAGATCATTGTCTAGATTGCCAGAACACACTTTTTCCCCCTGGCTTCTTCCATTTTTAGTACTCTCAGCTGCTTCTAATGATTTTCCCAGTGAAACAGCTGTGTTTATGGGACTCTCTCATACCGTGATGTCTGGTTTGCAAAATGTTCAACACATTCACAAGTAGACAGTCTCCCCATGACAAAGTCCAAAATAACGTCCAGACATTTTTGTCCCGTTTAGATCTCCAGTTACCTGTTGAAATTAATGGATGATTAAGTATCAACATAGAAAACGGAGACTATTTTAACTAGGTACAACTAAAAGCAGCACAGAGAAATTCAATCGAGAATGAAAACGTTCTCTGTTTTCATGACATTCACATGCTTTGACTGCAGGTCCTAAGACTAATCTTTTCTATATTGGGACAAATCAGGGATAAGTTAATCTCAAAACTATGACACCCCAATATCAGCCGTCTTTAGGAGTGCCCCACTACCCCCATTTCTGGGGTGCTGTGTAATCCTGAACGTCTTGAATCTTCAGCCCGGTCCCAGGTACCCCCTGGGTTCAGTATTGGTTTTGCACTGTTTTCCAAAATTAGAGAAAGCAAGGCATACAGGTCTTGCAAAATTTTTATTTCCCCCCACAAAGTGATAAAATTTTTTTAAAATGAATGCTATTAGATCAATGCTAGTACTGCTGTGACCCAAATTAGCTTCAGCCCTGCGTGGTACGCCAATTAGCAAAGACAAAAAGGGAAGCAATAGCTAGGTATGCCATTATTCTGCCAATCTTTACAATCTCTTTTATGTGGAATTCTACTTCAAAGCACCTTTCTTGTTTGTTACAGGATCACTTACATAAGCAACTAGCAGATGTGACTAAAAATAAGTATTTTGTTATTCCTTCGTGTCTGTGTCCTCAGCTACTGAGAATCTCCTCTTCCTATTGTCCCTGGCAGTTCTCCAGACTGACGCTGTACAGCTGTCTTCTCTGTATATGCTTTTAGCTTCTGATTTTTATTCATTTGCTGCGTTATTTAAAATTGTTTCTCATCTTGTGCACCTCGTTTTTTCAGTCACCTCCATCGCCATTTTGAGGGGTGAATGAGGATGTTGAGAGTAGGACTGGACAGGTAGGGGAACCAAAAAGTTGGGTTTAAACGACGACTTCTGTTCCTGATGGTGCTGGTTTTAAATGCTAATTAGGATTACTTGATGGTATCTCAGACCTAGCTGCTGAGTCTACAGAGTTTGTTCTCGCACCCTGAGAAGTAAGTGCTATAAAAACTATCACTTTGGCTAAGCTGCCTCCCACATTAGCAAGGGGCTGGGATTCCAGCTTCCTACTCCTACACAGGGAACTTAATTTTTCTTTCGTTTGCACAGGTGCGTGTAAGGACTAAGGCCCCTGATGTCAACAGTATTTCGCTGGTGTATGCTACTGTGTGCACTGATGATAGCAAAGAATAAGCCCTGGCAATTCTCCTATTAAATGACCTCATTTTGCTAGAGTACTAGCTGAATCTGGTGTGAAACCTGCTCTAGGTGGCCCTGCTTTAGTATGGGGGGTTGGACTAGATGACCCACAGAGGTCCCTTCCATCCCCTGCCATTCTGCGATTCTGTGACTCTGTGTGAAACATAGCACTAAAATAAAGGCAAAACATGTATTCTCCTAAACCAGATGTTTAGATTGCTGCCAAGAGAGGACCTGAGAAAAATCAAACTTTACAGATGTAGGTGTGCCTATGAAGTATACACATACTCAAGTGTCATCGTGTCTTTAAGTGTATTATCTTGATGTATATATAACTCAAATCCCAGCATTGAGATACAAACCTAACAGAAAAAGCCGTTATTAATAGAATGAACCGCTGCAAATACTGCCTGTCCCCACTCTCGATACTTAACCTGAATCTGGGACCTTTTAAAGTAGTCAGGTTATCTGGAAATACTGCACAGCTAAAGTTAATTGTCTACGAGTGGCTCTTCGGTAAATAGGTGTCAGGCGCTGTAAAGCACTCCCAAGGATTAGCCACGTCAGGGGTGTGAAATTCAGTATGCATTGGTGTACTTGCAGGAGGCCCCCACAAGAGCAATTGTAGCTACTAACAGCAGCCCGTCGTTCATTGGCACCGGCAGCAGTTTGCCAGAATAAGCAAGCTGGAGAAAAAAGCAGCCCTTTGTGAGAAGAAATTGCGATGGAATTGATGTTGTGAATAGCATTCCAGGACGCTGACACCAGAAATCGTTCAACTTCTATGGGTGAAAAAGATGAAACATGAAAGTCTTTCTGCTGGGAATTGGCACCGGGTACGATTTCCAGCTGCACGGCTAGCCGCCGCCTGTCCGTCGCAGCACTGTGGCTTTGCCTAGGCCCGTGTTTAAAAACTCTTCTCTGAATGCTGATGACCATGACTTGAAGGAACAGGCAGAGCCAACGAGGCTGGCTTTGATAGTCCTTCCTAACGCGTTTTTGAAGCTGGGTTCAGGAGCAGCGTCTGCCCGACAAACAGAGACCCTGATGTCAGAAAGCACGTGGCCAAACACAGCATTTTCCTCGGTGAACTCTGGTGTCCCAAATGTAGTTCAAGTCCTGCTGGCTTGGGTGCTCTACAGGAAAGAAGAGACTGTCTCTGCCCTGAACAACAGTCAAGCTAAAGAGGAAAAGAAACAGAGGAGAGGAAGAAAGAAAAAAGATCAGGTGATTAATCCGGTGGAGTCGGTAACAGAGCCACAGCGTAATTTTGGTCTTAATTTCCAGACCAGGCTTGCAAACTACTGAAAAGCCTACTTTTATTATATTACTTGTAGGAGCTCTTTAACTATATTAGACACAGTTTTGGAGCTGAGACTCTCATTTACTTCAGTTATGCCCCCAAATGGTTCCAGACGAAGGCTTTCAAATAAGCCTGAAATAGATAAGAAATTTTTCCAAGGAGGTGGTGGAGAGGTTGAGGTATTAATCCAGGCAGTGTCTGAAAGCAAATCTAAAAAGAAATTTTACTTCTTGCTTTGTTTGCAAAATATTGCTTTAGCTACTGTGCTTATGCCTAGAAACTCCGAAGAGTTTGGTGACCCTTTATGAGCTTCCCAGGCATACGCTTTTCACCATCGCTGTTGTCTTTGAGACTACACAGATATTAATAGAATGGACAAAGATGAAAGTTAATGAAAATATCTAGTGCTGTAGAGGCTAGGAGCTTTAACAGGTCTGCATGAGAAAGAGGTGGGAGCTCCCCTTCAAGCCAGTTCAGCACTGAGTGACTGGCGTTTCCTTGTGGGCTGATGATTCCCTTTCCTGCTCCAAAGTGCCTGATGCTCTGGGACGCAGAAATCCTCTTCCTTACCCTGTCGGTGATACGCGCTGTGACCTTGGTCAAACGGTCTCATTTTGCTATATGTATATTTTTTAATGCTTTGACTTTGAAGGACAAAGGTACTGTATGACCAAGGTATTACTACTGCTAGCAAGCTCCACTTCACTAAATCAGATAGAACTAAGAAGAAGGGGAAAGTTAGAAGGAAATTCAGCAGGTTTGTCTTTCTCTGTATCTGCTAAGATGAACTGATCAGAGTTCCTTCTGTAACGCCCAGCGTACCCCAGTAACAAATCTAGGGTGCACTTACGTACGAGCAGCAGCCAAACCACCAATTTGCGGTTGTTTGTCGTGGGCTAACAGATTTCCTAACAAAAGAGAAAAATGGTCAGTGTAAACTTTGAAGTATATTAGGAGAAAACTAGGAAAATTATATCCCCTCCCCTACAAGAGGTATGGCAGTTCAGTTAGAGTATCTCAAAAAATGGCTTCAAATCTTGATGCAATTTCCCAGGACCATCAGCAATTTACATTCCAGATCATTTCCAGCTACTCTGATTCCATCTACATCAATTCCATAAGCTTGTAGAAGTATAAAAATCGGGTTTTAGCCTAATGCTAGAGAAGCGTGTGGGTCATTAACTGGAATCCAGGCCTTTCAGGCCATTTGCTGGCTCTCCTGAATAAAAGCAAAAGCATTTCTCCTTCTCAAAAAGAACTGCTTTATTTTGGTTTGCGAGTTTGGGAGGTGGGGGGCAGGCAGTCTTTTTTTAATGCTAATATGCAGACAGAAAACAGAAACCAAAGAAAGTCACCTATAGAGATTTGGCCTCTCGTTGCTCAGTACACTTTCCAAAAAAGAAATTGTCAGTGGAGGTCAGAGTGAGTAAAGCCATTATTTCTTACTTGTGCAGGAAACTGTAGGAGCCTGAATCAGACCAGGTACACGATGGCGTGGCTGGGATTTGCCGTGTACCCCCCTAACCCTGCTGAAAAGAATATGCCTGGGTTTTCTTTTTCCTTCGCGTGACTTTCTCAAGCGTCCGTCAGTCAGGTTCCTCAGGGCTCCAGGAAACTTGGTAGCACGTCTAAAATCTCCTCTGGGAGTAAGTAGTCCCAGAGATGACTTCCAAGGAGGAACGGCTGTGTATTTTATGATACTCTTATTTTTTTCAGGGAACGTTAGGAACTAAGAGCTGTCCTGTAGCTCAGGAAGTTGTGTTTGTCATTTTTATTTCCCGAGCAATCTCGGTTCCTCAGTTGCCATTTAAAATATCTGCAGCCCATGAGCCGGAGCCACCCTTCTGTTTTGAACAGGATGATCCTCCCAAGGCACGAATAACTTACAGAAACGACAAAAGTACTTTTAAATTATTGAGGAGAAGGGCAGAATAAAACTCTCTCACATTCTGGAAATACCTTGCCCCTGCCTGTGGGAAGGAAGCTGTCAGGAGGATTTCACGGCGCCGCGGTGTCCCTGCAGCCGGAGGACCTCGAGGTGCTTCGCGGCTGGTGGTGTGGCACCGTGCCCGATTGATCGCGGCGGGTTTGCTGGTGGTCTGCGGGAGGGCAGGCGGCGGCTGCGCTGGGCGTGGGGTGGGCGTGAGACCGCCCGGCCGCCAGCTTGGCCCCCTCCGTGCGGCCTGCGTCTGGCACAGCTGCAGCCGGCCTTGCCCTGGTGAGGCGTGGGGAGGCTGACGTGCTGCCGCGGAGTAAGCGGGGGAATACGGTGGCTGCTGTTTTCTGCTGCTTCTGCCTTCTGAGCCTCGCTAGATCCACAGAAGGAGAACAGACTGAATGGAAGAAAGGGGCGTAGCTGCCGCGATTGAGGGACCGGACACCGCTTGATGCAAGCAGGATGATGGTTTTATTGTTCTTACACACATACATTTATACAGATCAGAAGGCAGCGTGTTTTAAACTGATTGGTTAAGTTTCAAACTAGGCAGCTACTGATTGGTTAACACAGTTGCTAATACAGACACATTCTTTTCCTAAGTTTATCTAAACTAAGGCCATGCAGACACATTCTTTTCTTATCTTATCCAAGGCCTTGCTTCCTCCTTCAGGATGGCTCGGCACTCTCTCTCTTCTTCTCAGGGTCAGGATGGCTGGACACTAACTCCCTTCTTCCCAGGGTTTATGGCCCACAAGTTCCAACACATCCTCCCTCATCAATTCACCGCGCTGGGGGCCCTGCTGAGGCCCACACGTAGCAGGTCTGGGTGCTCAGGTCCTCAACATTTCCCAGCACCTGCGGGAGAAATCTCTCCCACCGATCAACGCAGCCGCTGGCTTGGAGGCCGCCGTGAAGCCGTTCGTCTGTGGCAGAAGCCATGATGGTGCATTGACACTTTGCACTGTTAAAAATTAATATCATGCTCCAAATGATGACTGTGCGGCATGCACTGAGGGAGGGAAGTGAGGAGCAGAATGACCAACATGAAGTATCTATTTCCTGATTGTTTCTAATTACACTAAGAGAAAACCAAACCAATGTGTAATCTGCTTTTCCTTTTTTTTAGTGATTTATAATCTATCAGCCAGGTAGGTCTGTGCTGGAGTGATGTTGTCTTTCCAGCCTAATTACTTTATTGTTGTTGATGTGATTTATAAGGGCAATCACACGTCCTTGGGAAATTGTTTGAGTCAGCTGAAAAACTGGTTTTGGTTGGACTGCTCTCTGAACTACACAAGTCGTAACAGAAGCGATCTGAGGCCGAGGCTTTGCTCACAGTTATGTCTCAAGTAATGTGGTGACACAAATACTGTTTTATACTTCATTAGCAGGCAATTAATAATGCATGGTAGACATGATGTCTTCTGTTGGAGCTGAGCTGTGAAATGAAGTGTTTCCTTTCATTTAGTTTGTCAGCTTCTGTGAAAACATAAAGGATTAGGACTCCTCCAAATTCTCCTGCTCTCATCTTTAAAAAAACTACATCTCAGGTTTCGTGGTGCGTGGAAACACCACCCTTTACAGGCTTCTCTTACCGTTTTCTTTGCTCTTTCCAAGAACAAAAGCAGATTTTTCATCTCTTGACTGCATGCCTTGATTCAGCCTTTTTAAATCAACGGGCAGAAATGTCTGCCAGCGTGTGTGTCCAAGGCAACAGTATTCATTTCAGGGACTTTAGACCCCATGAAGAATAGCCTTACAGCTGAGCATGAAGTACAAAAACATACCAGAAAAATGAAGAAGAATTATCTATTCGTGCAGCAGGAGACAGCACGTGAGGAAGCAAGCAGCTACTCCTGACTTTGTGCACCCGCTGAAGGTACAGATTAAATAAAATAAACATTTGTGCTTACGTTTAAAATGCCTGAGGTTTTCAGACAGTGTGGTCATAAGTGTGGTGTTAGTGTCAAGAGAGACAATTGCATGGTGATCAATAGACAGTAACCAGGTTATATACACAGAATATGGGATCTAGGGAAAAGAATGATTGTATCTTTCTTTATTAGTGGTATAAAAACCCACAAAGTCCCACAACTGTTTCATTCTTCCATGTCAGAGTGTGGGAAGGAAACTGGTTGCAGCAGAACCAGAGCGCTCTTTTCATTAACCAAGTGCACATCTAATTTCAGTGAGAATAAAGCTGTCCATGCTACTAGAAGGGTAAAAAAATGGGAAGTCAAGAGATAATACTGTAGTAGCTCCCTCAGTTTCTTTCCCTCTTCTTTAAATTCTGAAAAGAAATATCTATGGTGTGCTTAAAGAGAATATAGATAGGTGCATATTTTGTATATTTATAAAAAGAAGCTGAAACAGAAGAAACCACTGTGTGGGAGAGCTCGTTCTGATATCAGAGCGCATGTAAAATGTTCTTCAGACAGGTGGAGCTAACAGTTTAATATCCAGGTAGCTCTTTCCATGAACATACTGTTTCCAGTTGCTTAAAAACTTTGAACATTTTGACTATTTGTTCCAAAATTGTCAACCTCAACTAAATTTAGGTCCTGGACAAGGATGACGATCCAAAAATATTTCAACCAAAACCATTGGACTGTTTCCAAGGAAAATTATGTTTCAGTCAAGGAACTGAGAGATTCCTTCTGGTCCTTCTACATTTTGGACTAAGCATGTACAATTTTTCTGTGGCAGATGGTTACAAGTAATGATACAGATGTGACTTTTTTCTTTGTGCAAGCACTGTCCTAGTTAGCCAAATAACAAATCCTTAAGCAACCATACTGTGTGCATGTTTGGTGAGGGACTTTGGTAATTTTAGGAGCTCCTCTTCTAAAAATCAACAGTTTCTGGCTCCTGCAAGCATGTTGAAGACCTGGGTGAGCTCTGCTCTGCTCTTGCAGTTGGTCTGCAAGGGACCAGTGGCAGGTATCTGGACAGGCAACTTTTTGAGTAGAGCAGTGCTCATATGGGCAATCAAACCTCCAGAGCAGGATGGTGGGTCACTGTCAAGGCAGCCACAGGGGTCTTGGGTGCGGGTTTCCCCACAGCAGATCTTCAGCTGGGCTCGCTGAGACCCCTGAACCATGGAGTACTTAGACCCAGCTGTCCCACTGTCCCCTGCGACCACCCCAGCACATGCGTGGCCCCTGGCTACCCATCTGCGTAAAATGCCTACAAAACACATCCTAACTGCCTCAGGTGGGTACAAAGCCCTGTCCCACGCAGCCACTTCTGCATCTTCTCTCCTGACTATCTGCAGGTTTTTTTATCTGCATGCACTGTGGTGAGCAGTACAGCAGGAACCACCCATGGTGGGGACACTGGGACAGGGCGAATCCTCCACCCAGCACAGGAACCAACAGACAGAGGCACGCAAACAGTGCCGATGGCCACCCTGCACGCCGCAGAGGCCACCCCGGGGAGCCTACAGAACTGCTCCAAACTCTCACCTGGAGAGAGAAAACATTTCAGTGCATTTTGGTGTCAGGGCCCTGTGGGCTTTACCAGGTGTTAATGGCCCTAATAGCCCTGACCAGCTTCACCTGGGACCTCTGCCTACAACCAGGAGCCCTATTTAAGCTCTGCCCTGGGCTCTCTGCTCCAGTCTGAGCTTTGTTGTAGGTGTGTTTGTCTGTGGTATTGCCCTCCTGGAGGGACCTTGTACCTTTGCTGTGGGTGGTGTATCTACTGGATGGACCCCTCGTGTGGACTTGTCTCCAGTCTTCTTTCTGGATCCGTCTGCTTTGCTCCGGGCTGGACTCTGTAGACACAGTTCATCCCTGCACAGTGTCTGGGGCTGTTGGTGGACCCTGTTGCCAGCACCCAGCTCTGACTGCTGTCTGCAGCCTCTGTAGGGCTGTGCCCATCAGCAAGAGCCCAGCCAGCGCTGGGGCTGCCCTTGGCTGCTGGCTGTCGTTCCCCGGGGAGCAGCTCGCTAGCTCGGGGTCCTGATGCCTGCAAAGGTAAGCTGAAATGTTTGGCTGCCAGTCCTGAGCTGTGTCTTAGTGATGGGAAGCGCTGCAGGTGCTTTGTGGTTGAGTGCTTTGGTGGTTACCTGATAACCTGATGGGGTTGGTAAATGTTTGTGTGGCTTCGTGAGGTGCAGACAGATGTGTGACTTGGAGTTAGTTGTCAATTCTCAGTCTCTCTACTGGTGCAGCTATGTTTGTGACTGTAACATGAAAATGAGAAGGTGTGGAGTAGACTGCCTTTAGACAAACTTTGTAATTAGGAAGGGAAAAATTTCTCCTACCGTATTCTCATGCTGTTGACTCCAGGAAGCAGCACAGGTTGCAAAGTCTAGGTGAGGGCTCAGGTCTGGGCTAGTACATGGCATGTCCATGTACATAAGTGACTTTCTTCACCCCTGAATCTCGGCTATCAGTGCAGGGGAGAAACCTGTGAGCTGGGTGCTGAAGAACACAGCTGGCACCTGGGGCAGAAGCTGTGGTTTGAGGCAGGAAATGCACTGGAGAGCCAGTAAGAACTGTGACTGCAGGATCCATGTTCAGCAAGTCCCAGCAGCCTGCTCCCTGGCTGTGATCTTGTGTCTGTCTCTTCCACAGCAATGAAAACTGCTGTGCAGGTAGGGAGGAGCCCAGCCCAGTCTGAGAAGGGCACTGGGGAAGAGCAGGGATTGCTCAGTAAGCCATGGAAGGTCAAAAGTAGGACTGGGCAAGAAAGCAGCCTCAAGAAGAGGTGGGAGCAGACAAGCAAGTGTGTTTCTAGGAGAAGGGAGAACAGGTGCAGACAATGACCTGGCAAGATGGGAAGTCAGGGCTGGGTTTTGATTCCTTGCTGTAGGAACTCATGCAAGCTTTTTTTGAGGTGTCTGGTACTGAAAAGTACTGTCTGTCTCAGGTTGGTCTTCTAAATTTATCTGTTCCTTAGCTCTCTGTATGGAGCCTGTGGTTAAAATTACTTTTGCAGTTAAAGGCTGTTTCTGGTCATGCCCTCCATCTTCAAGTTGCAAACACTACCAGAATTTCAGGAAGTTTAGGAAGCAGGTTGGGAGAAACATTGAAGTCTGTCTCATGACTTTTTCTATTTGAACTACTAAGGGCACCTGGAATGGGTTCTTCTGGCTATTTGGCAAGCCAGGAGGACCTGTAGCTTCTTGATACCGTCTTCAGTTGAAGCATTTGGTAAACCCAGCATATCCTTGGACAGTGTAAGCAGCCTAGTAAGATGTTAGGGGATGTTGGGATGTGCTGGTTGATGAGAAGCCCAATGTGACCTGGCAGTGTGCGCTTGCAGCCCGGAAGGCCAGCTGTATCCTGGACTGTATCAAAAAGCATGGCCAGCAGTTTGAGGGAGGTGATTCTGCCACTTAGCTTAGCTGAGACCCCACCTGGAGTCCTGCCTCCAGCTGTGGAGCCCTCAGCACAGGAAAGGCATGGACTTGTTGGAGCAGGTCCAGAGGAGGCCACAAAAGTGATGAGAGGGTTGGAACATCTCTCTTATGAGGAAAGGCTGAGAGAGCTGGGGTTGTTCAGCCTGGAGGAGACCTTATTGTGGCCTTCCAGTACCTGAAAGGGGCCTAGGAGAAAGCTGGAGAGGGACTTTTTACAGGGTCCTGTAGTGGCAGGACAAGGGTAATGGCTTCAAGCTGAAAGAGGGTAGCTTTAGATTAGATATAAGGAAGAAGTTCTTTACTCTGAGGGTGGTGAGGCACAGGAAGAGGTTGCCCAGAGAAGCTGTGGCTGCCCCCTCCCTGGCAGTGCTCAAGGCCAGGCTGGATGGAGCTCTGAGCTGGTGGAAGGTGTCCCTGCCCATGGCAGGGGGGTTGGAACTACATGATCTTTAAAGTGCCTTCCAACCCAAACCATGCTAGGATTTCCATCTGAGAAAGTACTCAGAGTTGTGGAGAGGATTTCACAGCTGAAACGACACACCCTGCACTTGCACAGGCAGAGCATTTACAGGCAACAAAATGTCGGTTGCAGAAGTCTGGTCACTGTCTAACATAATGTAAACTTTTAGCTGGAAATCTTACGCAGGGAGTTGGCTCTTCTGGCTCCTGTTCATTGCTGCTCCTCCAGGTTATACGTAGTGTCCCCTATTAGCAGCAGCTGTGTGCATGGGAATGGTGGCTCAAGCCTCTGAGGTATTTCCACCTGCATGTGGTTCAGCTGCCATAAAAGCAGACAGCGTGGGAAGGCCTGGCAAGCTGTCGTTTGGATCTGGTGCCTTTCAAGTTCCGTTCTTTACCCTGCACGTAGGAATGTGCCATTATGTTGGGAGATGCAATTTAGCTTTAGTTGTACTAAGCATCTAGCTTATGTGTGGTATTCCAGAGAGCTTTTCTGAAGCAGTGAGTTGGCAACTGCCTGCGCAGTGTCTTCTCGGCTGTACCTGCTCTGTGGCTTTGGGTTTTTGGAAGCGGGAGTTCCTCTGAGCAGGATTGTTCATGGTGAAGAGAGACCCACAGCACCAAAATCTGCAAAAATTAAGGGCAGTAAGGAGCATCCAGAGTATTGATCTAACTAAGGTAGTAAATGAAGTCAGAAAACTTATTGTCTTCTCCTCTGAGGACAAGCGGTTGGTTGCTTTAGAGAAATATAGGGGCACCCTGCGCTGGTATCTGCCTTACGTTGAGACACTGAGCAGGTATCGGTGCGTTCTTCATCGCAGGGTGGGAAGGGCAGCGTTGTGCTCTTACGGCAGCGGCGGGGTGACTGCTGTGCCCAGGGAGGAGATGGACGATGTGGACTCAGTTGCAGCTGTAACCTCTGCCTGAGCAAGGCTACACCTGCGTCTCTGGGAAGACCTCACCAGCGTGCTTGGTGGGCAGGACTGGCTGCTCTTGTTCCAGTGGCCCTGCAGTGTCACGCTTGCTTGCTGTAAAGGCTGCGGTGGAGGCAAGGACGTGCGTCAACACCTTTTGTGTGAGAAAGGAAGAGTGAGATGCTGGCGAGTTAAGCTTGGCAGGATAAGGGCCTCAAACCTGTACAACTTCTTCCTGACTGTGGTACCAATAGGTCGGTGGTCGCTGTTATGCTTTGAGGGGGCAAATGAACCTTTGGTCACTGAGGTATTTTGTAAACCCCTGCTCTAAATCTCGATTGGAGGAGCCTATTGTGTGTTAACAGGAGACACAATCTGCTGGGCAGCTCGGGATGCGCAGGAGGCATCTCTTGGGTCTACGCTGGGTGCTCTGAAGCACCTCCCTGGAGTCGGGGCAGAGCTGTGGGCACCTTGGTGGCTTAGCTAGAAGCAGTGAACTGGCTGCTTGGACGTTTTTCTGCTTCCAGTTTTCTGTTTGTTAGACTTCTTTGGCTATTTGCTGTTTTAGTGAGCCTACGCTTCAATGGCTGGAGTTTCAGTGAAGTCAATTTTTGATTTCCTATTAAAGCGCCTGCTGCCAGGGAGTATGAATTAAACAAATGTGAGAAGCGGGAATGTTAATTGGACTCTTGGCTAGATGGACAGTGACCTTTGTGTCTGGGTCCATTTGTTCCAGCTGGTAGTACACAGCACTTCATAACCTTTCAAAATACTGTCCAAACAGCCTTACAATGCTTATTCAAACTGGAGAAACCCCAGAAACTTAACATTAATTTTTCTATGAAAAATATGTAATTTCAAAATTGTTCATCCAAGCTGCTATGGTTGAAAATTAGTTAAGGTTCCTTGAGGAATGGTGGCCAAGGAAGTGACGAGGATGTTTTTAATAAGTGAGTTCCTGTGGTAACATGAATATTTTTCTGCAGTTACTGTCTTCTCATTAGACTTTAAAGAATTTCCTTGCAAACTGTTCCTGTTCTGTCTAAATTGAAATTTTGTGTGATTGGGATAACTGTGTCCAAATACCCTTTTGGGAAAGCAGTAACCTAAACAAAACTACATCAATGCATTTAAATTTTTAGGATTAACAGAATTATTTGTAAATGTTGAAAATAGTTTTGAGAACTTCCTGGCTATATTCCCTTCCGGGATTCTGCACGCTTCCGAGTTTGACTCAAAGCTGCAGAGCGAATCCATGTGGACCTAATTCTGAGGTACCACACGTGGTCCGTGTAAATGTGAGGTGAACTCTTGGCTCTGAAGTCAGAGGAGATCTCCTGCTGGTCTGGATCAGGCTAGAATTTAACTTCTAACCTGACTTCAAGTGGAAGGGTGTATTTGAGGACTATCCTCTTGTCAAACGCTGGGATCTTGAGGAGTTTGGTTGTTGATAGGCTTGACTAGCACAGTTAACAGCCTGAGTTCTCCAAGACTGGAGGGTGTGCAGCGATTGCACTTGACAAAGTTGGTATCAGCAATAATGTTTTGACATTTGTCTGTTTGTTTTCTGGATCAGTTCCTTGACCCTGTTCACAGCGTGGCTGCTCAAGCTGAGGCAGGTGCTATGTTGTGCCAAGGGGCACACGTAAGATGCATGGAGTGGGAATCACTTCAGTAAGCATTGCCACCGCAAGCTCTTTCTTGAATTAAAAACAGCCTTCAGTTTCACTTTAATCTAGAGAGCCATCTGGGGCTTGGATCTCCATCTCATGTAAAATAATTACCAGCTCTCACCAACAATTGGATTTTCTCCATTTTGTCAATTTAAAGGTAGAAGACATAAGACTCCAAGTGACTTATAAATAGCATTTAATTCCTGCGTCATTTTCAGGAGATCTACAATATCCAATTATGGATCTCATGTATTTGAATAATAACGCTTCATAATTGCATCATTATATTCACCGAGTTTACTTTAAGGGGACAAAAGGGAATTCCTGTCTGGTCCTGTTTCTCCTGACTCTTGGCCTGTTAATAATAGCTGGTGTACCCTTTGAAGGGGAATCGCTGTTCTCCCTTTCTTTACAAAAATGCTGCCTCCTCTGCCGGCACAGCTGCTGAACTGCTGCAGTTTGCAGTTGTTCTGCAGGTAAACTTGCCATGACGGCATTTTCCTCGTAGCATGAGAACTTCTGATGCTGCAGCAGCTATCCCACGAGAAGATGAGGGCTCTGAAGCAGTGGGAGCAAACGACTGAGTCAAACGGGAAGGACGGTGGTGAAGCAGTCCCCGTCTGAGAGCCCTCTGACCAAAGATCACAGCTACTTCTTTTCCAAAACCGAGCCCTGTCTTCGATGTGGGTTGTCACTTTTCTGCTCCCTGATGGGTCGTAATGAGGTGTCTGACTCCGTGTGCAGCTGCAGGCAGATGGACGCGCTCTGAGGGGAACGGCGATGGATGTTCGTGATCAGTAAGGGAAGGCTTCACAGAGAGGAGACATCTGTATCTGTCTGTCGTGCTGCTAACACAAAGGACATGACAGGCAGGCTTGAGCGACGTGAGGAGCAGTGGCTGCAGATCTTACCACTGGTAGTTGTCTGTCTAAAGGTAACCATCCCCAAGTAGGAATAAAAGCCGATAGTGCCACATTTCATCCACCTCATTCATAGCATGGTGTAGAACATTTAAACAAGTGTTACAACCATGCCCAGGCCAAGACTGAGGCATGGCTGCGCTCCCTCTTTGGCTGCCTGTTATTGGGGCAGAAGATGGCTGTGTCTTCTCAGAGAGCTGCTGTGTGCTGTAATGTTCCTGCGAGTGTTTGCGTACTATGCATCTCTGAAAACACCCCTCGCCCTGATGGCATGGTCATCTGCACTTTGGTATTTCATCATGACTGAAACCATTTACCCAGCTAGCTGCCTGGTTTGTTACGCAGTGATGGGCTCTTTGTTTCCAGTTCTGGGATGTCCTTTTTCACTGCAGCAAAGAAATGGGTAACTGGCTATTTTCTGGGTTCCTTTTCTTAGAGCACCTCAGTCTTGCTGTTGATCACTGTTCATTCTGGGCTGTTCTTATTGGACTATTTTAAGTTATACTTTAATTTTAATACTACTTGCCTGTTTGCTGCTGCTGCTCTTACCCTGGGTGCCCTGCTAAGGAGGTTAGTTCCCTGCCACATCTGGTATCGGGGGGGTTTGCAGTAGCACGTGTCAGATGAGTCACTTTGCTTAGTGCAGGGACAGCACGGGGCGTTCATCCCCACTCACTAGCACGTGTAGAAACAGTATGTGTGTGCTGTTACTGAATCCCTGGGCGGAATGTGGCCGGAAGTAGTGTCTGTGGCCTGAGTTTGTCCGTACTGGCAGGTTTTGTGTCTGCTTACCCTCAGTCCCCGTTTTATTCATGTCCCTGTACCGTGCTCAGCAAAGAGCCTGGCAGAAGCACATTAGGTGCTAATGGCGGCCATCCGTCAGGCAGAGATTTGTCTTTCGCAGAGCCCTGTGCTGTCTCTGAAGGCTGCCTGTGTCTCAGTAGTCTCATAAGTTGTATAAATAGTTAATTTTTTTCTTTTGACTGGTTCAGACCTAATCCTGGGAACTCTGACTCCAGATACAAAAGAACTATGAATGTGTTACACCGTCGATTGCTGCTAATACTGTGCGTGTGTTAGTACTCATGGCTGTGGAAATAAGCAGGTGATGCATGCTGAAAGGGCGAGCGCAGTTTCCTGAACCTTGGCTGCCTGCTCGCGCTCCCTTCCAGAGCTGCAGCTCAAGACTATTTGCAGCACTTAAAACCTGTGAACGGTTTTGAAGCAGCTGCCATATTTGTCTGGCTAAAAAAAAAAGTAGCTTCTGAAGTAGCACTCCTTCTCTCCATATGTCACTTTGCTATGATGCCTGAATATTGTGCTCAGTTTCCGTGTGTTTCCTGGGAATCCTCTAAAGCAAAAGTGGAAGCAACCTATTGAGAAGGAATCGTGTCCTCGGCCGCGTGAAGACAGAAATAAAGGCAGACGGCGTGCGCTCATCCTGAGCAGCTTCAGGCATGTCTGTCCTGCCTGCAGAAGCACCCTGGCACTTCAGAGATCGCTTTCTTGCGGATGTATCTTCAAATCTGCAGCTATAGGCGTGAGAGCCTTCCTGCTGAGATGTGTGTTTCCACATGGAAAGACTGTCAGCAGTCTGCTGGGGGTTCCTGTAGGCCTGAGCTGTTGTAGATGGAGACGTCTCCTCAGCTTTGTGTGGAGATTGATATATTATGGTAAGATCACGTACACGTTAATTCTGTTGTCTGCCTTTGCCACACAGAAACTGTTGTCCCAAAACCTGGGATTCGTTTACCCAGTGTGCAATACGCCAATACACACACCGAGCAGAGGTATTTTATTTCATATTTGCACAGATAGGGGTCTCTGTCCCAAGACAGCACACCTTGTGCACAAATCGGCAGTCATTTGCACACTCAACATTACCATATTCATCTTCCTCATACATACGCATTGCTATTCTATTAAATGGTTGGTTAAAGTCTCCCTGTCCAGCATGCAAATTAGTACGCGTGCTCAGTTTCTTCATCCTCTGAGTCTGGGGTATAATTGGGGTAGGTGGTCCGTGAGTCGGTGGTCACGATCTCCCCCTGACAGAACTACCTTTCGCTTAGTTACCTGTTTCTTCTGGCAAGTCTGAGCAGCTTTTCATAGCCCGTTGGCTATTCTTATGATTCACCACTCTCTGGTTCTACTTTGGACAGGTACATCCTTCTCATGAAACTTTCAGACGTTATTCAACATCCTGTTTCTTAATTTCTCTAAACCTAGTATAGTTAAATTTAAACTTATAAGATTTCAAAGCTTTTAACTATAATAAGGGTAGGGCTTACAAAAATACCTACAGCAGCAATAGTCTGATTAATTTCAACTATCATTTTACATTTTTATTCCCCTTTTTACTCCTTAGTATAACACTAAGACATCTTCCTAACTGTTGCTAGGCCGTACCCAACCTTTGAGTTCCTGTTTATCATTGACCACGGAGCCGGAGCTCTCCTTTGGCTCCTCCCTGATGCTGCACACTCCATCGCACCTCCCCGTACAAGCTCAGCAGAACAGCCTGCATTGGGAAGGAAGCATCTCCAAAGCTGCAAGAACAATGCTAGTGTTGGAGAAGGAAGCCAGCGGCTCACCAGAGCTTTCCACCATCAATGGCTTTGAACGGCTGTCATTCATCTTCTACCTAATAACCACGTCTCCACAGTACTACACAGCTCACAACTCTGCTAATCAGTTAATCAGTTCTGGAACTTTTCACCCCGAGGTCACAAGCTCACTGTCTCCCTCGCTTAAGACTGAAAGCCACCCTTTGGTGCTTTTGCTGACTTAGGTCTGCTGGTTGCAGGACAGTTCCCCCTGTTTCACCAGAAAAAGTTTTTTTAACACAACAGCATTGACTGGGTGCTCCAGAGTGGGGCTACTATCCAGGGGAAGACCACAGACAACTGGAGGTGGGCAGTGACCTCACCAACCAGGCACAGTCCCCCTGCACCAGCCACAGACAAGCAGAGGAGGACGGTGACAACAACAGCTCCTCCACAGCGAGCATCAAACAAGGGAACAAGGCAGGTCCAAGGTCAGGCTAGGAAATCCAAACATCCCAGGACCAGCACTGCAGACAGGCAGCCCAAGCCCAGCCTAAATGGGCAGAGCATGCGGTGGGGGCTCCAGGTGAGACCAGTCAGGGCCGCTAATGCTCAGGGTGTTACCCTGGAGTGACCACACCTATTCGTGTTCTCAGGACCCTGACAAGCATTTTGGCTGAATGCTTCCCAGAGAGGTGTGTTTTTATAAAAAAATAAAAAATCTGAAAGCTTTTCACACAGATCAATTTTGGAACTGTAGCGTTGAAAAGCATGCAAAGAAAATCTCTGCATGTGATAAAAATTCACTGTAATTTTTACGGCTTTTACTTTCAACAGAATTTTATGAGGGACAGAAAAACATAAAATATTCCTCCTTGTCTTTCTCAGGTAGATGGGAGTTGCACAAAGCAAATCTAGCATTGTGTTGGATAGAAATGACCACGAAGAGGGCAAGATCTTTCTTTTCTGTCTCCAGAAGAATAGATGCTAAGTTAGTGAACCTGTGAAAATAGTCAAAACCCCCCAGTCTTAGCAGGAATGTAGGATTTGCCACACTGGATCAATTAATTGACTTCTCAAGTGAGAGGAGTATTTTTGCACATATGGTGGTGCAAAGGAGCTGAGAAAGCTTAACCTGGAATGTCTCCTGGGAAGCGAACTTCAGAGGCAGACTGATACCTATTTCAGCATAGTATGAAAGAAACATATGCTGCTCCTAGCAAAGAGATACCTCTTCTGTAGATAAAGTTAACAGTTACAAATGGTTAATTTGCTTGCATTTAAGAAAAAAAAATGACAGTGAAAATTCATCTTTTCTCGAAGGATACATTTAAATTCAACCACTTCTGACTGAAGCAAATACATAGTTTAAATCTTCCTGGCTTGTCCATTCTGCTTTATTTAAAGCATTTTTGACTCTGTTTCGTAGCAAGCTACTGTAAGAATCCAGAAAAGTTACATGTAGTTGAATCTAGTGAAGATGTGGGTTTTCACATGTCCTTCAGTATTTGCATTTTTTTTTTCCAAGACTCAGCTTTCAGGGTCACGTGAGCATGCGAAAAATCTCAACTCCCATTTAGAAAGAGGAAAAAAGCAAAAAGAAGTAAGGTTTTAGCTCCTGTGGTTGCAGAGAAACATTTTGAAAATATGGATCATAAATTCTCACAAGTCAGAAGACAAACAAAAAGAACCTTATGTTTATTATTTTTAAAATTTTATGATTTTTAAGCCAATCATATAAATTCAGGGGTGGGGTGGGTTCTGCTCCATGACATTTGACTTCCTGGTTTGGAAATGCTGGACTTTATAGTATTATTATTTCCTACCTACTATATATTTATAGTATTGAGGCCTAAAATTCCAAGTTTCAGCAGAGCAGAATGCTTTCTTCTCCTGAGGTGATAAATCCCTGAAAATAATGGAAATACTAGCAGAACTTTAACTGCACTGTCTCAAATGAGACACTGTGATTTCTAATTAAATGCATATTTCTTTCAAAATCGGCTCTTATGTGACTTTTAAATCATTTCAGTGGCAGCTCAGAGGGAAATAAGGGGAATGTTGATCTTGGCAAGCAAAAAAGAATTTTCATCTGAACTTGAAATTCTTAAAACCTCTTATCCAAACAATATATACACTGGGTAAAAGAGTTTGTTTTTGGTTTTTTTCCTAAAAAAAAAAAAAGCATCAGCCAGTTCAAGCTTGCAAATAAATTGAGAGGTATTCTGCTGCCTCCCTGTGGAGACTGGGATGCCTTCAGCTAGAATTCCTTTAAAAACAGAATCAAGTGCAAGAGCATTTTCAGTTCAAGCCCATTTGCAAGAATATTTCTAACTACCTGTCTGGTTAATAAGTACAAACAGTGCACTAGAGCAACACAGACGAATGCTGAAGGATGTCAACGTACTCACTGGTCAGCCCGCAGGAGGAAATGCCATTAAGGTGCACTCTGGTGCGGGTGGCTGCACAGTCCCTCAGCTCTGTATCTGTTGCTGGATAGGGGCTATGGCTGTGAGTGACCAAGGAACTGCTGTGGCATCTACACATTCCCACTACTCCTAAACTAAGCTTAAGAAGAGAAAAAAAAAAAAAAGTTTTCTACTGGCTTAGCCCCAAGCCTGCTCTCTAGAGAGTAAGCGCCGGTAGGGAAGCAGTAAGCTGGCAGCAGTGCTGAGTTAGAGGGGCTCAAACTGCTATGAAAATGTGACTTTCGCTTTGGGTCTCCCTTATCCCTGTGGGGCACAGCAATGTGTGTTTCTATGCTGTGCCACTCCTGAGGAAAAATTACGGAGACAAATAACTCTGACCCTTCCTCGAAGGAGGAAGGGAACACTCATTTTACAGAAGACAGTAGCACAGCCAAGAGGTTCTGGAGAAGCCTTTTGTAGAGACAGCAGCGTGGCATTGCCCTGGAGTGACCAGGCACAGAGCACCTGCAGAACAGGAAGATGGGGCACCAGCTGCACTTCTTGGCTAGCAGCAGAGGAGATATGACCCGCTGCTGACTCGGCAAGCACTGCCTGCCAGAAGAAGGTCACATCAGCAGGTCAGCATTGCCCTGCCTGCTCTCCTTTAGCACTGCAAGGACTGATCAGATCTTTTCTGCTGGGGAAGAAAGAAGAGATGGTGATTGCAATCCACCTCATCTGAGCCACTTGAGTGAGACAAACCATCCTCTGGAGATGCACTGCTCCTTCCTTAAGAGCTGAACTACCATGGGGGAGGATCTTCCTCTCCTGACTATAAAGGAAGTTCAGTGGATCTTCTTGATTTATGTGCCTGGAACTGTGGAGGATGAATAGTAAATAGATAAGCAAGGACCAGGGGGACAGCCTATCGACTCACTAAACATACCCTCGACAACATACCAGTGACTGTGTCAGCTTCTCTGTGGCGCTTTTCCAGGAATCACGGTAAGGTGAGCCCACAGGGGTGCAGGTCCAATGGGGAGTTACGCCGTTTGTCCTCTGCAAAGTGGACAGTCTGCTGCCCAGGCCCATGCCAGCACAGACTACGAGATCGTTGTCTCACACTCAAAGTCTTCCAACAAATCTTGACAAAGCCACCAGAACTGCAGAAGGCCATAATGCATGTTCTGCCAACAGTTAATGAAATATCATTAACAACAGGTATTCTCACCTAGAAAATATTCTGTCGCATCTCCCTCAGGGGTCTGTATTGGGACCAATACTGTTTAATATCTTCATAAATGACAGAGACAGCAGGATCGAGTGCACCCTCAGCAAGTTTGCAGATGACATCAAGATGAGTGGTACAGTGGACACACCTGA
>Ga0065711_1034561_pt1 | contig 23557 bp, 23 predicted proteins | sample Hoacrofraction12_FD_59098 | JGI IMG/M metagenome (GOLD analysis project Ga0065711, IMG submission 59098) | Hoatzin crop microbial communities from Cojedes, Venezuela - Epithelial fraction 12 v2 (version 2) | ecosystem: Host-associated > Birds > Digestive system > Esophagus > Crop | place...
GGGGGGTGGCTCTGGGGCACAGGGGGGTGGCCCTGGGGCGCAGGGGGTGGCTCTGGGGCGCAGGGGGGTGGCCCTGGGGCACAGGGGGGTGGCTCTGGGGTGCAGGAATGTGGCCCTGGGGCACAGAAGGGTGGCCCTAGGGTGCAGGGGGGTGGCCCTGGGGCACAGGGGTTGTTGGGTCCGGCAGCCAAGCCTCCAGAGCGGGGATTCGGCGTGGAGGAGGCTGGCTCACACCTTGCCTCTCCTGGTTGGTGCTGGGCTGTAGGTCCGGGCTGACACCTCTGTCCTGGTGTCCTCTTCAGCTCCGGCCACAAAAGGACCCAACAGATGTGCAACAAATTGCATTGCTTAAGATTTTCCCCCACTGATAATGACTCTACTTTCTGTGAAAGCCCTGGTTGAATCCATTTGTGTTTATTCAAAGCAGGTGGCCCAAGCGTTTTATTTTACCGCAAGATGTTTAGTCACGTGGAGGCTGCAGAAGCCGCCTTGTCCCACGGCCTGACCAGCACAGGATCTCCAGGGCATTCAGGGCAGATATTTGTCTAACCTGCTCCTTACCTTCAGAGGCTCCACCATCTCCGTAGGTAATTGCCTTTTCTGTGTTGCTCTCTTGACTGTTAGACAGTGTCCCAGTGTCTGGAGACTGTCACTACATCCCATCACTCCCTCTCCTCGGGGCCGAAGAACCCCAGCTCTGCCCAGCTTTCCTCACAGTGGTGTTCCTAGACCTCGGCTCATTCCCTTGCTCTGCACTGGGCTGGCTCCAGTTCCTCTCCTCTTGCTTGGAGAGAGCTGCCCCGGTGGCGGCCGTAGCGACGCTGCGTGGGATGAAGTCTGCTTCGTGGCTCCCGAGGGCTGCGGTCCCTTTGTGCACCCCAACGTGGTGTTATTCCGCAGAGGGATTTTAATTGTCACCATCAGAGAAAGTGTTTTGTTGGCGTTGGGGGGGCTGGGTCTGACAGACCTAACCTGGCACAGGACTTTGTGGCCCGGCCGCCGGTGTCCGGAGCTGCGGCCGAGCAGAAGGGCCGTGCTGCGGTGAGGCGTGAGGGCCCGGCCTTGCTGCTGGCCCGGCGCGGCAGGCTCCGGGGCTGGCTGCGGGTCACATCGGGGGGCTTCGATGCGCGTCTCACAGCCGCTTTCCAGCTCCGTGAGCCAGGAGCGGAGGAGCAGGTCAGACCCAGCTCGCAGCAGAAGGAAGGTGGCACCGAGGAATGTGTCTCCTCTGGCTGCTGAGTCGATTTGCTAATGAGGTCCGCTCCAGCGACATGCTGACAGGCACAGAACATACTGGGTGCGTTAGCTCCAGCGCGGCTGGAATGAAGTCAGCTTTCTCTCCCTATGCTTTCTCATTACTTCATGCGCTTGGCAGCTGCTAACAGACTGGACAAGCTTAGCCAAAATAAGAACTGATGTAGAAACATGGAAAAGACTATTTAGCATTTCCAAACATTCTTCCTGGGGAGATGGCAGGAGGGGGAGGAGGAGCTGCTCTGTGTGTGTTTTCTTTCTGCGGTGCTATCGGGTGTGAGCCGCTCTTTGTCGAGGAGGAGGAGGACGGGCGGGCAGGCGGCTCCGCCGGGCACGGGCTCGGTTCCTCCCAGCCCCGGCGAGCGGCCCCGTGCCGTGTGCTGGAGGGACAAAGTGCGCTTGTGTTGAACGCATCAGTTCCAAACGGGGCTAATAGTAAACCGAGAGTATTTGGATAAACTTGCCGGCCCTCAGGACTAGAAAAGGACTTTTGTTCATGTAAAGAAAAAGGCTGTTACGTTACCATGGGATGGCTGGATCCAGTCCAGTAAAAACTGAACTTGAAGTATAAAAAATGATTAGGAGTGTCAAACGCAGGATCTTTTACTTGAGGTCAGCTATTTATTTTTATTTATTAGAATGTGAGATCTACATCCACAGCCTAGCTTTGGTCTGCAGCCGCGTCTCTCTCGGGAATATTGTCCCTCGACAAAGGGAGCGTTGTGCCAGGGAGGGGGCCGCGGGCCGGGGCTGCTCCGGGCGCCCGGGGCTTCCCCCTGCTCTGCTGCTGGGTGCCGGCTGGCAGGGCCCCAGGGTGAGCCGCTGCGGTTCAGCGCGGTTTGCTGCGTCCCCGGGCAGCGCGTGCCGGCCTGGCCGTGCAGCGCAGGCGAGCCGCGGAGGGGTGGGCAGCACCTCGGCTCTGTCTGCCAAGCATTCTTCCCATCCCCGAAGGGGTTCCCAGACATCTCGGTGGGTATTCACAGAGAGACGGGAAAACACGGCTGGCAGAGCCCCTGCTGCCCCGCGCCTCTGTCCCCAGTCCACCAGTAACCGCGTACTGGTGCGTGCTGGCCATCGCGAGGCAGAGCGGGCCGGGGTGTAGCTGTGTCCTCTCCTGGCTTATTTTCGGACGTTAACGATAACGCCGCGGAGATCGGGCCGCGGGGAGGTGGCGGCTTCGGGCAGAGGAGGCAGACGCGTGAGTCAAAGCGCAGAAGAAAGGGACGGGGGATAGCTGACGGCGCGCGAGATCCGAGGTGCAGCCAGCAGATACAGAGTCCCGGTGCCTCCGGAGGTCTCTTTTTTGTGCTTCAGTGTAAAATGTAGAAGACATATTTGGTGCAAATGTTTTCCTAAGATTTATTTTTATCTAATCGCTTATGAGAGTTTTACGGACTTTAAAGAACAGATTTGCTAACCACCCATAAACCACGTTTTTCTGCTTTAATTAAACCGTTTTTGTCCAGGAGGTTTTGTTCACACACTGACAACATCAATATAAATATATCTCTGCCGGAGTAATTCATAAAAGCAGGCAGCTCAAGGGAGAAAGCATATGTCTTGTGTCGTCTGTGTAGACTCTACTATTGTACAGCTCTTCCAAAAGCAGTTGAGAATTGCCCCAATTAAAATGTTATGTGGCTTATGTATGTTCAGATTTAATTTGGTATAGCTGAATTTATGTTCGTCCTTAGAGAACTGGTGGGGCTGCCAGATACAGACAGGAATCGTTTATCCCGTGGAAGCACTACGCTATTAGATTTTTTCAAAGGCTGTAGGATTAGGTCTCTATAAACTGTTTCAGCAGCGTTTCAGGGCTTGCACCGTTGCTTCAGCTTACTGTGTGGGTATCTGCAGGGGGAATGAAGACAGTGTTGTCATTTTCACCACAGGTTTCACTGATTTTGCATGCTAAAGCGCTGCTGAAAATGTGATACGGTGCTTCCTACTTAGTGTTAAATGAATACTTTTTGTTGTGGTTGAAAGGGATTTGCGAAGTCCTGTGTTCTATAATCCATGATTTTTAACTTCAAAATAAGAAGAAAGCTGTTGCAAGAAATTGTCTCCACCTGTAATGAAGAAGACTTTCAGATTATTGTCAGGTGGACCCTCTAAATACCCTTGTATTTGTGTTTGTAAATGCCTTTCTCAATACCACGTCTTTGAATATTTCTCTGAGAGTGTTTCCGTGGTGGAAAAGTGTTTGGTTTGAAGGAGACACCACTGGGAGTGTGACTGGGCGTTGGCTTCAGAAAATAATACCTCCTTCTGCGGTGCTCATACATGAACAGCATCCTCAAGCCTCTTTGTCCGGGCGTTTTGCTTTCTGCCCTGGCTTGGCTGGGCGGGCAGACGCGGGGTTTTCCTGCGGCTGTCCTGGGGGCAGGCGTGCCCGGTGCCGGGGGTGCGGTGTGGGATCCCTTTTCCTGGCCCGAGGATCCGGATGTACGGTCCTTTATTCCAGCAGTGGGGCCATGTTCCCGTGCTGCAGTGGGGCCATTTCGGAAAGCAAGTATTTGTCGTCCTCAGCTCCATCCCCTAGATCCAAGTCTGCGTTTCTGGTAGAATCGCTCTAAAAGGCAGATGCTATTCTTTATTTTTCCCTTACTTTTGGCTTCAAACCAGCTCATCTTAAAAAGAGCAGAAGTCTTCTGTTGGATTGGGAGGTGGATCAAGATGCAGAATGTTGGCTTTAGCTGTTCGGCGGTGTCTCTAAGGCTGGAGACAAGTGTCCACAGAAGATAAGGAATTCTGTGTGGAGGTTATCAGAATCCCCTTAACTCAAACCCGACTTGCTGAGGCACCGCCAGATATATGGTATGTCAGATCATGTATTGTTTTGAGAGCCGCTGTCAGAGAACCAGATGTGTTGGAATTGCCTAAGTAAAATAACCTGAGCGGAGGCATCCGCGTACCTTTCATTTGCCGCTTTGCTGCGGCTTTCCATCTGAGCAGTTCCCTCAACACCATCCTTCTGCTGAACTGTCTTTTGCCCCAGAGATGGTATGAGATTGGAGTTGGAGATTTTGAAATGTTGTTTCTCAGCCTATTCAAAGGGCAGATTTATCATTAGAATCAATTCCCTGGAATATATCGTTTCATAAGTAGGTGAACTGGCTTGGGGTAAAGTTCATCCCGGTGGCACTGGGGACTGTGCAGTTTACCCTTGTACTTCCTCGTGACTAAGATTTCAGTTCATGATGTCAGACAAGATGCTTGTGCAGTTTCAGCTGCGGAGAGGTCAGATCACCGAGCTTTAGAAGGAAAGGATTGAATCAGTCCTGCACTGGTCGCAATTGTGACAGGAGCAACAAGTTCTGGCTTGAGGAATTCTAGAGCTTGCTTTTAAAAAAGGAGAGATTTCTACATGTTGGAGTGAGGGAGGGTGACAGTCAGATCTCTTTGGAGGGTGCCAATGCCAGAAAAGGAAGGTGATTATTCTAGGGTGGTGGTATGGAAGTACCAGGTCTGTAGGCGCGATGCTCCCTGAGCCAGGAGCTGTGCGTGTCCGGTCTCCGTCCCGCAAGCGGCACCGCGGAGCCTGCCGGGTGTCGGGCTGTGCCGCTGGCAGCAATATTCACGGCTCTGAGAGGTGTGAAAAACGAGCACCCCGGACTTCCTTCCCATTTTGAGCAATTGTGTTAGAGGGCAATGTTACTGTATTCGCTGCATGAGTTTGAAGGAAAATTACTTTGCTCAGTTTGTTCCTGTGTATCCGCGGAGTGAGAATGCTGCTGGCTCGCGGGTGGCCGTCGGGGTGGCTCCCTTGCTGTAAAAACACTTCAATATCTTCAGGTGGGAAGCGACTCCAAAAGTTTTTTCCTGGTGCAGAAACAAACCACTGGAGGGAAAGATGCCCAGCCCTGGTGTCCCCAGGTCTCATTTTAGTGACACTTGAAGACGAACTGTGCGTAAGAACTACAGATTGAAGAAGTTCTCCTACAAGGTGAACAATCTCATGAGGCAAACCAGCCCAGGAGCGGCTTCTCTGGCAGCTGGAAGCACTCGGGGGATCTGCTGTCCTGACCTTGCTCTCATTGCTCAGCGAGCGTCCCTGAGCCTGGCTGCCTCCCTGCTCGCTTCTCCACGCCCGAAGCAGCCAGGGCACTGCCTCCCCAGCCCCGGTCCCCAAGCCGGGCAGCCGTCCTCCTCGTCCCTCTGCAGCCCGAGGCGGGGTGAGCGACTGGCTGTCGATCCTCGCCGGGAGCCCGCGGGGCTGTGCCGACGGGCAGTGCCGCGGTGGCCGGCCGGCTCTGCCGCCCCTGCCCCGGGACCCCCTGAGCATCCCCGCAGGAGCGAGTGCGGCTCCGGGCCTCAGCGAACGAAGCGGCTCTGCCTCTGTGCTGGGAAGGTCTCTGGCGATCTTGTTTGTATATATTTTTAAAATAAATCAATCGGCAGCTTTTCTGCAGGGTGGAGCTCAGCGGGGTGGGAGCCTCCGGTGCTGCTGTGGAACGGGCGCACAGGCTTCATCGCCTCGTTTTTGCACCTTCTTTTGGTAATGTTTTCGGTAAATATCAGCTATAAAGAAATCACACGTTTCGGCTTTATGAGAGGTGAGCAGCACATTGTTGGTACATCAAGAGAGAATTTCTCTTTGGCTCGGTGTGAGATGGCTGCTTTGTTTTCGGAGCTCTTTAAGCAGGGGTCTGCTGTTCCTGTTTGCGTTGTTCAGGAGGGAAACCTCGAATATCCTTTCGTTCTTGTTCTCGGTGCCAGCCCAGTTCACAAACTCATCTATTTCACACCTTCTAAAGAGCACGAGCATACTCTGCAACGCAGCTGCCTTTCTCATTTCTGATAAGAAAGGTTACAAGGACTCTGCTTCCTGGTGGGCTTGTGGCACCTTTGGGGGGGTTTCCTGTGTAAATGGAGCCGCGGTGCAGCTGCGCTCGCAGCGCTCGGCGCGGGGCTGCTGCTGCTGGGCTTGTTTTCTTTCCTTTCTTTAAATCTGAAAGTGTGAGGCCATGGCTAAAGCTATGGTAATAGGCACCCTTTTGGCCTGTAAATTCAAGGTATTTAAAGCTAGTGTGTGGAAAAGTATACACTTCCAGATGAATATTCCTGGACTGTTTGATTGCCATTATATGTGCTGACGTGAAAGGTAAGGAGGGATAACAGCCCTCTGCACTGGGCATAACGCTGCTGGTTCATCTTGTGCGAGAAGAGCGTGGCACCCGTCGTACTTCGGGCTTGCCTTCTCCTCCGTGCTCTGCTACTCCGAGCCGCACCGTTGGCAGCTTGTTTGTGGTGAAGCCCTTCTTCCCAGAGTTGTGTCCGGTACGGGTCAGTCGTGGCCAACGTGAGCTGCGCTGGAGCAGCGCCCAAGGCAGGGAGCTTTGCACCAGGGACGGGAGCTGTGGGTGTAGACAGACGTGAGACCAGCGCGGTGTTTGTCGTTGTGTGGATGCAGCCACCACCGGGCACGTACAGAGTAAAACCAACTGAACCTGGTGTCCTTTCCTGCCTCTCGAGAGGTTTAACCGCTCAGTCGTGTTACCTTGCTTGTAGCCTACCCTGCCAGTACTTTTGATTCCCTGTGCTTTTGATTCCCACTAATTTTAATTCCCTGACAGAAACTGCTTTGTGGTATGCTGAGGTATTCGAAACGTGGCCCAACCACCAAATCCAGGCGTCAGGACAACTCCAGATACTGAGCTTTAAGAATAATTCTCTTTTCAGTTTTAGGGAGTGAGACACAGAAGTTGTATCTGTCAAATACACCACAGGACATGTGCTGAATTATCTGGACATCAGTTATCTGCTTCTTCCTGATGCTTGAACTTGGGCCATGTCTGTGAATTAATGGAAAATACATGCTGTATCAAGAACCTCAACTCTCTGAATTCATTCACCTTTCCCTGGGGTACCTGGATAATTGATGTTATGATTTGTTTCATATATTATTAATGATCCAGTATGGGCTGAGAGGGGTTTGCAGGGGGAGGGAGTGGAGCTGCCAGGACTGTCAGATGACAGCGCGCGTTCTTCCCGAGGAGAAGGCTCGTAAGAGGCCACGAGACAGTGTCATCTCGCGTGGATCTTCTCGTGCTGGATCCCGCAGTGGGCTTCGCTGGCGCTGCGAAAGGGCCGGTGTTTGGCAATTGAGATTAGCGGGATGAATGGGCATTTGAAGTCTCTGCTACTTTTTTGGCCAGAGTGTAAAATGCGGCAAATGGTTTTGGCACTCAGTGCTTTCAATAAATCACTCTGAAGAGGTCTACATGTTAGTGGTGTTCCACAACTCCGTTCCCCAAACGTTATTAAAATAAAGTTGTAGTAATAAGAAATGATTTAAAACAAGCAGCAGTAACCTCCATACATCCTGATCTAGCGAAACACCCGGAACGCGCCCGGAGAAGCTGATCAGAATTTATTTTTAAGGCTGGCTGTGTTTTTGTTACGGCAGTAGCACCTTTGGAGTATGAATAAGGAGAAGGAGCCAATTTCTTTGGTTTCATCGTAGCAGATGATGCATGTCTTGCCACTTTAAATGTGCAGTGTAAAGCCCCAGTTCCTGGAAAGAAGCGATTAGTACAGAACCTCAGGTTTCTTCATCGCCAGGCACGGGGCAACCCCAAGGTGAATCGATCACAGACAACAGACTCAGAAACCAAAAAGAAAGCAAAAAGAATCCATCAGCACTTTTATCATCTCATGAATGTTAAGCCAACCATGTGATTTTGGGGCCCTAATTTGCAGAATTTGCAAAAATTAACTGCTTTGTAGGGCGTATGTTATTGCCCTGTACCTGAGAGGTGGTAATGTTCGCTCTAGCTCAGTCAGAAGTGGCTCATCGTGACTTCGGCCCAGAATCGCTCATTTTCGGTCCTCGGCAGCACGTGAGTGAGCGATTCTACCCAAAGATGTGTGTGGAGCTGGCATCTCCACCATACCACACAACTCAGCCTGCCGAGGGACCCCCGATACTGGGCAGGCAGTAAGGGAGAGCGATCAGAAAGACAGCGGTCGGACTCCCCCGGGCACCTTCCTATTTCTTTGGCACCTTTGTACCAGGAATCGTGCTTGTAGGACAACATCTGCCGTTTGCAGAAGGCACGCGTGGCTGCTGAAAGTGGCGAAATTCCGGAAGGCTGAGCATCATCGAGATGCCTCTAACGAGCTTGTAAAGCAATGAGGCTGAGACTTGAAGTCTTGCAAATCTGTTAAAGACGTGGAGAGCCAGAGGTTTTGCTTCACGAGCGCTCTGGAGTCGTCAGCCTCCACTGCACCAGGGCTGGGCGCTGCCGAGACCTGTGTCGCGTGCGACAGACCCGTGTGCTGTTCGGGGACGTTCAGGAAGGAGCCCGACGTGTCCGCCTCCGCGGTGCCTTCAGCTGGGTTGTGGGAACTGTTCACTTCTGAAAACCAGCCAAGCGCATTTAGCTGGAGCGTTGGGGAAAAACGGCTGAGGAGAGCTGTTTGGGGACCTGTGTCGCAAGAGGTAAGAGAACTCCTGGAGAAATTACCACCAGAATTTGTTCCCCTCTTCCTACAGCAAGGTTCTGTTCGGCTTCTGCGCCGGTGGTTGCTGGCCTTTGCCAGGAGCGCTCTCTGGTCTCCCGTCCCCTGGGCTGGCTGGCAGTCCCTCACTGGAGAGAGCCGTTGTGGCCCCACGTCCTCCTTTGGAGACGGGAGCAGGCAGTCGTGGCCTCAAGCTCTCTGTGCCTCCCCAGGAGCTGCCAGGCGCTGGCTGAGCCCCGCGGAACAGCGCTGGAAGCTCGGCGCTGCGGACCCCGCGCTCCGCTCCCTCCTCCTGGGGAGAGAGATGCAGGGTCCTCAAACTCCAAATCCCCGTCTGCCTGCAAGTGGTCTCTGTCTTCTGTCTGTCGTAGCAAGACTTCTCTCCAGTTCCCATCTATTTTTCATCTGTTAAGCTGTTAGAACTTTGCTAATTACTGTTTTTTTAAAATGAGGCAAAATGAAGTAGAATTCAGGAGTGTGATGTCTTGAACTTTCCAGGGAGGAGGAAAACGTCAAAGTTTTTGTGTGTGTATGTTACAGAGAACTGGAAATCCCTTTCCTGAATCATGTGTACCATATCTGGGGCAACCCTGCGATTTGATTCAGGCATAATTTTTTACGGTTTGCTGTTTAATTTAAATCAGTGTGGTATGAATTATGTTACTAGTGAAAAATGAGCTTTTGTCGAGATAAATGCGTGCCATCATCTTGAAAATCTTCTTCTGTTTTGACACTTGTACTTTCCGTTTTTCTGCGTGGTGATTAGATGGTGCTGTGCAAGCTCAGCTGATCGCCCTCAGAGAGAATGAGGGTGGGGGAGAAATACAAGGAGGTGGAACTGGTTTCATGCATCGACAGGAGCTGGCGTTGGTGGCTCCTTCTTCGACATCCCGAGTTATTCAGGGTTGTCTTCTGGGTAGAAAAACTGCACCTCCAAAGCGAGAATCTGAGGAGTGCTATGCACAGGAGGGGAAAGCAGAGCCGGGGTTGACTTTTCTCGAGAGTTCTTGGCTTCTCCTCTTTGCCCCTGTGCACGGAACGTGCTCTGCCGTGTGATCGATGTGGTGTCTGGAAAGCGGTGGTGCCCGTTGCATCACTCTGCTTTGTAGGGCAGGAGATGCTTTCGTGGAGATGACATTTAACGAGCTCTCTAAGCGGTGTGCTGTGTAATTATTGCTGCTGTTGGTTTCTCCTGCGAGGCTTTGCACTGACGGTCAGGCCTGGTGTTCGCTCAGCCGGGCTGAATCTGCTGAGCGTGAAAGACGCAGCGATGATTCTGCAGGCGTCTCATCCTCGTGCGGAGCGAGCTGACACGGAGGAAATACTCGCTGGCTGCTTGCTGCTGGTACGTAGGAGAACAGCAGCTCGTAACGGGCAGACCTTCAAACGGCTCCGCTGGATTCAAATACGCTCAAGAAATTCGGCCTCGCGTACAGAGCTTGTGTGAGCTCTCCAGACTCCTCTGCCTTGGAAACGGAACAGGACGTGTTGGTGGAAAACAGCCTTGTTTCATGTGATTCCTGGTGTTCCTTAGATGTGGTGGAAAAAAAGAATGAGAAGGTTATTTTTCCACGACAAAAGTATGTCTCAGTAACAGCCTTCCCTGCAGCTTGCTGATATTTTTCCTTCAGATCCTTCCCGAAACCAGAGAATACGGTAGCGCAACGGCAGACTCAGAGACGCACACACCAGTGGAAAATTTCCACTCCAGACCTGTGGCTTGGGTGCGAGTGAAAATTCAGAAACATTCCTTCTGTTAGAAGCATGACTCGGTCTCTCTGAACGCCTGCTTGCACGCGGGAGCGCATGCGGACCCCGAGGATGCCCACGCGGCCAGTTCCCGGAGCCGGACGGCCACTCGCGGAGGAGTGAAGTTCTCTGATCTGCAGCCATTCAGCAGCACTGAGAACTTTGCTCCCGGAGAGGTCCCCGGCGTCCCCTGGCCCCGACGCGCCCGTGGGCCGGCACGGGTGCTGTGAGGACGAGGGTCCGAGTAGCTCGCCCGGGGCGGCGGCGAGAGCTCCGCGGCGCACGCGGAGGGTGGGTAGAGCCGGGGAGAGGCTTGCAGGGAACGGCGTTTGCTCTCCTCGTCCTCTGGCGTTGCTGGGGGTGGGGAGGTGGCTTCAGGCTGCGCGGGAGGACCTCACGTTTGGACACGGAATTTACCCAAAGAACAGGAGCTGTCGCTGGATGTCCTCGGAGATTTTCCTGCGGCCCTGAGCTGAGGGCAGCAAACGGGCTGGGTTTGGCTCAGCTGCTCTTCCCGTCGGTTCTCAGTGCTCTGACCTGTTTTTGTCTGACACGTTTCTCATTAACTCTTTGTCAAATCACCAGGAAGCCTACTTAATTGCAGGCAGAGTGCTGAATTTATGAGTTCATCTAGGCTTCATGTCCACACACTGACAGAGGTGTTTCGCTGGATGAAGTCTTTTTCTCTTCATTTTGCGGCAAGAATGGACTTTCTGTTTCAGTTACTTCTGAAAGCCATAAATTGTAGCAGTCCCTCCCTTCCTTTTATTTGAAAGAAACACAACAAAACTTCATGGCAACAGTTTATTGCTCTAAATCAGCTTGTGGGTCATTAAAGCAAAAAGAAAAAAAAAAAAGGAAAAAATCTCCCTCTAACTCCTGCCAAATAAAATGCGTACATCAGCCAAACTGTCAAAGGCAGATCCTGCAACCATGGGATGAGAAGGTTTATTACACTTTCGGCTTCTGGGGAGGGATGTTATAGCAACAGGACGCTGGGTCACTGATGGCAAACTCCTGGTTGCGTCGTTTCTTCGTGCACACTAGGAATCCATTAAGCTAACTGACGACAGATCCCTCGGCATTCCAGGCCTGCAGCACACCTCTGCCGGGGCCAAATGTTGGCCGCTGCCCATTAAAACGTGAAAGCAACAACCCAACAGAGAGCCCACGAATTAGAGAAGCAGGAAACCTCAAATGATGTGCAAAAAAAATTGTCAACGTTCAAGAGAATTTTTCCATAACTTTTGCTTCATAACTCAGCATTTCTGATGTTAATAAATTATGAGACGGAGCCTCTGCAAGATCAGTGAGCCTTTTGGATTCGAGTCCTGAGCGCTGCTCGGCAGACGGCAGATGAAGCTGCGGAGCGAGCCCTGGAACAGGACAGCGATTTCCTCTTGGCTGGGCAGGGGGAGGCGGACCCCCAGCCGCCGCCAGCAGCCTGGGTCTGGGTCCCTGCGAGCCCCAGGAACGCTGGGGTGCGTTTGTGTCACCAGCTCGGCTGACGAGGGGAGGGATGGGGCCGTGGGAGTGGGGCAAAGACAGCATCCTGGGAGAAGGTGGCAAACGTCTCGGCAAGGCGAAAGCATGGCACAGAATCGGCGAGGGAGGGGGATGGAGCTGAGAATCCTTGGATGAACGGTTGGGTTTGAAGACAAAAGTGAAGGGAGGTGCCTTGGGTTAAGAAATGCAAAGTAGAGACTGAACGCTCCATCTGCAGCAGAAGGAAAAAAGATGAACTTAGTTTTTGGCATGTTCAATCGAAAAAAAGCAACGAGAAACCCATGGCTGGGTGGGTGGGATAAAATGGAAGGCTGCTCCGAGGGCGATGAGGCAAAGGAAGTGCTCCCGCAGTAATGAGCTTTATGAGAATGCCCCCCGGCTGCGGTCCAGATGAAAGCTTGCTTCTCCAGCGGGTCCCCAAGCGCTGACGCCAGTCCCCGCCCGCCCGCGGTGTCACTGGGGGGGAAGGGACGACGGACAAATCGCGTTGTGGTGCTGAGCACAGCTTCGTGGGGCAGTGCTACTGCGGTTCCCATCTTACCTGCTCAGGAAGGTGAAGTGCATTGCCCTGAAAGTGGCTGCAGTATCCGCACGGAATGGTTTGAGACTTGCAAAAATGTTACCAACTACTAATTATAAATGTCTTCTCTTTTTTCCTCCCCTCCTTTATCTTCCCTTTTGGTTTTTTCCCCACTCCTTTTCCTTTGATAAATTCCCTTAATGTCTAAGCCGAATCACCCATCGGAGAGCCCTCTCTGCCACCTCCCTGACTTCAGAGCTAGCCTGAGCGCCAGGAGCAGGCAGCACAACTCCTCGGCTGCAGCTCCACCGAGCCAGGTTCCTGCTCGTTACACGTGATTTTCCGTTGGGTTTTTTCTGCCCGTGGCAGCTTTTTTTTAGCTGTTGGTGCTGAATCCCTGATGTCAGCCTTCACCTGTCCAGGAAAACAGGAATATCTGTGGATGGATGGGCTTGTGATTAAGGCTGCTGGTTAGTGCTTGATAGAGATTAACCAAGTTCTGGTCTTAACTGTGAATAACCAGTTGCTTTAGAGGAGCTAGATACGACTATTTTTGATGAGTACGTCCCACATTGGGTGGCCGGGGTGAACTGAACCTCCCAGGAGTCCGCTGCGGGATGAATCCCTCTGCGCTTCCCATTGCTCTCGTTAGTTCACCCATGGATAATACTGTTGGCCTCCCCTTGCTTCTGCGTTTGGTCGTCGTTAGAGCATCAGTTATCTCGTAGTGCTGGTCATGCCACTTCTGCAAAACACGCAGAAGGAATGATGTAGGTGCATTCTGAAAGCAGGCCCTCGGACAGAAAATCTCTTTTGTTACGGACAATGACTTGTGAACAGTAGGCTTGAAGAATTTCGGCAGAGGAAATTTCTGATTTCCTTCTGGTCTGCACTGAAAGGAGATGTGGTAAAAGGTTTCAGTTTGTTTTTCCGGAGCTTTATAAGGTGGGGGGAAGAGGGGCTTAGAAGATTATTCTGTGTGTGCACATTTGATGGAGGAAAAAGTATATAATGGAGGAAAAAGTATATACTGCAGGTAGTGATGTGTAATTACTTTCGGATTTTTCAGTATTTTTAAACTTGTGATGTAACTTTCATAGAGAACACCAGAAAAGAGAATGAGTGTGTGAACGTGAGCTTTAATTAGAGGTGTCAACCACAGCGAGCTGGACTCGCTGGAGAATGCCCCCGCGCTGTAGCTGGTCCTGCAGCGCTGCGGATGCTCACTTGATTTGTACGTACTGTACCTCTCCGAGCCGGAGAAAAACCGTCCTTCCAGACAGTTTGACACCTTCTTAGACAAATATTGAAGCGTCCTAGTAAATTAACATTTAAAGTATTTGCCAGCCTTGGAGATACCACCTGTATTTCTTACTTCAGCTAGAGGGGAAAGGCGTATACCATGTGCTTGAAAATACTGATATTTTTATGGAACAATTCTTAGGTAAAGGCAGGATTTAGAAGACTTGCCTGTGTTCTTGTGGATAATATCTTGCTTTTGTATTTGTACCTGCAATAAAGCGCAAGTATCTAATGAATATCTAACCGCCAGGGACTAAATAACTGGTAGTTAAATCTATACCTACCTTCGCTTGCTGCTGGATCGTGGGCACACGGAAAGAAATACTGTTATTCGTCAGGCAGAAAATGTTCCTTGAAAATGAGAAAGCGAGATAAATCTCGACGTACAAGGGTTCACACCAGGTAAAACTATCGGCCCGCCATTCTGAAGAACTTTGCCGATGCCCTGTTCCAGATCGTTGTACCCGTTGTGGTTGATCTTCACTCAATCCTGATGGATGTTTCTTCCTCAGAATGAGCGAGTGAACCCACAGCCCACGGGAGAAGTGAAAGCCGACGTCGGGGCTCTCTGCTGTGCAGAAAAGGCAGCAGACCCGAAACGGGCGGTTTGGAGAGGGTTTCTGCCCGAGATCCACGCAGCGGGAGGCAAGGGCGGCCCAGCTCGCTGCCCCGGGGTGGCAGGGGGTCGGAGCGCCAGGGAAGGGACCCCGCGCCAGGAAGACGCTTGCCCATGTTGGGAACGTGATCCCGCCCGTCCCGACTCCCTGCTCAGTGGCTGTTTCCAGCCCTGGGGTGCTGCTGGGGCCCGGGACATGGCGGCTGCGTGCTGCTCCCCCTTTCCCGGCGGGTTTCGGTTGCTGGGGCGTTTGCAGTTGCTCCCAGAGCTGGGCAGCTCCAGGCGTAGATATTCTGCCGCGCGCCGCGACTGCCGTCTGCGGCTCTGCCCGTCTGCGGCTCTGCCCGTCTGCGGCTCTGCCCGTCTGCGGCTCTGCCCGTCTGCTCAAGCGCGAGCAGACGGTGTCAGCCTGAACTGCAGCCTCCCCTCACGGGACTGCCCGCACGCTTCCAGCCCACTGCCGTTGCGAAGGAAAAACGTGTTAGCAAAAATCCTAGGAAATTCCCTAGTTAAAAATAACGCCTTTTACTGGTATCTGTAATGGGATAGGAGAACTCGCATAACTGCGTCACTGTGGTTCAGCTGGCGAGTGACAACTTACTGCCACTTAACAAGGAGATTGCTGGTGATGCTCTGTCCGCTCTCTGCTACCTCCATAACATTGATTTTGTTTTCCAGCTGTTCCGATGGCAAAGGTTCCTCGTGGATAACAACAGAGCAAACCTTTCCCTAAGGGACAGTAACATGCAGAACACCGTTCAGTGACGCTGCTGGGCCGTAGTCCGTGATGCCTGGTTCTATTTACGGAGTAGAGTGAGTGTGTGTGAAAAACAGGGGCTGAAGTTCTCAGGGTTTCATGCAACCTCTTTTCTTCTCATTTTGATCTGTGAGATTTCACACCCCCTGTCTGGGTTTTAAAGCTCCACTCAGATAAAACCACAGAGTTTCAGGTGATTTCGAGCTAAGACGGGACTCGTGCTGAGGCAGAGCTGTCGAGCCTTGCGCAGGGCCCTGCAAAACAGCTGGTGAGCTTGAGCTGAGTGCTGGGTTTTCCCGGAGCTATCTGGGTGTCTTCAACCACATAATTCTAGATTATGGAAGAGAGGGTCTGTGGAAGGTACAGCTATGAAAGAAAATAGACGATTTGTGTAGGCCTGGACTTTTGCCGTGTTGTGTTCCCAGGCTTCACTGATGGCTGCTGTGTAAATCCGTGGTACTGGGAGGTTAGTGGGCTGCTGCTCATTCAAACCAGTAAAAACGATATGCTGCATACCCAAACTGTTCGGTGGCTTCAGATCAACAGCTGAACACTGACGATTCGTCTCGGTTTTGAGAGAAGAACGGGCCGGTGGCCCCGATGCCGCGCGGGCTGCGGAGCGAGAGTCCCAGCTGGCAGCGTCGCTCCGGGGTGCCGCTGCCCGGGCTTCCTCCCGAGGTGTTGCTGTCATCGCCGTGTTTTCGTTTTCCTCTCCTTTGGTCCCACCTTTTCTTTCTTCTCTGTCTTGAAATAGATGGGAAAGTATTATCGTATCCCATGAGAGTTTGAGAGAATTAATTGCTAGCAAAAGCATGTTAAGAGCTTTTGATGGCTGAAGTAATTTGCAATGACACAGGGTCTGGGAGGGGGAGAGGGAAATCGAAGTCTGGGGAAAAAAGGAGTTTCTGTACCAAGGAGGCCCACTTCTGAGCGGGGTACGGTCGTGCCACACGCCGGACTCAGCCGGCTTTTCCTCGCTCTGGTGGGGTCCCGTGTAACTTTTGAAATGGGCCTTTTTGAGTGAGTTGCAGAACAGAGCATTGCAGGTGTTGGCGTGGAACGCTGAGCATCTTTTCTGTTTCTGTATCACCAAACTGACTTTGCTATCTTAAAAAGGAAAAAGTCTCTTCCCGGTAAAACAGCGGTTTTCGTTAGCTCACAACCCTTTAATTAACCTGTCTTTTCCCCACACCTGGACTTTTAAGTATTTGAGAGTTTTTGTTTGGAAGGATTCCTCTTTTGCACACTAGCTGGATCTTACCTCACCTTCAGCCACACGGATCCTCTAGCGTCGGTGAATTCCTAGTGTTGTAGCTATAGAAATGAAAGGGATACTTGTTACAGCATTTCTTAAAATATAATTTCACAGCACTGTGGAAAATGACCTGTTCTGAAAGTTTACTGAATAAAGGAACGTTGTGTTTTATTTCTAACAAAAAAGGATCCTGCATGAAAGGATAAAGTAGATAATGTGGAGATGGAGCGCTTCAAGGGCCTTGTCATTAAAATCAGTGCAGTTTGGAGAAGTTATCTGCTTTGATTACTTAAGCTGCTGTGGATGCCAGAACTGTGTGTTTGTCTCCATGACAATTGTAATCCTGAGCCTGGTACTCACGGACGACTCTGGTGCACGTCCTTGGAGGTGCTGCTAACCAGGAGCTTCGCAGTACGACAGAGAGCTGATTTTAGTCTTGTCATATGTCTCTTTATTAATGATCTATATCATCCAGCTTTCTCCTTTCCGTTTCCTGTTTGGAATCCTGCCTTGCAATTCTTCTTCTTTCTTTCTTCTTTCTGTAGCGATCTTTCGATATCAGGTGACCCATGTGTTTCTTCTTCTCCTGTTGTTCTACAGCTTGCTGATGACCTGGGAAATGAGAAGTTCTGTGTCGATGCGAGCCAGAGCGGAGCTGGGAACTGGCTGAAGTACATCCGCGTGGCCTGTTCCTGCGATGAACAGAATCTAGCTGTCTGTCACGTTAACGACCAGGTAATGACTTCGGTTGCTGTGCTCACCTCACCACTTCAAGAGATGCTGGGGTGGGTTGGCCAGAGGATGCTGCACTGAGTGGAACTGGCTGAGGGACTCATCCGTTCAGCAGCCCTGCTGCTGCGTCCCTGACATGATCTAAAACCCCTGGACTGGTGAGATCTCCCAGTCCTTGACTCCTTACGTGGTGGGGAAGATGGCGTGAAACGTGTGGTGTGAAACACAGGTTATCTGAACGGAACACGAGGCGACTGGCAGCCGGCGTGGGTATTTCATTGCCAGCCAAACTGGAGAAAGTTTGTGTTGCCAGTGGTGGGCAGGGAGCGCGATTCCAAGCCGTAAACTCCGTTGCCGTCTGTATTTAAGAGAGGAGTGAGAGGGGGAGGTGGTTTGGGAGTCTGCTGAGGTGGAAGAAGATAAAAACCTAAGAGGCGTATTGCAGAAATGCTGGTAGAGCAGTCTCGGGGTGGGGGATATTCCATGGAATTCGTAGGATTTTGATAACATTCATTAACGTTTGTGGAGTTCTTTGAAGCTTAAACCCAAAAAAGGGATTCAAGATGAGCAAGCCAAGCTGGGAGTTTCACAAACCTCAAATCGAGTACAATTCAAGTAGGAGTTAGTTTCGGACTAAGTTAAATGAGAAATGCAGTCTTAATGCTGTTACCCGTCAGCAAACAGGAGGCGTATTTGGATGCACACAAAAAATGAGCCGAGGATGGAAAAATACACTGCTAACAAAAACATTTAAAAATCTGTAGCTGACAGGGAAGCTCATCAGTCCGAAGCCAGCCAGCTCATGTAAAGTGAGACTAGCTCAGGGTGCACCAAAATGTCAGCCCACTTTGTCAGAGTAGTTCCTCTTTTAAAATGCTTCTAAATAACTGAACTTTGGGTGCAGGAAAAAAAAATACAAAAATTCCACAAATGTTTGTGATTTAAGCAATCTAGAGGAGACTGAGGCACAGAGCTCTACATTTCAGGCTGCTCAGTTCAGAGGAGCCGCTGACTGCCTCGGTGCCCGCTCACCACTGCCCACGGGTGCACTGCGGGGCCAGCACTTCGCGTCGACTCCTTGCACCGCCGGCTGCTCGGTGCTTTCTGTGCACGCACAGGGCTGCTCCCGCGTCTCAGTTTCACAGCGTGACGGGATAAATGTCTTCGGGGCCGTTACGTTTCCCTCACCTCTTCCCGAGGTCTTTCCCCATCCTTCGTTCCGCGCAGACAGTCCTGGTCTGCAGGAGCCTTCACTGCTGATACACTAAATACCAAAAGGAAGGGAAAAAAATAATATTTTGAATTTGGGTTTCTCAAAAATGTGGGGAAAGAAATGGAGTTCATACAGGTGTTTTTCCATGAATACATATTTCTTCTTTTTAAATGCTAACTTGTACACTGCTGGCTTTCCCCAGGTTCTTATAAATGCTTAGATTAAGGACTACGAATATATACAAAACTGAGCAGAAACCTGAAGGCTACACCACATTTTATTCTAAGCCTAGTCCGCTGCATCTCCTTCTGTCCTTGTCCTTCATCTGGAGATTTTTGGTTGTGCGTATTTTTAGTGCGTGCAGCAACCGGACTGGAAAGAACAGCTGTTTATCGTGCACACTCATCTTCTGTTCTTCATTTTTTGTCTCTGTAATGACCACTCTTTTACAACTTCTTAATAAATATATTTACTAAAAGCCACATAAAAGGGGGTGGGTAGCAAGCAAATGCTTCTTCAGGAGGAAGAAAATAAAAAGGTGCAGAATATAATGAAACAGGAGCAAAGCAAAATGTTTTCTCCCCCTCAGCCTTCTTTCCCGAAAGACTGAAGAGTCTTAGGTCAGGCCAGCTGGTGGGAATGAAAACATCCAGTGTAAAAAAGCAGCAGATGATGGTGTTTGATAACTAGAGGCACTGGGTGCTTTGGCAGGGAGGAGTAAAGTCGGAGTAAGGATATTTCCTGAGCTATTGATTATGACAGCCTATGGACACATTCAAATGGCGGCAGCATGTAGGGCAACCAGCAGCACGTTAAAATCTTTGTGGATTTGTGTATTGTTATTTATAGAGGAGACAATTTAACTACGTTTGTTCTGGAATTCCCTATTCATCCCAAGCTTTCTCTCGCACCGCTGCTACACAAAACCGGGTCTCACTGCTTTCCCTCCTGGAAAGATTCTGGTGTGGCTTGGTGGCCACTTCTTGTATTGAAACAGATAGTGATTCCTTTGGATTGCGAAGCTTCAGAGCGTGGAGATGGCTGTGAGTGTACTTGGTTATCGCAGAAACTGAGAGTAAGATGCAAATAGAAACAGAAATAGAAAATAAGCATGTGTGTTTGCAAGCTGATGCGTGCTTTCATCAGACTCAATGAATTCATAATTTTCAAATAGCCAAGATGCCTTTGGGATAGAAACCGCCTGCATTTGAGCTCTTAGGCACTGAAATTAAAATTACTAGATTGCAAAATCAAGTTCTTCATCCTGGCCCTAAGAACCAGTGGACTACGAAATACCAAAGCAAAAGCGGCGTCCGTTCTCAAAGATGCTGCAGTTGGACCTAGCTGGAGGGTGCCACACGTTTTTCCTCTCCATGACTTTTGGTTTAGCTGGTGTCAGTGCGAGTTCCGTGCTAGCGAAAAGGGGCTGCGGGGCGTGGGTGTTCGGGGTGGCCTTGCCGCGTGTGAGCAGCGCGGCTGCTGCGCCGCGGGGCAGGGTGTGCTTCTGGCCGGGGCCGTCGGACGCTGGAGGAACGAGCCCCCTCTTTTTCCCTGTGGGAGATACTTGGAAAACTAGGTTTGTGTCAACCTCAAACTCTCTTTCTTGTGCGCAAAAGCCCACGCACCGTTCGCTGGAGGGGAGAATTCTGCTGGGTGCTGTGAGCGTGCGGCGGGTGGGAGAGGAGAGGTCGCAGCGAGGCGAGCTCAGCGCCGAAGGGCGAGCTCTCGGGCCCTGACGAGTGACTCCTGAACACTTAGACAGGTTATAAATGCTCAGAGTGACCAAGCACTGCGGATTTCTACCTAGTGCTGTCTCCTAACACGGCTGGTTTTGACGGTATTTCATTTCATGTTGCTAGCAGTGGACACTTTTTTCCACAACAAGGACCCAAAAAACAGGGAGAGAGGCTTTACTGTTCCTGTTCCGTAGGCATGCAAAGATTTGGGGTTTGTTTGTAAGTACATGCAGAAAAGAAAAGCTTTTGCAATAAAAGATTACCCACAAAATAGCTAAGCAGCGTTGTGATGATAAGAGCCAGGACAAGCCTTTAATCAAAACCAGTTGCTTTTCAGGAAAAAAACAAACATGTTTACATGGGGCAATGGTCCTTTGCCCCCCCGATCACATTCTGTTCTTCTGGACACTCCTGTAGCTTGGGAACGTTCCCAGGAATGTACAGAGAATTCTCCTGGATTTTTAGTGAAGTTGTCAGCAGAATCTGGACCTCTGAATGTGTGTGGGGGGGGTTCTGATTTACAGGTTAAAATGCTGCTGTTTGGAAAGGGATTAGTTTAGACATTTCATTAGCTATTTTTCAATTGTGAAACCAATTTTCAAATGTAAAATAACGTTAGCCAGTTTTCTTTATATTTATTCTTACTTGCTAAGTATTTGAAAAGAGTAGAAGGTCTTTGACTGAGATAATTGTGTTTCCAAAGGAGGACCGAAAAGGGTGGTAGAAAAATGAGACGATTTGCTAAATGCGTCTGGAAAATGATACATGACTTTGGTTTTATTTTTTCATGTTGCTGCTGCTACCTTCATGGGGCAAATCCTTCAGCAGTTTAGCTGTTCTTACTCAGGAGACTGTAATATTAAACAGGGTATATGTAATGAATATAATAGCCATGAGCTTGCTTTCAGGATGCTAGCTGCTGCTTTTGTTTGTGTTCTGTACATGGGAAAAAAGAAGGATAAACAGGAGCTACAGTGATGGAAAAAATCAGGCCTCTTTAATCAGCCTATCTGTGTGTGTGGGATCGAGATATTTTACTTGTACTTTACGTCCATACTCGGTGGCTCTGTTCAGGATTCCTAGGTGTGTAACACAATGCCTCAAAAAGAGGAAACAAAAAGCACTGTGGCTTAGCTGAAACAAAGGGAAGGCGACTCCGAAGGAGGAAAACGTCGGAACAAAAGCAAAACGTGCAGCCCCATTCTGGCCAGCAGCACACGAGGGCAAACTTTCACGGGTTCGCTGCTCCGTGAGCCGGCAGCCGCAGCCCTGACTCTTGTCGGAGGCGAACAGCAGGTAGAAGCCTTTGCCTCGCGTTCCGTTGCCGTGCTCGTCTGGTGGAACGGTTTGCGAGACAAGACAGGCGGGCGCGTGTGGCCGTTTCGAACTGCCGCTGTCCGTCCCCTCTCCTGCGCCGATGCAGCCGGGGGGTGGCTTTGGTCTGGAGGTGAACGCCGCAGCCGCTCACGCTGTTCTCCGGTGCTCTTTTTTCCCGAAAGTACAAGCGTGTTGCCACAGTGAGAGACGCAACTCGCACAGCAGGCAGCCAGGGCTGTGCTGAGAGGCACCCGGGTAGCGAGGCAGCACTCGGACGAACTTTTCTCACTTGACCTGTTTCATCTCCATCTCTTGCCGTGAGACTGGAAACGCACCGTTAGCACGTTGTTTCTGAGCTGCGGCTGCCTCAGGAACGCTTTTTCTCAGAGAAAAGCCATCTAGCTGTGCGTTGTGCTCCGCTCGGAGCGCGGTCAGCCTCAGAGTGGGACTGTGTGCTGCGGTTCTGCGTTACGGCTCTGTCAGTGACTGTGCCAGACTGCCTGGGGATGTGCTGCCGAACGCTGTAGCCAGAGCCGGCGTTCTGCTACACCGAGTTCACACCCGCAGCAGCAGTCAGAGAGCGGATCCGTGTGTCGAGCCCAGACTGCAAAAGGATTCCCCTGGTTGCTTTTATTTTACTTTCCTTTTTTTCTTCTTTCTTTAGTGCCCTGTGCCTAGAATAATTTTGACAAAAATCAAGAAATGTCGTATTTTCAGTCATCTGGGAGAGCACTGCCCAAACCCCAGTTATATTGTGAACTGCTTTGTTAAACGAGACTGACTAGTGATTGGGAGAGGTGCCCGTTCGGGGTGAGAAATAAGGAGTGATGGTGTGTGGAAATTTTATATAAGCGATGAACATAAATGATTTATGAATGTAAATGTTCTGATGGATTAGTAAATCTGATCTTTTTCGGTGCACAACAAATAAAAATGAAAAGGAAACACAGCAGTAGTTATAATTAATTCAGACCATCAGTAGCATGATTGCAAGGTGAAGTTAATTATTATAATGAAATGTTTGATGAAATTAACGTGACTCCAGCAGAATCCAGCTTCTCCCTAATCATTAATGAACCTTGTACTATATTTCTTGAAAGAGTGTAGCAGACATGTTTTTATGTACGAGAAGCTACTTTGTTCTGCAAACAAACAGGAGAGGCAGAGGAGTGAGAGGTGATGACACAGAGGCAGTGTTAGCCAGTTGCTGTTAGAAGTCTGAAGGATTTTTCCAGTGCATCTATGAACTAGGTGTACCTTTAGACTGCCGTGTGTATTTTCAGTGCTCATTTGATTTTGGGTTATTAGCTGAAAGCGGAATACCCATTAATAGCTATTTTGAGTGCTTTTTTCTCTTAGCTAGCTGCAAGCCTTGGCACATCGCGAGTTCTGTTTTACCGAGTCAAGCCCTAAACTCTGTGCTTATTCCTCATCTTTATTTTGTTTTTCAGGCAGGTTTGCCGTTTAGCGAAGTGCGGTTTGGTCCCAGGAAAGGCTTTTCTTGTTGGACAGGCAGGCAGGAAAGAGAGTAGAAGTGCGAGTGAAGAAAATGATAAACGGGAGAATTTGATAGCACTTGTAGTTTGCAGGGGAAGCCACAGGAATTAAGCAGTGAAGCGCGGGCTCGGGGACAGGATCGCCTCCGTAGGGCAGCGGGTGCTGCGCTGCGTGGGGTCTCGCAGCGGGGATCCCCGAGACCCTCGGCCCTGCCCGCTCGGGTGCTTTGCCGGCCGGAGGGCGCGCGGGGTGAGGACGGACGCGGCTTCGGCGGAGGAGCGGGGTGCGAACCCCTGCAGAAGGGCCGTGAGGATCCCGCTGAGGATGCTGGCAGTTTGGGACACCTTTTAGATGCAGCCAGGTTTAATTTCTCTTCTTAAGCGTCTGGGTTTGTGACCCTGTGGATTTTGTGACCACGTCCCCGTGGCCAGTTTGAAGCCCTCGGTAAGAGTTCGCGGCCTTTCCTGCTCGCCTCTTTGTAGCCGAGGCGCTGGCGCTTCAGTCAGTTCGCAGATGAAGTGGCCGGGAGGTTCGGAGCGCGCGTAGGGCCAACGGCGGCGGCTGGAGCGGCGGAACGGCCCGTGCCGGGCGCCGAGGGCGACGGAAGCGCCGCGGAACCTGCGGGCCGGAGGGCGCCGG
>Ga0065711_1034562_pt1 | contig 23556 bp, 11 predicted proteins | sample Hoacrofraction12_FD_59098 | JGI IMG/M metagenome (GOLD analysis project Ga0065711, IMG submission 59098) | Hoatzin crop microbial communities from Cojedes, Venezuela - Epithelial fraction 12 v2 (version 2) | ecosystem: Host-associated > Birds > Digestive system > Esophagus > Crop | place...
AAAAAAAAAAAAAAAAAAAAGAGTCAACCTAATAGTTCTGTTATCACAAACCTGCAAGTCTAGGAGAAAAAGAACATAAGGAAATTCAAAGCATAGAGAAGCTTCCAATTTCACTGGTATAATATTGCCAGATATCAGGGGCTACATGGAGGGTGAATGCCAGCAAACAAACCTTTACCGCTCGGTAGATGGATCTCATGAATCTCACTGGAGGGATGAGGAAGGCGATGCCCTGCGCAGGCTCAGGGCTCCTGCCAGCCGCAGCAGCAGCTGCCCGACCTCGCCTGGGCACCAGGCTCTTTGCTCTGCATTTGCTTGAAGAAACATTTGCTGCACACAGAAAGCAAGTCTAAGAGGAATTTAAAGTAGTACAGCCAGGACAGTTTCTTGAAAAAAACTGCAAATCAGAATTAGTATGTAGAGGGTTTTTAAGTATCGTATGCCAAAAACTGACAAGGAGGACTTTTCAGACTTTGTTATGGGATCTCTCCGCAGGTTAATTTTTCCTGTTACAATTACTGCTTCTACAGGTTCTGGAGGACTAAAAAGATCCCATACTCTGAAAACAGCTACAGCAGGAAAGCATAAAATTATAATAGTCTAAGTTAAAAATATGGTTTTTGGAACAGCTTTCTGGAGAGGTAAGATTGCACTTGCCAAGGCAAGGGGAAAAAGCAAAATACAATAACCTATATGATGATAGCCTTGACACGCTTTAAGTTTCAAACTTCAAGCAGCAACCGGCTGTGACAAGAGTGACTTTTCTAAAAATTCCTCTTTAGTCATCACATGCTAGCGGAGACTTACTAAAAATCAAAACCTGAAGACTGAAAAATTGTTTCTTCTCAAATATCCATCCTACATCCATGAAATACAGGCAGAACGAGGGTAATATTTTAATAGATGTCAGTCCCTTTGCCCACCAGGATCTTTTACAGACACATGGAGGCAAGAAGCTGATAGAGAAGGGCAATAGAGAATGACCTGCTGAAAATAAGTACAATATTGGGCCGTCATTAATACAAACAAGGTAATTGTTTTGGGGTTGGGGAAAATGCAAAAGAGTTTCTAGACCTTCCTTACACAGTCCCTGCGAGCTGGCAGGGCTGACAACTCAGCCACAGCTTCCATCCAGGTCTTTGCCCTTTCCACCTACAAGATAGTGTCTCTGAGGCCTGCTCTGGCAACACCATCTGCAACCACAGACTGTGCTGTCCAAAATTGCTTCTAAATCAAAGGTTTTTCAAATTTTTCCCCATGAAGCCACAAAAAAAAAATTCTTCACACAGCTCCTCAGTTTAGGACCCATTTTCAGAAATATGTTTTCAATCTAACATCATTCAAAGACAACTGTTAACATATTCACTCTCCGGAACAACTTACAGAGAGGAAAGGAGCAGTATCATTTAACATAGGGAATGTACTATTATACTGGGCTTTTCCCAGATTAAAACAGCAAAACTTGGTAACAGCAGTCATATTCTTGCAACAATAACAGCAAACTAGTAATTGCGACAATGAATTTTGTAAGAGAATGAGCTTATCCTGAGTTAACAGGTTTCAGTGGTAGTCAGTGCTGGTAACTTAGATTAGCTTCTGTAGAGCAAACTAACAGCCTGTTTAATAGTAGGCACCAGCACATAAAAACACTGTAATTTTTAGAAATTCACTCAGCTGATAGAAGACAAGAAAGATTTGCTCAGGGAGAACAGGGCTGGGCAATTTTCTTCTTTCTTGACTTGGAACACTGAGATCCTCTACAAAAGGAAGCTCTGGAGATAACACCGGCTTCTGTATCTTGCAAATTCATCATCTTTCAGTCTGTCTGTTAATTTTGCCAGACAGCCATGCATCTTATTATTGAAGATAGCTGCTCTAGAGAGGAAGGATTAAGCTATCACAGCCTGAGGTCCAAGAAATTAGATTTGCTACTTCTCTGAACGTCACTTTGGGACTGCCTTAAACTTTTCTGGGGCAGGGGGGCAGATTGTTGGATTTCTCCAGCTCTGCTGCCTTTTGTGTGCTTGCACATGGGAGGGAAGGAGAATACAGCCCTTACATGTGACACACACCCAGTACAATTGCCAGGCAGCCTACCCTTCTGCAAATACCATTAGGAACTTTTCTGTTCACAAAAATAAACTTAAATCAACATTAGCACTGTAATTATTGCAAAGATGCTGAATGGGCCACTCTGTTACCTAAAGTCCATTTTAATTCCAAAACAACATAGTTAGGATGGGAAAGACTTTTTAAAGGTATTTGAAATATGCATACTCCATTTCAGGTTTGGGGAATCAAATTACCAGCCTGTAAGTGAGATAAGGCAGCAAGAGAGCGCTGAGACCCCGGGCGGCTGCGGGACTCGGATAATTTGCTCAGTTCAGTCCTCGGCCGAGCTAAAACCCCGGTGACACCAGCTGGAACACGTGCACTGCAGCCCTGGACAGCTGGGAGGAGAAAAGGCCAGCCACAAATTAAATTAAGAGGTGTAATATGCTGTGAGAAGAAAAACAAATTGAGATTGTGAAAACAGGTGCCAACTGACATTTACTCAATACTCAGTCACACTTTCCTTTCTCTCGATGTGATTAGCAGCTAAGCTGAATTAGGATAGATTTCATGCTTCTGTGACCTTCTAGAACCCCCCTACAGAAAAAAGAGAAACACCTGTAGTGAGAAGGTTTTTTTCTAAGAGGGAAAAAGTGCCCAACTACCATGGAAGTGGGTCAGCCTGATACACTAGGGCAAAAATATGTGTGTATATTAGGTGAGGGCAATCAGATTAATTTTGTTTGTTTGTTTTTAATTAGTCCAATCAGTAGCACTAAACTCAGGGTTTTAAAGTAGCACCAGGCTGGCAAAATAATGGATTTAGTTATCTGCATCGTTCAAGGCTGTCTTAATAGTCGTTGCTCAGAGAATAAGCTGAAACCCTTGGGCACGATTCTGAAGTTCCTGGGAAGGACTGAAGAAAAACACAACAGGCCCAGTCGCTCCCCGCAGAGCCTCGTGCCGTTTCCCTGCCTCTGGGAGCAGGGCGGTGATTTGCATTGGCTCCATTCAGGGCTTCCCAAAAGAGAGGGTTTAGCTGGGAGGGTGCAGGAGATCTCCCCTACACCACTGCACCTGAGCATCGCTCCTCCACCGGAGCTATGGCTCCTCGCACCACGTGGTGGGAAACAAAACTCTTCTTCCACTGCCTGGGTAGCCGCTCCCATGCGAGCGTGGAGGGGAGCGGGAGCGCAGGCTGGTCACTGAGCCTGGCCACTTTCAGCTGGAGGACTCGCCGGAGATGTCTCAAGCCTTCTCCTGCTCAGCACAGGCTCCGCACAAACGGGTCCTGCTTTGAACTGCTCTCCTAGCAGGGAAGCTAATGCAGATTTTTAGCAAATCAATCAGTCACTTCCCTTGATCCGATTCAGATGCCAAGGAGGTGTCTGACTCAAAAAACCTCTTCTGGTAGGATAACATTACACAGATAATGTGCCAGGTCTACTTGCCCAAGCCAGGACAACCTCCTTGAACACCCCTAGCCCTGGTAATTGCAGTCAAGCCTCCTCTGAAACAGAAGGATCTGCAGGTCTGTTAAGTAGGGTCTGTGGCCACAGAGCAACTTTCAAAGCAGACAGTCCCCTTCTTATCAGAGCAAAAGACTTTGGTGGAGCTTCCCACCAGCTGTGTAAGGATGTACCCACCTTGCATCACTCTTGGCTGCAGCAAATCCTCATTCCCATTCTCCAGGGCTTGGCTACACACTCCCTCCTGCTCCCCTCAAACCTACCTGCAAAACACGAACCAGCCCCAAACAAGGCCAACCAGGCCATGGTGCACAGATCCCAAGTGCTTTGGGAGAAAATACTTCAAACTACACCTTCCGCTCATTTTTAAGCTCACTGACTTTTCTGTGACAACACTAAGCCCTGGGACTCTGCAGAACACAGCAGCATTGAATTAACATTTTTTTCTCAGAACTCTCCGCAGCTGAACAGAAGATGGCGAGCACGTACCATAAGACCACTTGGTGAAAATGTCAGGGGCCTTAGAAATAGTTCACATTCTCTGGCCTTCAGTTTCATGATCATTATCACAATAAAATGTTTTTGCTTATTCCTTGCACACCTGCTGTGTGTCAGTTTTCCCCCACTGCAGCTCCATTACTGCATGCACTGCTCACGCTGACATCTACAATCACATCTACTGAGCAGATCTTAGGCACTGTTGGCCCACCACGCGCTGACAAAAACCACAGCACATAAAACGCTTTGTAAAGAGAGAGGAATGTCGACTGGGAGCGTGGTTCAGGGTTAGATTAAATGAGAACAGAGGTCTGGAACTTGCTGTCATAAAGTTTCGGATCAAAATTCATAAATATTTCCAAAGTATTTGTTTTCATCTCATACGACCAACTATTCTTGTGAAACGTCAGCAGCAAATCAAGCCAAGAGACGGGCTCCTTGAATTTTGGAGCCATAATCCATAACCAAAACACTCTGCAGGGAGCGGGAAGGACGGATGGAAGGGGTGTAGATCCAAGAACTCCACCGCCTGACTTCTTTTTAACCTCTACAGTTCCAGGGGGGTTACATTTGGAATTTCAGCTCCTCCATCCCACTTCTTCCTAATTGCTCTCAGTAACTTCACTGCCTGTCCATGAGTACATTATCACGTGTCAGTCAACCTACAATTGCAGTATGCAAACTCCTCCAAAATAACTTTGGTTTTAGAAGCATATTATCTTGGTCATGCTTATAACAAACCAATCCAAGGAATAAAAAATGGTTAAATAGAATAAAAAAAATGGTTAAATATCGACTATATAATTGAAACACAGCACAATTTAAATAGTGTTTTATCTGGTTTAAATGTATTTGGAACTGTTTTACATTTTTTTTCTTAGTTTAACAAAAACCAGTCTCTCCTACATATTACTATGCTGAGCACATAACTGCTGCAGCAAAACTTACTAAGCACAAACAAGCCTAGAAATGTCTGTTTAGCTTCAAATGCATTTCTTTAAAATACTCAATAGTGGATTTTTTTTTTTTAACTTGACATGTTGCACTAAGCAAATGCTGCATGCAGTTACCCTTGCATGATTTTCTTCTTAGGTCTTGTGAATTGAAATGACCTACAAGATGCAGTAGGTTACTAGCATTAAGCAATAGAATTTATCTTGCATGCGGAATTGTTAGTAGTAAAGAGAAGATTAACTTAAATGAAATTATTCCAGGCTCATAGGAGAAAGGCCTAGAAATAAAAGTCCTAAAGGTGATTTCTTTCTCAATTAATTTAAGGAACTGCCACCACATAGAAGGCAAAAGCATACACAGTTGAATCGGGCTCAAAGATAGTAAACTCATTCGTTTAACATTTGCATTACTGTTGTCAGCTTCTGTTAACCAAAATTTCACTCTGTGTCCTTACCTGCATTTATACTGAAAAAACTTTAACAACTCTGGTATTTCCATGCTCTGAACACCCGTAATTCCCACAAAACGTAATTCTTTGCCCACTTCTTCTCTACAGACACAACCCTTCTACCTTTAAGCTAGCCCAGTGCTCTTGCAATGTGTGGATCCACGGCACCACTCACCATAAAGCAACATCATGGAAAACATTCCAAGTATCAGAACACACTCAATATCACTGAAAGACATACAAACACCCACCAGTCTTTTGTAGCCACTTCCGATGAAAGGGCTACTTGCAAATATTGAAGTACTATGATGCAATTAAAAAAAGCTCAAGAAAACAATCAATCAAAAAGAAGTATTTGAAACAGATGTTAACATGGTCATATTTTTTGTTTTTAAATGAAAAATCAAAAGCATAATTCTTAGTTTCCCCATATTCACTTTTAAAATTGCAAAGTTCCTTGAAAGATTGACAGAAGTATCTGTTCATACTTCATACTTTGCATTGCAACATATATACAAAACATGTATGTAAAATTTTTACATGAAAGATAAAAAACCTAATGTTATAGAAGGTGGTAATGGGTGTATATTTTAGAACTCCTTGTTTTACTGTTCTTTGGAAAAAAGAATACTGGATTTGCTGACTGAAAAAAAAATTACCAGAGAAAAACTGTACGTTACGTCTGGCAGTTCCTAGCGGTGGTACTTTACCCTTTTTGTCTTTTAACAAAAAGAGAAATATTTTCTAGCTAAGCTGACTGGCCAACAGAGATTTAACTAATTATTTATGTGGTCAACAAAAGCAGTTTACAAACACTACGCAGTTTATTTGGAGAGTAATTCTTTCAATCTGTGGTAAAACCTACAAATGGTTTACAGGAAATGAATAGAGTATTTCTTGTGAAATAGTATTTCTCTGATGCGAAGTGCTTGACACAAAATGTTTGTCTCAGAACCACACTTGCACACAATACTAGAGATGCACAAAAAAATTAATAGACCAGTAAATAAACTGCCATTCACAACCTGCAAAGTTCAATTATTTACAGTCTAGTTGGTGTAAGTGGTGTGAAAGCTTGAAGAGCTGGAGTGGGCAGGGACGTTGGTGGGGGTTTTTTTTGTTTAAGCTTCCAAAAGAATTCTGAAGTCGAGGCTTCTTTCTGACCCATCTCAATTTTTCAGTGCTTTCTGAAAGTGCTTTCTTGAAAGCGCTTTCTTTTCAGTTTATTCATCCTCTAAGGTAACGGCAACAGTGAGAACATTGTATTTCACATGCTGTTACTAAACGGGTATGAAGTTCTACTGTTTGTTTTCTGAAGAGACTGGTTAATGGACCCATTATGAGAGAACATCTCTTCCAGTTCAGTGAACTATCACTTGACTTGGCATAAAATAAATCATCAGCACAATAGTCTTCAGTTAAAATAATTTTAAAAAATAAAAGGTAGCTTCTTATGGATTCTTATTAATTCTAGTGCACAGTACTAAAAGTGCAACAGTGGCCACAAAAGTGCACACTTTTATTATATGTATTAATAAAAATCAGGTGAAGGATTTCTTCTCAACAGAGATAGCTGAAGTTGTGACTGTCATTTTATTTAGATATGAATTCGCAATCCATTTTTCTTAACTACGGATTTAATAGACGATCATGCATACAAGTTATAAAGCAATCACATTTTCTTACACCATTTACAGTGCAGGGTGTACCTACTGTCTCCTCTCTTTGCACAGAAGATGCCATCAGAACGCACAGAGCACGCCGGGGCAAAGCGAGGTGCAGCAAGACGAGAACTGCATGTGCACCGACACCTGCCTCGTGCTTTGTCACACAACTCTGCCAGAGCTACTCCGGTTGTTCTGTCCCCCCCTCAGACATGCAGAGAACATTATTGTAGCTCTGGATTAGAAGCTAAAACTAATGCTGGTATGACTTAGCTGGCTGAAGTCAGCCATGTTTCCATTCTATTTTCTCTCTAAAAATATTCTAGCGAATGAGAAATGTGGCCCCCTCCTATTCTCAATAAACGACAGATATAACACTACTCCGTAAGTCAAACGAAGATGCATGCAATACAACTGATATTGGCGTCATTTTTGTTCAGAACTGTCCAAAATCAATCCCACTTTTTTAAAAGTTTGAGTGGGCACAAAATAAAACACAGCAATTCTTCCTCCCTGCATTTTCAGACTGCAGCAAACCCCCTAAAATCTACCCAGGCTCTATTTGTATGACAGCATCCCCCATTGTCCGGTATTCTCCACTCAGTGAGCTACGTACAATGGAGAGATTACGTGGTCCATCCCAGTGAGGCAAATAATCAAACTAGTCACGTATAAGACCTCATTTTGCTAACTGCCCATATTGATTCCTTCAAATTCTTTCCTTGATAACAAGAAACCCAATTATAAAGAAAATTGCTACAAAGTTTTATATATGAATTCTACAAATTGTAGTGAATTACATTCTAGACACTAAATAGTCGTGCCAATCTCTTTTACCAAGCAAGCAAATAATGACACATTTCAACCAGTGCTCAATCAATAATGAGAGCAACAGCACCAAGAGAAACAAAAGCCTCTTCATGCAAGTTTAAGGAGTCAGATCCTTGACAGTGCTATCTTTTTACACACTGCTTTAAACAGTTTTGGGGTTTATTTCTGTTGGTCAGTTGGATAAAAATGCAGAAGTTTCTCTGTCCCATCACAGTCAGATATTTGAGAAGCACTGCAGGTGTCCACCTGCACTCTAGTCCATACAAGCAAGTGATAAGCTTTTATGATAACCTGCTATGATTACTATGCAATTGATTCTCTATGATGGATTCTAGTGTTTGAAATAGTGCAGCCTTTGCCACAATAAAAATCTTGTGTAAGTACCGTAATACGAAAAATTTAACTTAAGAAATCAAATGACTGTTGAAGTAATTCTGTTTATGTATTCTTACTTCAATAATTTATGGCTTTATTTGGAAAGAATACTACTTAACATCCTCTGTACCTTCATCCATGAATTCTACTCCTATCCCCAATACGGTCAAGCCAGAAGAGTCCACCTACACAAACACCTATCTACTGAATATTACTACGCTTTGTATGGCTGAAGAAGAAACACTCTCTAAAGATTATGTTCTTGGTGGCATCGGTCCTACTGACTAAAAAATAGGATGGATTCTGTAGCAAACGAAGTAGTTGGCACAAATGTTTGTATGTGGAATCACCTGGAATTGCTCAGGTACTTTGTGAAGTTCTCTCACTGGTAAGAGCCTGCGTCTTGGTTCTGAAGAATCCCGATCAGCACAGCCCACGCTGCTGCAGGCTGCAGTCACCTTAGCAGCAGCACGGTTTGGCTATGGCCATTTAAAGGCATTTAGCATAACGGTTAACCAGAAGCCTCAGCACCACTTAAAACCTACGCACGAGAAAAATACCTTCATTTTCTTTTTATATGTATGTGATGTACAGGAGAACCTTGGGCCCAACATTTCCTTCACGTGGCAGTGCACATAGGCAGCAAAACTGGTGAATTCCCATTTGCATGATACTCCAGTTTTGTTTTGCACTAATATGATTACCCAAGACAGCAGAATACTGAATGAGGCTCCTACCCTTCTTCTCCCCAAAATACCTTGTGTTTTTACATTAGGTATAAGCAATTTTTTAAACAGACTATAAAGGAATGTTTCATATGAAGTCCTTGGAAACAAAAACATTGTCTTTGATAATCAAATTCTAACTTTCCCTTCAAAACTGAAAAATAAGAAACCTGTAGCTTGCTAACATGAGATGACTCATGCAAATAAAGTTTTGTACGTACCCTAGTACTGGCTAGCTATGTTTAAAAGTTTCTTTCAAGTTCTAGCTATTCTTTACATGCAATAACTAGGTAGCTTGCACAACTATCTTCCACTTGTTCTGAATGAAGAAGAGTGTTCCCAATTCTCACAATTTTATTAGAATCTCTTACCTGGAACTCCAGTTAAATTGGTAACAGAAAATTCCATCAGTACCTCTCAACTTCATTCAGAATTAGCATGCTTCCAGACCTCAAGCTGAGAAAATTCAGAACACAAAGACTCAAAAGACTACTTGGGACTAGCCTTTAAAACCATTACAGTAAGAAAAGCAAGTCTGGTTTTGAAAGCTACATTAAGTTACTCCCAATAAGTAGCTCTAGATTGCCAACAAATTCAGCATAGTCTTGTTCTCTACTCAATCCCAACCTCAGAAGTAATTTACGTGCTATTCCAATTCTAAAATGTCAAATGAGAAATCCAGTTAGTGCTTTCTGGACCAGGTATCAAATAATTTAACTGACCTGTGCAGACTATCCCAACCCCAACATGCCACAGTAATTTAAAGAGACACGGCATGGGAAACAGTTATTTGAGGTATTTGAATACGAAAATATTCAAACATATTTCTATGTGGGTGGGTGGGAAATTGCAGTGGCATAGACATTTCCAGTGTTTCATGAAAATAAATCTTAATTTCTTTCAAAGCACTTAACAAAAATGAACTGTTTTCACTACATTTCATTTCATTCTTTCTTCCAAGAGAGAAACCACAAGATTTGCAGTTAAATAAATCGATGTAGAGTAATGCCGATTCCTGAACTTTACAAACTTTAGCTATCCTCACATGCTCACTAAACATCAAAACTAATACAAACAACATAATGTGACAGACTGGAAAGTTAAATAAGCCACAGACACATATTATCCTCACTTAGCAAATGGCAGATATTTTTACAACTTCTAAAGAAAGTTTATAATGGAACGGGTTTCTTGTCATAAAATTATCCTAGGATAACAGCTTCAACAAATAAGAACTTGCAATCAGCTAGCTAAATTCCTCAGATGTGTCTATATCCTGTAGCAAAAGTGTGTAAGTCACTGAAAGTGGTAAATGCTTTACCCTAGGGTCAAAGAACTAACATCTCCGTAGCTGAGGGCAACATTTTGATGAATGTGAAACAGCTGGATTAAATATATCACGGGGAACAATTGTGCTCCCATGGTACATCCAGCTGCTGCAAAAATAAACCCGGGGGCGGGAAAGCCAAAGAATAAAAAAACCCAACAATAAAAAAAAAACCCTCCTACACCATACAATCCCACTGTTTCTGCATATCTCCTTATAAAATACAGGACTCTATGCAAATACTGGTTGAAAATGAATGTAGAGATTAATTTGTTAAAAGCAAAACAAGATTATATAAACTATTAAAAAAAATCAAGGAATAACTGTTTTATTTAAACAGCACTTAACAGCGATATTTTTACCTTCAGTGATTTTTTCCCAGACTTGAGGAACATCGGTATCTGCTGGGGAGAAAGTTATTTTTAAAATAAACAGAGACTCATAATAATCCTGTTAATACTTTATTAGTGTAAGTTTTTAGCTTTCTATTGGACAGAACATAAATGCAAACTCCAAAATAAATTCAGAGTCCTCTGCCATTCAGTAGAGGTGACCATGGCAGCCTGTTTCATGTTCATTCTTTGTTACGGAAACGAGAGGAGGAGGAAGGGAGGGAAAAAGCATCAATAGAACAATTAGGCACACAGCTGACACTTACTGTACAACGATATGCACAAGTAATTTATAACAGCTATATTCATGAGATGTGCTCTTCGGATTTTTCCCTTGTCACATACGAGCTTTGCTCAGATGAGCAAGGATCATTGAGAACACGGGAATTAACTAAGTAACAAACAAGACTTTTAAAACAAGTCCTTAAATAAACTAACGCAACAACAGAATGGAAAATTGTTCAGCTGAGAAGACATTTTTAACCTAGACTTCAAAACATTAAAAATTCATTTATTTTACAGTTATTCAAATACACATGCATTAAATGAAAATATTGCACAAAATTAAAATTTAGATTGTGGAATTCATGTATTTTTATTTTGGTACACATTCTGGTAGCACTTAAAATATGCTGTTTAGTTGTAGCAAACACCAGCAGCAGAAGCTCGAGGATGAACCAAATGAAAAATTCAATTACTCATTTTCTCTTAAAAATAATTAAGGCTAAAACAAGTGCATTTGTTGACAATGGCACAATTATCAGCAGCCAGTCACAGCACCCAAAGGCCAGAAGATACACCCAGACACTTAAGTGCTGTATATTAACATTCAGTTTCGGAGACCTTCTAGGATAATAGGCTGCATGGGTCAACAGGGCAGCTATTTTAGATCGTCACCAGGAAAACCATTTAAATAAAGATACATACAAATTCTTTTTAACAAAAAGTATTTGTTTCTGATGATTCTTGCCAGCCAACAGGCACCACTGCATTAGGAAGCCACATTCTGTATTTAAATACAGGAGACAAAACTTTGATACATATACACACATGCACACACATGTATATAAATGTGTGTATAGGTATATATATGTAATAAATTAATTAAGTAAAATCACTAATAAACATGGCATATTATGTTCGGTTCACATTCCTAGAGATATTATTTTATTTTTACAGAAATGTACCAGATATTTAAAAATCCCAAATTTGCACATGATCACTATTGTCTTGAAATTTTTCATGGTACCTACAGATAGATAAAGGTTCCACAGATTCGACACAACAGTATTTGTACTTCCCACTTTCATAGTGCGTTACAAATTCAGTGATTTAAAAGACATAAATTAGACTTGGTAGTATCAATGATATATTTACTGTATTACCAAGGACAATTGCTGAACGATCTCTCATCAGTCAGATGTCAGGTATGCTTGAGCCCCCTGACATCAGAGGAAGATACAGGCATGTAAACAATAAGAGCTGGCTACGCTGCTTACTTCACACAGAACTCTGTAATTTTGTTAAATTCAACAGCACTCAATCATCACGCTTCTACAGAACCTGCAGAGAGGAAGGGGGAAGGGTTCTTACATATTTATCAACTTGTGTTCTTGGGATTATAAAAGAAAGGGATTTCATTTACAGTATTTAGTTCTGCAATAAAGAAAAGACACAAGTGCACTTGAGCCCATGCATACTGTATGAGAATGTTAACAGTACAATATGATCATTATTAAGTAGTATGATAAAAGGCTACATCGCATTAATAGAGTCCATGAGAAAAAACGAACTATATAGAGGCTTCAGTCAATTTAACTAGGTCCTTAGAGAGCCTTCTATCTTCTCTTAGAACGCTTTCATAAAAGGTTTATGTTCCTCCCTCACATAAAAGGATCATGTCTTCCCATTAAGACACAAATTACTACAAGGATCCTTGATCAATAACTGTATCTTACCCTGTGTTTAGCGTTCAGGAAAAAACGGACTCAATAGGATTACTTTCTATTCACCCGGATAGTGGTGCTCGAACAGTTAGGGACCCCAAAAAAGAAAACACAAACTGAGATATGCTGTGGCCAAACAGGATTATTCAGTTGTTACTTTACTTTAATTGGACAGAAATTCTTCAATGAAACTAAACAGATGGATGTGGGGCCTTGATGTCAAATTTGTATTAAAATTTTACACTATGCAAAAAATAAAAAAAATATTTAAAAAAATATTGTAGTTTTATCTCCTTTTTATTTTCATATATACACTGAGATGCATTCAGGAATTTCCAAGTGTTTGCATATGCCTAATGAAATCCTTTACCTGTGAGGAACCAACTAATTCTAGTATTTTTCCATAATGAGGGTTACAGACTAAAAGGTAAGGAATCTTTCAATTTAGTAGGACAGTCTTTTACACCCAAAAAAGTTTCAAAATTTAGTGGGGAGTTGTGTGTAACTGTGTTTTTAGTGCAATGTCCTCATCTTTTAACATGATGTCTATCCTCTTTGAAACATGTACCCCCTTCCTTCTACAACTATCAACGTGACATATGCTCAAACATGCCAACCAAACATAAATAGGATGCTCCTTCTCCGCTGAAGTTACATGCAAAATGTATGCCAGGTGCTATAAGAGCAGAATATGGCCCTTAAAGCTACAAAACAAAGGGTTTATTTCTACTGCACCTCTGCCTTTACTAAAACCCCCATTAGATCTAATGTTAGTTTATTTTGCAAAACATGAAAGGTGAAGGAAATGCGGCATAAAGGCCACGTTACCTCAACTTTTCTCTAATAAATGTACTTTTATGATAGGGCTATAACTATTTCTCCCCTCTCCTATGAACCTGCTATTCCAGAGACTACTCTTCCTGTTAGCTCAGCCTTTACAGGAATGTTGAGAGCGCCCTACAGAGCCTCAGTCATAACACAGAAGAATTCCACCTGATTCTCACACATTGCACTATCTCCCAGTGCCAAAACATCCTTTTCTTCCACTGCATCACCGCAGTTGTGCTTTACTCATACAGTCTGGCACTTTTCACTGCTGGCAAAACATCGACTCAGGAATGGAAGGAATCAGCATTCTTACACATTGGGCCAATATTCTTCTCAATGTTGCATGAAGACGCACCAAATCATTTAAGGTACACAAACCCTTCTGGTAGTGGTTGAATTACAAGTGAAGATAAGAAGATCCACAGGTCTTACAGATGCATTAATAATCTAATATGTGACACTAGAAGACTGGTGCAGAAATAACAGCATGTGAGTTTGAAGCCCCAGAGAACCTGCCCAAGTAACTAGTCCTGGACAAACATACACCAGCTTAATAGGATTGAAGTGTCACCTCTTCTGCAAAGAAGGCGCTTGAGTAGAATGTAGTCTCTGTTTATACCTCTGCATCTGCTTTGACCGTGAATGCAGTTTGTTGAAGAGCTCGTGGAACTTATTCTGTGGAAATAAGGTTTCTAGAAATCTTTCCAGAAACACGTACACCATTCTCTTATTCAGTTGAGTGTGCTGGAACATTTCAAAGACTCGAAGAATGCCTTTCCGAGTTGTCTCAGCACCTATGATGTGCTTCAGTTCATCTACAAAAATGAAAGTTACATAGAAGTTTAAGCTAAATTCTGCTTATGTGTTAACAACAAACTTAAAGTGAATATTAAGTCTTTCAAATTAAGCAGCTTGGAATTTGAAGTAACAGCACCTCTATTATACATAACATGACTAGTCCTCCTACAGCAGAAAGGATTTCTAAAAGTTACTTCACTTTTACACTATGTATGTGGCAATATGTTATTTTAGATGAATCATGCTGTATTGAAATCTAGGTATTTTATGCACTAAATTTAAATCCTCTAATGAAACTGAATTCCAGGTTGGTTTTAAGAGAATTACAGTTGCAAAGTCACCATATATGTGAAAATATTCAGTATTCTAATAATAAAAAACCTTTTTTATTTAAATACAGTTAATAGGTCAGCATTTCTTTACAACATTTCAACAATCAACAAGAATACCGACATTAATTCTAGCAACAATATATGGTAAGAATTATTAGGTTTCAACCCCAGAATTACTTACCTGGCATTACCTCCAGTAATTTGGTCTTCCCTGCCACTCTCGTTCTCATTCTAATAGCTTTGTCCCTCCGTGGAACACTCTCTGCTAAAATGCCGTTGGGCCAAAAAGCATCTCTGTAACAAAAGCAAATCTGTCAAAATACATTAAAATTTTATCACGTGAAAGGCTCTTTTTAATCCCTCAAAGTTATCTCATAAAATAAATACAAGAAAGTAATTTGCACACAACGAAACACACCCTTCAAATATTAGAACAGGGAAAAGGTGAAAAAGAAATCAAAAGCAGTAAGTTCAATACACTTAATGTATTAGTAGCTACCATATACTTTTTTAGTACAAGAATTAGATGAAAGAAAATTTTAAGAAAATATTACACACCAAAACAATTCAAATACCACATACTTGTTACATGAAATACAGCTAAGGTTTGCTTTTACCAATCAGTCTCTATCGCCACTGAAAGATTCTAGGCTTAGGTATATTAATTGCTTCATTAGATCTCTGATAGTAGTTAACCTATCAACATGCTAAAGCTGAGATAAAGTAGTTTCAGTGTAGTATAAAGTCCCATGCAAAAGACATGCCTATGTCTAAACAGGTACTTTGCCTCAGTGAATGACATAGTCTTTTTCTGAGTAAGAAGTGCACATTCTTACTCCATTTTATTAAACAATAACAGAATATCTGTAAAGTATGACCCTTTGGCTAATACGTGATCCTACTTTATCTCTTTCACCCCATCAAAAAAGAAAAGGTGGAGATGGAGGCAAGTGGCTCTTGCTCAACAGCACTGCAGAAGCTATTAAGGCTTCTAGGAAACAGAAATGACAGAGCCTTTGATACTTTCAAGCTCAGGCTTCAGTTCTGTTCTATTTGCCCACATGCAAAACGTACCAGCCTAGAGCTAGAGTGTTTTTAGTAATAATTATTTGCCTTTTAAGGTAACGCATGCATATGCCTTCATCAAGGTAAACAATGCATTTCATCCAGTAATCTGATGAAATCCATAAGTACACCCATACGCTAGCTCTTCTAGACTGGTTAACAAAGAACATTATAAGGAAGAGGAGGAAACTCCAAATTGCTTTTCTTCATGTGACAGTTACTTTCTCTCAGTTAACACACATAAAAAGCAATGAATGTTCCAAGTGGAATTCTATACAGTAATAATAATTTCCTCACATAAAAAGAATAGGAAGGATATAAAGATATTAGACATCAACTGGCAAGCACTTCATATTTAACATGTATGATAAAAGACATACCTGAAGCGTTTTACCGCATCTGCTACTTGCTCAGGAGATGTCATCCAATCAACATGATCTACTATTTTTCTAAAATTAAAGAAACAGGTGTCTCATTTATTTTTTGAAACAGAAAACAAATCAGCACAGCTTTTTAAAGAGCACTCTAGGGCAAACAAAGTGTAATTTCAGCTTTCTCCAACTCTAAGTAGGTTCTATAATACTGCACACTAGGAAGGCAAATGCCATTCCTCAAGATAAAAATCTAAGCTAAGCTCACTGATCACTCCTCAAGTTAAAGCCTTCTTCACTTCGAGTAAATGTACAATGACTAAGGAGGCTGGAAAATTGATGTTGCACCTCCCATCAGCATTATATAAATGTTCTGCTTGAGAAGCGCTCCTCTTGATGGAACACTCTTCAAGTTCTGCTTCTGTAAGCAAAGGACCTACTTAAAATCTCAAGTTAACATCCTTATGCATGCAGTTACTTCATAACCTTTAACAGGAGACACAGACTGATCACAAACTTTCACCTTCACTCATCAACACATACACACAGCCAAATACTCAAATCTAGCATGTTTACAGAAATGATATACACATCTGTGTATCACCATAATCCCAGGATTATTTCCACAAACTTAATTTGAGTTTAGTTTTCCAAGAAACAGGAAAACACAATTTTGCTGCAGAATGCCATTAAACCCCAAGAATCTGCTAGGACAAGGTATGACTGCTGAACCAGAGGAAGCTCTGAGTATCCGGAATAGCTCCAAATGCAGAAGCAAAATAGTTCTTCACACACCTCTGCAATAAGAAAGCAGCAGCCTGTGCACAAACTCAGTTACTTATAATACAATCTGAAAACAGCCAAAAGTAGTCAGAATTGTTCAACAGGGCAGCATGTTTTTGGAAGCACAAGTGTCAAGGTAATTGTCACCTGGCCACAAGGAATTATTTGAAAAACACCCAGTGCTGCCACTATTACATGGCTGCATCGCTACTGCTACTACAAGAACTGTCTATATGCTTAACAGTGTTGATGAAAATGTCAAAAATGTACTTGTGAAGGGTAAAAAGTAATGATACAGTGAGAAATGTCCTGAAAAAGTAATAGGAAACTACTTCTCACCTGCCAGAAATTAAGTTTTTGATTCATGGCACTAATCCAAAGTGACAATTTAGTGCCAGTGCTATTTCTAGAAATTTTTTTGTTCTATACTATTATTTACATTTCAGAAAAAAATTATTAGAAAGGAAAGCCTAGAAATAGTAGATATCTAAGCTGAGAGCAAGAAACATTATTTAGCACTACTAATTTGCTTTGCATTTGCATGAGAAAGGGTATATGTGAACTACAGTGAACAAGGAGGGCAGCAGAACGGACCCCATAGCAGTCCTTTTCCTTTCCCCCCGTCCACCTTCAAAAGTGTGAGAGCAAAAACTTAACACAGCAAGTCAGTAAAGTTCATGTAACAAGATAGTGCCAGTGTTCTTCTGTGGCAAAGAGATGCAAACAGAAATAATGCAGAAAGTAATAAGCACTATCAACAACAAAAAGTATAGTGTAAAACACGGGGTAAAAAGCACTGACACCATCAGTACTAAGATGCATTCACAAAAACATGAGCTCTTGTTGATGTGTGAAAACTCTTTTGAAAGTTCTCTGGCATACAAGAGTGACTGGAATTGGTCTTTCATTAACATTTTGTGTTTATCTGCATTTTATACCACATTTGTACTTGGTTTATTGATCCTCTTCAAAGGGGAATTAATGCAGATTTAAACCACAATAATTTAGTAACACCAAAAAGGATTTACAGACACAGTCTATACAGTCTTACTCACACGATCACTCTATATAAGCAAAGCAGTACCTATTAATTGTGTCACCGTATGTTGCTCTAATAAGCTGCTGAAGCAGATTTTTTATATTTCTTCTTAACCACTGATTTCTTTCCTTTAAATCAAAGACTTCATCCATGAGGAGGAGCATCACTCTCAGTGGAATATTGTCATCCACCTGATCAAGTGAGTAAAAGTGTAATTAGTAAACTTTTATTTCAGTTCAAGAAAGCTACTGTTCTAGTAGCTACTTCACAGGACAAATGCTTCAGTATGAGCAGAATAACAACAGGCACACTTTGCTGTGTATTTTACTGTAATATAAAATCTTCCCTAAATCTTCTATAACACCACTAATAGTAAAGAAAGATTCGAAAATTTAACTAGGCTTAAATCCATTGAATCTTTGAAATAAGACAAAAAGAAACAGTTATTTCACCAAGGCTGAAGAAAGTTAATACAAGTAAATATTGTACTTACGGATACACTGCGTCAAATTTAGAACCTCCTAAGGGTACACTGCAATGAACTGCCTTTTAGTTAGACACCGCTCTAACCTGCATGCCTATTAAGTGCTTTTATGTTTGTAGATTAAGATTATTATTTAATAGAACATGTTACACAGATTGTCTTAGAAAAAACAACTTCTATGGAAATCCTAAAACAGAGGATTCAGTAACTATGTAAAAATTTTTAAAGATGGATGGCATACACTCGTACTGTCAATATTTTTCAAATACTAAAATTTGAGGGAAAGTTTACTAAATTCTGTAGCTTGAAAGTATTAGATTATCATCTTAGTTGTTATTAATGTTTCTCTTATGGAAACAACAGCAGCTTCTCGTGGCCTGCTTATAAGCCAAAATACAAGCCTACATATTGTTAAGCTACTGAATAAAAAGACAGCATTTGAAGTTACAACTGCATTATACCAAAGACCACAAATATTTGTCTGAAATACAACAAATTATTTTGATTTTTTGACTGATTATTTAAACTTTATATTTATCATTAAAACTTAACAGAATAGCAAGCTAAAATTAAACTCTTACCATATCCTCAGCAGAATTTATTTTAAGACTGAATGCACTTTCTCTTTTTTTTTTTAATTAGGATTTTTACATTCTAAGCATAACATTCAGAATTTTGTTTTGTATTTGGAATCTGATACAGCTCTACCTGGAAAAGCAGTCTGCACTGTATTTTTAATGCAACGCTGGAAGAATTAGCAAGACCTCACAGCTATGTGACATTTTTTTGGTGAACTACACAAGTGCATCTTTATATACAACTGGAACACAGACAGCAGATTCATAATCCAGCTGGAGATTCTACAGATCCACGCCTCACTTTTACAGTACTGCTTCTCCACTTAAAGTTCCATTCAAACTGCCGTATTTTCAGTCCGATTGAGTGACTGTAAGTTGCAAACAATGCATCTTAAATGAGCTGTTTAGAGTTGAAAGGTTTTAGAATATTTGAAATCTGCCTTTCAGAAACACTTGGTATGTTAGCTTAGAAGCTATCAAGAATTGTAGCTTCTATTAATTTTACAGAAGATCAATAAAATATTTGCAGAGAAACTGCTCATATACTGGAATGATATAATTTTGTTTTGGCTATGCAAAACAGAAGCCTCAGGACTATCAAAGATATACATTTGTAATTACCAATGTATGGCTACATTCCAATATAGTGCAAAATAACACAGAAAAAAGAAAACCCAGAACAACTCAAGGCTATGTTATTTGAGCAAAAATACATCTACCAAGCCATCATCGCAGTTACGCACGAGAAGACAAACTGGAATGCTTTGATGTGACCAAAAAACCTGAAATGTGAAGGGCAGAACAGGTGCAGATTTAAGACCACAGAAAATTTCATATAATCACTGGTAATCTTATGGCCTTTCTGTCCTACTTAGAGATAAAAGGTTTTTACCATTTGTTTTCACATATATGACCAATATTTAAATCAAAACAATAGCAAAATACCATAGCTTATGATAATATCAAGAGCTTAAACTGCACTTTCAAGTTTCTAATATTACTACTCTATACTTTTTAGGTGCCCCCTAAAAGGTCACATCAGAAATCAGCATCGATAAAATGAGGCTAGCAGTCTGGAGGGAGGAGGGGTAAAAAAACCCCAAACCAACCCCCACCCCACAAAATACAGCAGCAGTAGCATGTACACTCTAAGTCATTCTACTGTTGTGCAAACCATTTTAGTACTAACAAAGATGTTAATTCAGAAGTAAATGTGTTAAATTTCTTCTTAAAAAGTTAAGAACTGTTTGTAAGTGCCTGCTATAATATCATAAGAAATACATAGTTTAACATAAGTAACTCTTTAATCTAGTTTTAGAGGCGTCAACTTTGAAAGCACAAATGTCAGACTCACATTGTCATCAATTGGTGCTGCAACACGGCAATGGTCAGGATCTGAATAGGTTTTCTGGATCAAAGGAGGCACCTACAATGGAAAAAAGGTAGCGTTTATGAAGTAAAAAATACTTTAGAATACCAATAAATTGGATCAATTTTCATAATCAATTTGGTTATGGAAATGAAAACCAAACAGTTGGTCAAAAGTCAGTTGCATACTAGATAAACATACAGTAGTCCTTTCATCTTCCAACAAACCTGAAGGTATCATGCCATAGCTATCAAAGCTACCAACACCTTTATGACAACCCACACATATTTTCTCAAGTGCCTAACGCTTCAACTGAAAAACAGCTAGAAATTCATATGGAACTGATATTTCTTCTGGTATTTCCTCTTGATCTTAAGTCCTGCCTAGTCATGGACTTCCCAGTGAGTATAACCGCAGATATACTGTTAGTCACACACCAGGGAAGTTACCAGCAATGAGAAAGTTCAGAGCCAATTATTTTATCTCACAAGTAATGAACAAAATCAAACACCCCCTCATACAGCCGCCCCCCCCCGATTCATTATTCCTGTTCGTGGTTTAAGGGTTAACTCATCTTGGTTGCTGTTCTACATCTGCCACATATAACTGTTTTGGTAACACAAAATGGAACAATCCCTGATCACAGACCTTAGCTACACACAGAAAGAGGAAGGCAAGACAAAGAAGGGTAAGATGGACATGTTAGGAAGATTACTGCTTTCATAGGACTTCCAGATAGCATGCCATGCTACCATTCCCCACCTCTAAGGTATTACATTTTAGGAATATAAGAGATGAGGAAAGATGGCAGGAAAGACAGAAAACTTAATTAAAAACAGAGTTCAGCAAGGAATAAGGCAGAAAAAAAAGCTATCTCCTTACTTCGTAAGTTTCATAATGTATGGGTTTTCTCTAACATAAGCAGCAGATGCAGCAAACTAGCTTTATAAGAATGGGTGGTAAAAAAAATAAGAAAAGCAGTGACTCTCTTCTCAAGTGGCTACACTGAATTAGTGAAGAAGGATCACTGTAACAGTCTGTAGATGCCATCTTAAAATGTGTTACTTCATAGCAAAGAGAACTCCATGTTTATAGGATAATGACTGCTGAACCTTATTAAAAGGGTATAGGTCTAAACGAGATTGCTTTCCCATCTAATGACTTGACTCTTCATTATAGTATACAACATAGGTTTAAGTGAGTCGATATCTCTTATTAATTCACTAGTATGCATTAACTACCAAATATTTTCTTACCTTGAAAAATGATTGCTTTATGTCTTGTCCCAATCTCTCTGACATTTTACCCATGTTGTCTGACATTTTAGTCATTCCCTCTGCCAGGCTGTCAGGGAGAGACTTGACTGCATTTGATACATTTCTCATAGAGTTACGCAGTGGGTTTACAAATGTGTCCATCTAAAGGGGAAGATGTTTAACCAGAATTGTATAATCTATGAGGACACCAGTATATTTATACACTATGAGAAGTATCACACTGTTCCAGAGAACGATAATATAAAGAACAACTCAAATCGTTTAACTTCATCACAGAATGCAGAATAAGGTTTTAGCGTCACTTTCATTTCTATTTCTTGATGTGACAATTCTATTGCAGATGCTTTTTACACCAACATCACTAAAAGTTTAGAAATAGCTGTATTTGCAAAGCAGATGCCCACACAAACAGGTCACCTGCACCAAGAATCACTTGTCTGAAGAGAGTTCTGGTGGCTTAACAAATAGGATGCACAGCTCAGAGCTCTGAATCTGACCAATGACTCTGAATGATTAAAGCCGCTGAACACATTAACAGCTGGTTTTTAAGGCAAATGCATTTCATCTTTTGGGCTGAAGAGTGGAGAGCATGGTAACAGCAGCAAATACAGGTTAAAGAACTGAGAAAAGAAATTAGAAGGAATGAGACTAAAAAAGAAAAAAAAAAAAATCACAGACGTCTGACAGAAAGTAACTTGCAACAGACACACTTTAAAGTAGTCTTGGTGCAATACACTGTGTCCGATTTGAAAATTTTATTTCCTTGTCATATAAATAAATTTACCTGTTATAAAACTGATAAACGTTTTGGTTCCATGTGTCCTCAGATACTTTGCCATTCAGAGTATTAAAGCAACTCACTTGCAAGTTGGTTTGAAAGTTCTATATAGCTGTTTAATAAACAGTTCAACATCTCTGTTAAATGCAGTCACTGCACTAATGAATGCTCTAAAGTTCCCTTGACAGTGCAGAACATTCTTACCTTCCGTGCAAAATCCCCCTTCCCTTTGCTGTAGGCTTTATTCTCCAAGAAGTCATACACATAATGGGCTAAAGCTGGAGAAGCCTTCATCATTTCAGGATTTAGTAAGAGCTGAGTAAAATAATTTTTAAAAGATGCTTTTGAATAAATAATGGAAAAGCCCACATCATTCAGCTTAGTAAAAGTTTACCATACACAAAGACACTACATCTTGCAATGTATTTTCTCATTCATTAACCTAAATTTTATTCCAACATTACACTATTCTCAAGATGGAAACAACACACATCTTGATAATTCCCATAATTTTAACTAGTCTGTTAATTATAGCATCTCACAGAAAAACACACAACTTTATGACCACTCAAATGGCTTCTAAAATGCAAAGAAAAAAACCCCAATCTGTGAATGAAAAAATATTACTATTAAACATGGGGCACATATCTTTTAACGGAAAAAAATATTAGCACTCTAAATCGAACAATTAGACTTCAAAATGTTTTATTAATTTTCATTACTTATTGTTAACATGTCCATTGAGTTGGTCAACATATTTTAGTGCTAAATGACCAGAAAGTCCCTGTGAAGTAAGACAACTGAATTCCTTTTGCTGGGCTGATACGGGCCTTATCTGAATGGAGCAGCTGCGTGGCTGTGCTACACCGCCAAAGCCGGTGCTACACCGCCAAAGCCGGTGCCACGCCAATCCTTACACAACAGCACAAGAGAAAGTAACCACAAACATGAGTGTAATGGAAAAAAGTTAAGTGGCATAGAGCTCAAAACCAACACAGCCAGAACTTCACCAGCTCCGAGAAGTTGGGACAGAACTGGCTGAGAATAAACCAAAACCACAAAGAAAAGGCAAACTTGTTAGATAATATGAAGTTCTTATGGTATACTATTTAGGATTTTGTACCACCTACCGTACAGCTTTTTAAAAAAACAAACAAACAAACCCCCCCCCCC
>Ga0065711_1034563_pt1 | contig 23556 bp, 10 predicted proteins | sample Hoacrofraction12_FD_59098 | JGI IMG/M metagenome (GOLD analysis project Ga0065711, IMG submission 59098) | Hoatzin crop microbial communities from Cojedes, Venezuela - Epithelial fraction 12 v2 (version 2) | ecosystem: Host-associated > Birds > Digestive system > Esophagus > Crop | place...
TTTTTTTTTTTTTTTTTTAACCAATAGTAGCACCTAGAAGTGGGATACTGAGTTTTGGGTTCATTTTGCACCATTCCTTTGTTCCAGCTCTCTGACGATAGAGAGGCCAAGTCAGTCAGAACAGTGAGAGGGTTCGGATATTACTGATGTGCTCAGCATTTACAGAGCTCTCTTGCTTTGAAAAGAGAGAAGAGAATGAATATTTCTGCACCATTACGAAGACCGTTGCTTTTTATGCTGAGCAGAGGTTTGCTTGTTTCTTTTTTTCCCCTGGAAATAAATTTCATTGAAACTCTTTACTGTTGCATTGAATTTAAAGCTTCCTCTACCTATAGGTATTTTGGTAATACTGCAGGAAGCCAATACCTGGGGACTTTCAGAAGAGATATTTTCATCCAAATTTGGCTTCTGCTGTTCTTGATTCTAGTCGGTATTAGATACTTCATATAGGTCCAGTCGTTTTGGGCAATGTAAAAAGGTGCAATTAATATTATTGACATTTGATTTGGGAGAGCATGTGGGTTAGACTACATGTTACATTTTCTTTTGAAAGGCATTGCAAATTTTTCCTTTTGCAAAAGTTCAGATGCAACAAAGAGGTCAGCTTTTTATTTGATATGACCCTTTATTACCTGGGCTTGTTTCTAATCTTGTTGTCTCAGTTTTTGATTTCTGCAATTCCATTGTGCTTAGAGTAAGTGGGACCAAACCCAGGACTGTTGTGTTTATCCTGAAGACCTTGATAGTAAACTTGCTTTGTATTTCTCAGAAGGGTTAACAGTTCTTTTTGAATCCTGACATGTATGTACGGTTTAAGTACTAATTTAGCTGCTAGACTGCCCCAGAGCTTCAGCATGAATTCAGGAGATAATCAGTAATCCTGGCTTTCACAGATTTTCATAAGTTTACAGAATTACAGAGCTTTCTCTTGCAAGGAAATTCCTTGGTCTTATTAACAAGGAAAACAAGAAGCTTAAAGCTGGCACAAAAACAGGTTTACTTTTTTGAATTTCCAGGGTGTCATCATAGCATGCTTCCTCAGTTTGCAAGGAGGGACATGAATTGCATCTCATTCACAACAGCAGAAGATTTGCCCTGCCTCTGCTGGGGAGGCCGCTCATCCTTAGACAGTCACGTTTCTTCTCTCCTTTCTTTTCTCCGTGGTATCTTCCTGACTAGGAGTGCCCAATTACATCCTAATAGGTTTCTTTATTTTTATTGACCAGCTCTCCTTCTGAATGGGGGTCAGTTCTGACCTGCTTTCTCTGCTGGATATGCTTGCGTATTTTTGCAGCTCTTTGGAGACAAGCTATTCTAAAACAGAAAGAGAGAAAGAAATCCTTATTTATCCAGCTTGTGGATAAGCAGGATTTAAAATGCTGCAATTTGCTTCATAACTCCCTGTAATGAGCAAGAGGGGGCACCTACCTGTTCTCCTAAGCTTAGCAACTCTAGTGTATCCTATATGGACAGGGATGTAACTATTCTTCCTAACATCTACTTTCCTCTGCTTGTTTTAGCACTGCAGGAACAGGTTAATCAGTGATTTTGACTGCAATATGTGATTATGACCTGCAGTCATCTAGTAGATGTTGCATAAGCATGTGTTTTAAGCTAAAGTGAGGGTATGCATACTGTAACTTGAGAGGTGTTTCTTTCCTCTCACTTCCTAGCAGACCTTTCTGGAGGCTTTTCCTGGTTTATTCTTAGCTTCTCCTGACACCCACAAATGACTGCAGAAAGATGGGTTATCTCTGTTGCATAACAACTGTCAGCAAGCAGGACTGCTTCACTTCTTCAGGCCAATAACATCAGGAAAACAGCTGACCCTCACCCGGTTTTATTCTGAGTGATGACGCTGACTCATGTTGCTCTGTAAACTAGTGGGGGATTCTTCAATACAAGCGGTGATGTACTAAGTGTAGAGGTAGACAGTATCAGAGAAAATAGCTTCAGCTGCTGTGAGTTATTTATGTCCATTTGGCAATCTGCTCTTATCCTCAATTAAACACCATATTGCCCTGGTGATCCACCATATGCATTGCTACACAAAACAGGTATGAAATAAAAACTGCTATATTATAGCAGATGTGTGACCATGTAATAACACTGTTAGGTGCTTAGGGAGTTGACCACTGCAATCTATTCTTAAATACGCTGATTTTGTAACTGGTGATTTGTACAGGCTAGGGACACTGGGAGCATATTCTCCCTGTCTGACCTCTTTCTGGATTTGGGAGAGCCTTTTTTTTGTTGAGTGTCATCAGGGTTCATGCCTTGTGATTTCCACATGGTAGGAGGAGACATTATGAGATACTACCTCTTGTCAAAGCAGCTGGTAGCTACAGAAGGCATGACATAGAAAGCAGCTTGCTGTTATAATGGGAAAATACTAAAGGCCCTATCTTCAGACGTTGTAAAATGTCCTTAATTTGGCATCGTGAAAATATGAGGTGATATCTCCAGTGGTTCTCACACAGTTGTTTTGGCTTTGTGTTGCCACTCAACAGGAAAGTGTTGAGGGGACTGAGCTAGGTCATGCATGTCTTCACTGTGGCCTGGTGGAGCAGCTCATAGGGACAATCATAAACAAGCGATCTGGCTGAAATCCTGCAATTTAAGTTGCAGCTACTTATACAACTAGCCGTCGCTCACCACCATTCTTTGGTTCTTTGCCAGGCCAGTGACAGTTTCTTATGAAAATCCATGTTGTTCGTGTTGTATTTTAGTAAGAAGCAAAAAAGGTCTCCTGAGATAGACAGACAACTCCCTATGACATTTGCTGTAAGAAGGCCACCTGTGCTGGAAGTGAAGAGTGCTCAATACTTCAGGCTACTTTTAATATCCTGCCTGGTGATCTTTTGTAAGAAGACAGCTGAGAGTGCTAATGCCCAGGGTAGTCTGTGAAAGGATATGTGATTTTAATCAGCTTCCCAATAGTGGGATAATAAAAGCAAAAATCTGTTTAGTATTCTGCTTCTATTATCTTTATCTATGTTTTCCAAGGTCACTAAAGCAGTAAGCAATGGGGAAGATAAGCTTCCAAGGACTTGGACTGTAGAGCAGTGAAGAACAGCACGCCTAGCAGTATGGATTGTCCTGATTCCAACTCAAGGGAGTCAAACCATGCAGAGAACAGGCTGAGTGGCTTCTCAGGGCACTGGTTGCAAAAGATTTCCAATACAGCAGGAGCTTCATCTTGTGGTCTCTAAGCATCATTTGTTACATTCAGACTGAGAATTTGGACTTTTTCCTCTTATTAGAAGACTAAAATATGTGGCCTGGGGGAGGGAGGGAAATTGGTTTTTTGTTTTAGTTGAGGGCTGTGATTTGGTTTGGCTTCAATAAATTTGTTTAGTTTCTCCAAAACAATAACAAAACCTACCCCGCCTGCCCCAAAACACTGTCACCCGCTGCATGTACTGATTTCTGTTGGTGATCTTTTTAGCATGATAGGTTGGATGTAGTAGCAAAAAAGATGATGCCATTTAAAAATCTAAAGTGTGCTTCTGTTCTCACCTGTGGTGAACTCTAGCCCTAGGTAGCAGACGCGCATTTTCCTTTGACTTCATTAGACTCTGTATACAAGAACCAAATCTGGCTGTTTGCATGTTGGAGCAGCATAATATTGAGTTGCCCATCTCTTGTGAGCTCTTGGTATCAGAGTGTGTCTACTGGGTCAGTCCAAAAGTCTATCCAGCCCAGTATCCTGCTTCTGACAGAGACCAGTAAAAACTGCCTAGGGAGGAGTACTGGGCCAAGGGCGAGCAAACAGTCCTCACCCCTGTAGTCTTCCAGGCTCCAGCAATTTCTGCTTAGGGATTTTCTAAGCCAGATCTGGTGTTATCCTGTTTAATAGACCCAAATGGATCCCCCCCTCATTAATTTCTTTAGTTGCTTTTTGAACTCATTTAAAATTTTGTATTCATGTCATTCTGTGACAACGAGTCCGATAGCTTTAATAGGGCATTTTTTGAAGAAGTATTGGAGGATTTCTGTAGGTTACTGGAGGATTTCTCTAGTTTACCAACATGTCAGTGGTACTGGCTACTCCTAGCTTTTCATGCAGAACATATAAAACCTTTGAGATGAACAGTTATTTATTGTATTTCCTAGAGAGAGAAATGTATTCTTGGGGCAGTCAGTAGTATACTGCTGTCATGAACTTAATAGTTCACATACCATATGACTAGTGGCTGTTTTAACAATGGGTGATGTAACTTTTGAATGCACCTCTTGCCTCTAATTTAGTAGTATTCTGTGCCATTGAGCAGCAAATTTTATTCTCCTGCATAGAAAATGCACTACTATATTTTTGTTCAGGCCCTGATTTGTGCTTTCTTTGACGTTGCTTTAAGTAGAACAAGCAAGTTTTTTCCTGGAATACTAATTATTTTATTAGAGATGTTTTGGTTAACTAAAGATGTAGCTAAGTTCAAATTTGTAGTACAAGATTTATTTCGATTGCCAAAGCCTTGAGCTGCCTTTACAGCAGAGCTCTTTTCCATACCCAAGTTCCGTTCCTTATGCTGTTCACATGGAGCTCTGCAGGCAGTTCTGAAGGACTCCCCGTGGTGGACAGAGTGTGTGAGGATGGCATTGTAACATATGTGTCGTGTGTGTACATAGGTGATGCAGAAATGAAGAACAGGGGTAATAGATTATAAACGGCAGCATCAAACAGTACTTTCTCATGCCAGAAGAAACCTTGCAATCTAATCTGACCTTTTCGCATCACATAAACTGTAACATTTAATCCCTTGCAAGTCGGGAACTTTCATACTATAGGCGCTGGCCATGTACCTTTCCTCTCTATAGCACTACTGTCAGTGTTAAAGCCCAGCTTTATTGCATACTGTGGCACGGTAATGATTTTGTTTTGCGTACCATGCTGTAAACATCCAAGCCAAATTGTTGACTGTCTTAATGTGTTTTGGAGCAACTGCATTTCCTGAGGTACAATGTGTTCCACCTTATCTTTTAGGTAATATATCAATTCTTCTGCCGCAGGCAGAGATGCTTAGGCTTGTGTCTCTTGGCTGTTGCTTTTAATTTGAATTCAGTTATGAGCACTGAAGAAACTCTAAGACATTACAATTGCTTTAAATTCACAATAGAAATGGTCTATGAGCCATCACATGGTTTTCATACGTTCATGCTGCTGAAATTCAGGCATGTAGCTTAGGCTGTGCCAGGCAATTGTAGAGAATATCTTTCCATATTGGGACAGCAATGGTATTCAAGTTACATTGAAGTGGCATAACATTAGTTGAGCTCCTCTGCTCATCTAACTGCTGAGCATCTAACTGCTCTTGAAAGGAGGGGTCCTGCTCAGGTTTCTCCACCTTGCCTTCACTTCGCGCTATGTGTTCCCAGCACTTCTCTTGCATTAGTTCTTGCCTTCACTGAACCCATTAGTGAAATAATTCAGCTCAGTGATTAGACAGTGAATATCTCAGTTAAAAAAAAGAAAAAAGAAAATAAGCTGGGCTGGTGAACTGGTACAGAACTGATACAGCTTACTTCCAAATGATGTGTTTCAGGCATGATGAATAGCCAGTCCCAAACACACCCAAAGTCATGTTTTCCCTCAGATATCTGATGGAACAGAATTGAAGCATGAAATTTCTGTGAAATACATTCCCGAGTATCTTAATTTTATCGTCTCCCTCTATCTGCTGCCTTTCGGTTACCAATTCTAGTCTGGCAAGCAGAGTCGTTATCGAAGAGTTCCAGTTTATATAGATGGGTGTGCTTTGCTCTCGTGGCTGAGCAAAGAGTAGGAAAAGTTTGAGTGCGTGCAGTCCAGGCTTTCTGTGATGAGAAACCAGGGATGAACCCAGCTGGGGTATGTTGTTTGCTCTACTGCTTCTCTCAGATTTTACTTCCAAGCTAGTAGGTCTTGATTTATCTACTTGTAAATTGAACGTAAGAGTGTTTACCAGTGTTGTACAGACATTGTGTGGCTGAAAGTCTAGCTGAGAGTCTGCGGATAATTGAGTTGCTGTGTAAGCACTTGTAATGAAGGAGTCCTGCTAAATTAGCTGTCAGTCTTTCTGCAGAATTTTTCCTGTGAAGATATACCAATATATCGGTGTCTTGAGGATGCTTTGAAATATGGTGGAGCGAATTAGTTCACCTAAAGAAAGAATATGTCTGAATTATAGTCCCATTTCTCTCTGTATCTGACACAAGTCTGTTTCTAAGACTGCAGACCCAAAAGAAACCCAGGCTGTGGTGTTCTCCATTTTGCTTTCTTCCCCTCCCATTTTGGCAGCTTGCATGGCTCCTGCCACTGCTCAGGTACGTAAGTGTAATGTTGGCAGTATTCGCCACAGGACACCTTCAAGCCTGGCTTAAAGCGAGACCTGCCGAGGATCTTGTGGGGAGGCTTCTTCAATCTGATTCTCCACTCCACTGTGTCGTTTCCCTGTGCTGCCTCAGGTCAAAGCAAGCCATCGGTCCTGAGGCTGGTGGAGAAGCATCAGAGTTTCATTAAGATGCCGAGATGAGCGGATTAGTCATGTTGATTTACAGCAATGACTGATTGGTGAACTTTGGGGTGCAATCTGAATTTCAGGGAAGGCTGTTTGCTCTGTGACAGTTCCCTGGTTTTGTTTATGACTGAAATGGAGTAGCCTTTTATCTCAGTGTTTGTCAGTAGGTGAAGCAATTGTACTATTTTGGCTGCCCTCTGGCAGCTTCTCACAAGGATGCTGGGACTTGAGACAAGCATGAATCAATTGGCTTCTCAGAAAAAGTCTGAGAACTGGCTCTCTGCCACTCTGCCTGGAAATGGGACAAAAATAATATCATTGCTCCGTTCTCTTCACTTTGCTCAAATGTCCCCAGATCCTCAGGCTAGAAAAACGGTCCACGAAACCAAAAGACCAGCAGTGTGTTTCTGTTGTTAATAGTGATGGGATTTAGGGTGACTGAAAGACCCAAAGTACTTGGCTTTGCTTGGTGAACTGAAGCAGAGAAATATGGATTGAACAGTCAAGTGCTAATCTGCAAAGAGCAAGTGCCTCAGGAAGAAATCATGCTCAGGGATGAGTGATGCACAGCAGGGGAGCAAGGCTGGAGACTCCCAAACTAACAACACAAGTCACTCCCTCTCGAGCCGAGGATCCTTGCTCCCCGCTGCACACTGTACATGCTCGTTCTCTGCAGAACCGCCTCAGATTTAGGAAACCTGTAAGGGTGGAAGGATGTTGCTTCAACGACGTGGTATCAGAAGATGTCATTGTGGTTATTCAGTCTGCCTTCCCATGCATGGAAGATCAGAAAATGTGAGGGCAGGTGATAAATGCAGCAGGAGTCATTCAGGCAAATGTTCGCTCGTGGTTTTAAGGCTGGGAGCCCACCTGTGAAGAGCAGATGTCTCATGTTATTTGTCAAAGGGGAAGATAATTTTCTTTCAATAATACAAACTCACTTTTTAAAAAACAATCTTTTAAGGTTCTCAGGATCTAATTAAGAAAGCATGTGCAATAAGCAGTGCAGCTGGCCCCTTCCTGGAGCTGGTGTGACCGTGTGGTGATGTCTTCCACCTGCCAGGCTCTGATGCCAATGCTGTTCTTTGATACCTGCAACATTCCCATCTCTGGGGCTAACTTCTGGCAATTGAAGGTCTATGCATCTTTCAGCACCATAACTTTTGTCTCATTTGTTGACAAGATTAGTATAATCATGTTTCATAGCTTTTTTGAAGATACAAACCTGGCTGATTTCAGTGTTGTCTCTGGAATGATAAAATGCTCTGGTGTGATATTGCAGGGTCTGTTATACTCAATAACATGATTTGCTTTTTCTGTGCATGTTTAATTTTGAATTAAAAGGATATGTCTAGAATTAAGCATGTTCTTGCCAATTTAAGACCATTTATTAATAATATATTTGGACCTTGAACAGAGATTAAAATTTAGTATATTAGTTACTTTTAGCCAGCTTAACAGTTTTAATAGAGAGAAAAATCTGTCTTATGTAACTAAGCCTGTAATTCTAAATGAAACTGATTTAGCTGATCTGATAAATAATTAGTGAAACTGGAAATTAGATAAATTCTGGTTCATTAGCATCTGGTTTTAGAATGCGATGGTAAGGAAACATGAATAGGAAGAGGATGCTGGAAGTTTATCTATTTGTAAAGTAATAATTAGAGAGGACAGAAGTATTTTAGTCAAGATTTAAGATTGCCTTAACTGACAGCAGTCAATCATTTCCTACTATGAAACATAAAACAGTGCAAAAGACTTCCCTGTTGTTTTAAAATTAAACTGAAAGTGAGGGTCATCAGAACTCCTGTGAGGACCATGAACATATTGAATAAACTTAGATGAATCACTAACTTGTACTGAGTAAGAAATAATAAATTTATCTAATTGATTGTTCTCTGGGGTTTCATCTGGGGTTTATGGCATTGTGGAGTAGAACTGGTTGGAGCAGGATGAGGCAAGTGAGCTAAAACACAGCAAAAGCAGAAGGAAAAGCTTATCCCACCCACTGCAGGGAAGAAACCTCAAAGCTGAGCATTAATTTGTCTTAGTTCGATGTATCTAGTACAACACACACTGCAGTTATGTAGCTGTTTTATATGAGCTGTTGTTAGATGGTGCTAACACTTCTTCCATACGCAGGATTTTCTTCAGCTTATTTGTGGACAGCTGGTGGTCTGCGAAGAGTTGGCTGTTGATGTGGCTTCTATTCCTCCTTTCTAATCCTAAAAATGCATGAAATACTTTCTTAATCTTACTATTCCATACAGCAGAATTGCCCAAAGACTACATCTGTGTAAGTGTAGGAGTGACAAAGATCCATGAGACAAGGTGCTTGGCAGGGGTTGGTCTTGGGTAACGAAATGTCCAGGAACCTCCTGTGAAGCACCAGGAAGAGTCCAGTTGCTTTAAATATTTTAAGTTCTGGATCCACAAGAAACTGTTACTCCCTGCAAACCAGCATCTCTGACAGTCCAAAAATGCTGTTTTTTCAGTGCCTGTTTCCCACACATCACTGTGCCTTAGATAGAGAGAAACACGTTGCTCTCATCTGTTTGAAAACTTCTTTCTTGCTGCTGGTGATAGACTAGGTCTCTAGGTATTAAGCATGGGTCCTCCCTACCCTCTCTGTGCCCCAAAAAGTGTTTACCTATACAGTGGTATTTTGGTGAGCAACCAGATCTTGTGTGCATGTGGAAGAACAGAGCTTTAGGTGCCAAAACAGACTTTGGACATGCCAAGATAATTGCCTTGGATTACAGGAGTCTCTGCGCCTGAGCTGGAGGTGAGGGATTGCAGGATGATGAGCTAAGAACACCTTAAGGCATCCTGAAAGTCCCAGAAAAAAGGGGTCAGAAATACCATTGACAAGATCTGTGAGAAGCTGTTCTTTGCTCTTGCTGATGTTGTTTGCATAAGTTACAGATGGATGAATTTTTTGTCCTCTGCCTTGTATCTAGTATGCAGTGAGTAGTTTCTTCAGTCTGTAGTGAGACAGTGCACTGTCCCTGCAATGATTCATTACCTAACTATTTTTCTGTACACAATTCATCCACCCCAAACCACCTTTTAGAAAATCCCTGCATGGTATGTTTACAGTATGGGAAAAATATTTGATAATGAAACTAGCTCTGTGGATTAGAGGTTGGGGTCAGGGCCATAGATAATACATTATTGAAATGGCCAGTTCTATAAATATATTGGTAAAATTCAGAAGTACCGGAAAGCAAATTGACAAAGAAAAAAGACCCAGCTGTTCAATTGGCCCCAATGTAGCCCCTAAATCTGTGTGAACAAATGTTTATGAGCAGAATTAGCCCATTTGGCTATGCAATCTGTGCATTGTGTACTTGCTTTCATATGCAGTAAATGTGAACAAAAACCTTTATATTCCAGTGTTATGTAAGCAAATCCAAGCCGTGGATCTATAGTATGTTTAGTGATGCATAGCATGCATTGGTACAGAGGCCAGACTTTAGACCAGTTCTTGAAAAGGCAACCACACAGGTGAACTACAAAACTGAGCTCAAGGTCTACAGTTCTGGTTTCACAAAGCAAGGTCCCAGAGGGACACTTTCTCCTTCCAATACCTACTTGCTGTTTTCAGCACCCCAGCGCAGAACTGTAAAAGTTTGGAAAGAGCCAGACTGAATGTGCTTTCTTCTTCAAGGGCCTTTTTCTTTTATTGGTCCTTTAAAGAGTAACTAAATATAATATAATAATACACTTTTAATAGCCCTCCAACAAATTTTTTTTGCCTTTCTTGCAAGGTAGGTCGGTTTTACCATTTCTTTCAAAACACTCAAGACATTCACAAATTTTCCAAAATAGGTGTTGTGGTTTGTAATTAGCAAACTAGCCTCCCAGACTAAGGTTCCTTTCCAGTACTACTCTGATATGGGAGTAGTGTTTTGTTCAACTTTAAGCTGCTCTGCCAAGTTCAATTTTATAGGTATGCAAAAATGTAGGAGATTCTTGAGTCTTCCTCATTTGGAAGTCTGAGACAATGTGGGTTTTTATTTTTCTGCCCTGCCTGCTTCCTTCCTATCTGCAAATCAAGACAGAGGAAAAAGGTAAACTTTCAAATTTCAGAAGAATGCCAGCTTGGATTTATGCCTAGTGCAGGGGTAACAGGGTTGAGCATTTTCTAACTAGGATTGTCATTCTCTAGTACACAGCACCATGGCTGACTCGCTTTGTATAAAAAGAATGTACTACATTTTATTTTGTAGGTGCCAGAAAATACTCAGAAAAGTGACCCTACTGGGTCATGATTTTTTGCTAGTGATTCACACAAGTCGGTCCCCTAGCTGAGTGTTCTTGAGGATGATCTTCCTGTAAGACAGAAAGATCTCAGTTATGGCTTTCAGCAGAAGTTAAACAAGCTGCCATCTTGAGCAGCTTGGCAGTAATAAACTGTGCTGAACTGAGCTCATCTACAGGTATGCATCCTACGCAAGGCTCTGGCCCTAGATGCCTACAAACTACTAGCTATATTCTTATGCTCCAGGGACTATTAAGTTAAGAAACACTTCCCTTTGTATAAAAACTGTGTGAGTGATATATGCCAAACTGACACACAGATTGTCACATATCAAGGCATTCATATGTTCTGTTTTCCAGGGAAAGCATCAATTGCAGGTAGATCAACAGCCAGTGAACCTTGGGCACTAATGTCTGCAATCCCAGTACTGCCACCAAATCAGGCTCGCAGAAAGGCAGCCAAAAAATCAGTGCAAGTTAAATAAACTTGTGAAACGTTCTGAGGACTCTTACTTAGTTGAACCATAACTAACAGTAACACTTTAAAAAAAAATTATCGGGTAATAATTAGAGAACAATAACATTGTTAGGCTGACTGGGCTATACACCAAGGGGCTGCCAATCAGGGTTGTTATGAAAAGCAGAGCATTTAGAGGCTGTCAATCATACCTGTTTGTAAAAGCTGAAGGACTCTAGGAAACGTTTTGCCTGAATTTACCGAATGCAGAAATAACAACAGCACCTGAGTCTCATGCAGACTGATATTACAGTTTATGTAGAAGTTGTTGCGTAAGTTTATGCCTTTATTCATCTGAAAATATCTTATGACACTGGGAACTTGGAAGGATTTGTTTTTCAGCTAGTTCCTTTATATCACTGATTTTTTTTTTAAGGCTGCTTAAGTGTGTCAAATCTGGTAGCAAAAAAGTAACCTTTGTTATAGCAAAAATGTTGGAGTTAGTATCCAAATAGCAGAGAGCTGGTGCTGGAGCCCTTCAGCTTCCTGGGGAGTTTCACACATTTCTGCATATCCAAAACACTGCAGCAAATACCAGCTGGAGAATTTAAAAGGACTAGGGAAATCCTTAACATGGAGGTACTCACCCATAGATGCTCTGAGAAATGGACCCCATGAGACTGAAAAACCCCGTGGAACCTTGGGTCTGTTTATTTTTAAGAGAAGCATTTAATGGTGTATTTGCCTGATTTAAACCAAAAGTATTTGTTCATTGTTTGAGGTGTTTTTGCTTCATTGTTTGTTTTTTTTTTTTGATTTTTTAAATGAAATTGAAGAGCTTTTGTGAGAAAATGGCTTTTGGATGGTATCTTTGCATTTGAATAATTGAATTTCCTGTACTCTGAGTTACCTCACTGAGTGTCCTGGATTTGTAAATCTCTGCGTTTTGTAACTGAGGCCAATTGGAAGGATGTGTCTGCACATTCAGTGTTTGCAATGCTGTTTGAAAACCTGATTGTTACTGAAGAAATCACAGATTTCTACTTCTTTGAAAGGTCTCCATCAAGGAATCAGTGTCTTTCAGTTTTATCCCAGAATAACGAGTGCTTTCAGCAGGTTTCTTGCTGCTCTGGGCCCTGCGGGAACCCCAGCATGAATAACCCTGGCTTTAAGCCCTACCTAGGCACGAATTTTTACATTAATTTTTTCTCATATTGGGAGCTTCACCAGCCCCAACATGAGGAGCATGTTCCCTAAGTACTGATACCTTCCCTCCTTGCCAATGATTATTGTTGTAATGATGACCTAGGTGTCCTATTGTATTGAGCACTTTATTAAGCATGGCAGAACTGGAGGAGGAGAAAGGGGAGTAGAAGTCCCTGCTCCAAACTATTCATGGCCTGACCATCCTAAAATAGATTTTAAAAAGGAAAGGAAAGCTGATTAAGCTGCCCACAGTCATCCAGTGAGCTGATGGCAGACCCGGAGGAAGAAGCTACATCTCTTTGACATTCAGAGAAGTTTCTCAGGTGGATGTGGACCACTTCCCCTCCCCTGGTGGCATGCCCATGTGCAGCAGCACTGAGCATCTTCTCGCCAAAGCAGTAGCTGCATTCACACAATTGGTAGTTAATGCAGTGAATTTTTAAAGCAAATGTTAATAATTAAACTCAAGTGGTTAATGAGTTTCTAGAGAAAAGATCAAATTATACTCTTCAAACATGGAGTTAGAATTTTGTCTAATTAGAAGAAATATGTTTTTTCCCCTGAGGGGCAGTTGCTGAAGTGACAGTTTGGAGACTGTTGTGACAGCATTTCCAGAGATGGGTGCCAGCCAAAGAACAGAGCTTTTTTAGTATCTCTGGTAGTGTAGTAGCTTCTTTTAAAGGCATGATTATGATTCATTCTTTGCACTGTTCATTAGGAAAAGAAAAATACAGAACTTGTATTCCATGTGGTTGATGTTCACACATTTTTATCTTAGCATGATAGAAGAAGTTGTTAGATCCAGAGAGTAACATGGTGTCTCTCTCTCCTTCACTGCTAGCCTAATAACATAACTAGTGCTAGGTGGAAAACAGCTTTTCTAGCCCACAACTGTTATGCAGGAGTCCATATTTTTTCCTGTGTGAAATCTCAGAAAGTGTAAAAATGTCAAAAGGCCTACGTAAACTGAAAAGCTCAACAAGAAATAAGTTTGGATCAATTTGGGTCATTTTGACATCTTGAAATCTTTGATCTCTGTATAATTTTTGATAGGACTTTTTTTTGCTGCTTGTTTATTAAATATAAAAATGAAAAAGTAATATGAAACTTCAGGATCATTTTTGTTTTCAGACTGTAAAAATGGAATTTTCTCAACATTGTTCCCCAGTACTTTCTGTTGAGAAATGCATCAAAACTATTTCCCAGCAAAAAAGTTTCTATGTTGACATAACGCATTTTTTTGGCAAGAAAAAAAAGTTTTGTGGAACTATTCCCAACCAACTCTAGTAATAAATATTCTCTTCATTACATCTTACCATTTGCAAGCAAAACAAGTGAACAGGATTGCTACAGAGCCAGAATTTTAGAGGTGTCGAGATAAAGCATATTCATTTTCTTCAAGCATACATAAGGCAGTCTTTACGACACAAGAGCATATGAAAGAATAAATAATCTTTACTAGTCATTAAACAGGCATAGCACAATTGAACCATCTCATACTTCCAGCATCCAGCAATTACTTTTTCACACCTCTGGTTTAGTCCCTTTATATGAAGGAGAAAACCTAATAACTACATTCTAACACCGATAACATACCTGCTACCCGCACAGCCTATTGAACTGATTATACATGGCTTAGATCCTATTGCTGTTTAGTGACTCCCTGAACTGCCCTGATATGGTGGAAAACTAGCTCCATACCCTAGGAAATGCAAGCCTCGGCGTGGAGACTGTTGAGCGGTGATGCCTGATCTCCTCAGATGGAGAGAAGGGTATTCTTAATGTCAAAAGGAGTAAGGGTCTACAGTAATGGCTTGTGCACTTGATAGCCTTAGTTTCTGCTTTTTGAAGAACACCAAATTCTGCAGGTAAGAAGATGCAGAAAACTATAGTGAAACATAAAAACTACTAAGTAACTATTACCAAAATTAATTAAACACACATTGGTATACTTACACAAGTGTCTTTTATGTGCAATTCCCCAGCTTGTTTCTCTAATGAAATTGTTATGGGTTGGTCATATTAGGACTGATACCCTTTCAAAGGTAGGTGTCTCCTCTGCGGCAGTGTGAGGACTGGGATGGGCAGGAGCAGGTGATCCGTGATGCTGCTCTGCAGAGTGGGATCCTGGAGCAGTGCTTGGGCCCACACAATGCACAGCCCATGCCAGGGCCCGAGGGAGAAGTTACGTGCAAGAGCTGCTGCTTTACTGACTCTTGTTTTGTGAAAGCTTGTGCACCTGTGATATACACTGCAGGGATTTTATGGGATAGTTTGGGAAAAACAGCCCTTCTAGAAATTCTCTGCTGGTTCGTTCACACTTACAAAAGCCTTTTCCTCTGCCTAGACTAAAGGGAAACTTTCCCTGCTGCAGAAGCTGGAGAACTCACCAAAACCAATACTAATCGCCTAAATTTGTAAAGAAACATAACATGGGGCTAGATGGGTGGGGATGCTGCTTCATCCTTTTCAGGCAATTTGCAGCATCCTCCTTGCAGCTGAGGGAACTCTTCCAGCATGCAGGAACATACAGTGGAGATGTTCCCTCTCTATTTTCTGTCTGTAACTCTAAGCTATGAGCTGTGAAGATAAATCATAGCAGCTGTGCCACATTTGTTTTGGAAAACCCTGGTGGTACCCCAGGATACAGCTGTCACTGGGAGAAGGAAGGATGGAAGGTACTATTTTCAGTCACGTAGAAAGATGGTGGTCATCTCTGAATTCTGCTCAAACCCTCTTGCAGAGAGGAAGATCCTTTCCCATATAACAGGGATTTGAGGCAGAGATTGCAATAGGGGAAATGCCCAAAACCCAGAAGTCTGTTTTTATTCTCTTTCCTTCCCCCCCCACCCCCCAAATTATTTTAGAAAAAGAAATTATTACTGAGTTATTTATTACTGACAAATGGATTGAGGTAGAAGTAGTGCATGGGTTACATATATATATTTGTGCATATAACTGTGTACACAAAACGCTTATTGCCTTCCGGCTTGAGCTAGATGGTGGTAAATTGGGAAGAAATCTTGGTTTTCAGTGGCAAGGCATTCTGGTGGGGTGTAGACAGGTCTGTTCTCAGATCTCACAAAAGAGTGCAGAGCTGGTGTTCTGTGGAAGATCTTATAAGCACCAAAAAAAAATAGTCTGCTAAAATAAGGGATACTCCTGGTATGGAGGAATTCCCTCACGGTTTGTTGCTATCACTATATCAGCTCTGCAAGTGAGGCGTGTTGAAGCATGGGGGGGAAGACAGGAAGAGGCTTAAGAGCACAGCTGTTGTTACTCAAAAATCAGGTTAAAGCTTGTAAAAATCAGCACACCAGGCACACCTGGGTATGTATGGCTTTGTTTTTGATAGCTCTGTGTGAAGTACATCAGCGCAAACATGCTTCATGCTGCCTGTATTGCTAAAGAGATCTTCTAAATAACATTTATCTAAGCGAGAAAAGAGGTAAGAGGATGTTTATAAAAATCTTTCATGTCCTTGTCTTGTCTAGAAGAAGCGTTTAGGATTATAGCTTTGCTCATGTATTATATGTGTGCGTTTTGTATTATTGAGAGCCTCTGTTTTCTGTCTTCACAAAATAGTAGGGAAAAAAATTATGCAATCAGCTGCTCACCTTAGAGGAAAATGTGATTGGGCAGCATAGCCTGTTGGGTTAAAATAGTGCAGTCCTTTCTGCATATTTCATCAGCCCCTGGGTGCCAGTGCAGTAAGCTGTTCTTGGTGGGCCTGAAGGACAGAAGGTGGGGATGTGTGGGTTTGCCTTTTTTCTGTATGCCTATAATATTTTGGGGGGCCTTTCACTTAAACTTATGTTGTGATGCTGGCAGCAGATTAATTCCCTCTCCAAAATGGTTCCGATCTGGGGTCTTCTCACTACTAATGAATCATGTTCAGCTGACCGTCAACACAACGCCTGTAGGAAAAAAGGCTTGTGACTGTCAAAAACATTCCTTTCTTAGGAGGTTTGTCGTGCCAACAGTGCATGTACTAAGTTTGTATGGACTTTGACTCACATTAAATTTCTGTGATGCTCTGTAGATATTTAAAAAGAAAAAGTTCTCCAGTGCAAACGAGTCTCTTGGCACCAGCAGCTCTCTCAGGCCAGACTGTCCCCCTGTGCTGTGGGGTGCCCTGCTCGCAGGTGAGCTCCCAGCTGTGGGCTTTGCTGTGAATGCTCTGCTCTGCCCAAGAGCAATTAGTCACCATCTTATGATAGTAATACTCGTTTGTTATCCATTTGAGCAAAGGTCTGTAGTGTTATAGGAGAGATTTGTCCGCATCTGGTTCATCCCAGAGACTGACTTGCCCCAGCTGTGGCTTAACCAGACAGTAGATATGCTTGCATTGTGCTGGAAAGGGGTAAGGTACCACGGCTTCCTCACAGCGCAATGTACAGGAGCACTGGGGCCTCGTTCCCTGCTGCCTGTCCTCTCCTTAGGTTTGGCACAGCTGAGACGTGCAAGTTGATTTGGGGAAGAGCAGTGTCGTGGAATCCTGCAAACTTAAATGCTAGCTTTGGGGAATACAGTGTGTTACTCTGGGGACATCTGCAAACAACATTGTGGTGGAAGTATGGAGTCGAATATAAAGCTTGAACCCTTTCCTTAAATCTTCATTGTTCTGGATGTGGAGCATTTTAAGAATCCCTCCTTGAAGCTTTTGAATGCAAAGCCACTGGCCTTGAGAGCCTTTTAGAACCATGAGTCAAGTGCCTAAGATCAGAAAATTCAGCAGACAATACAACCTGCTTTTATAGATAGTTTGTTTATATTTTGCTTTCAGTTTCTGAAACCTTTAGGAGATGTATTTTTCTTCTTTTGTCTGCAGCTGTGATAGCTACTGTCTCAAAGGGCTGGGATTTAAAAACCCAAGACAATAAAACACTTTAGAGGAAAAATTGTGACCATTGGCAACACTAGGCTAGTTTCATTTTTCCCAAAGTAATATGAAAGCAGGAATCTAAGTAACTCGTACTGCTGTTACCACTCATAACGGGGCTGTGCTTGTGCAGCTTAAAAGAAATGAAATAAAAAGATTTCATTTGATATTAAATAGTGGCAAGTGGGAGCAAGAAGTATTTTAAGATGTTTATCAGAGTTCTTTATAATGTTGTTTACAAAATAACTTCAAGATTGAAATTTCAGCTTTTTCCTGTATTTCATCCATTCCTGTAAAAAAGCTTATTCTGTATTTTTTGCGTTGTATGTTAAGATTCAGACCTGTGAGGTGTTGTCTCTGTTTATCTCCTGGGAGCAAACTGCGTGGAGTATTTGGCTTAGATGTAAGCTCTTGCTTTTCCTGGCTCTTGTTTTTCTTATTATGTTTTAAATATGCATATTATTATAATGAGCAAGCTACCAAAATATCTCTAGTTCTTAAGAGCTAAGCCCTGTTTTTCCAGCCTTTCCTACCCTGCCCTCCTGATCACACTCCTAGGTGTCGTCACTTAAGCCTCACAGCTCTTCTGGAGCTGGGCGAGAAGTGACCTTTTCTGTAAGCTGTCAAACAAAGTGGGTTTATCTCACTTGCCATAGAAGTAGCAGATTTTTGTTCCTGGTGGGCTGCAGTGGTGTGGCGAGTAGGATCGAGGGGAGAAGTGCAGCACCCTTGTTTCTGAATGAATCAGCTGCTCTGATTCAGAGCTGGGTGTTGTAGCGTTTCAGGGCTTCTGCGCTGCAGCATGGTACTGATATTTTTGGCAGAATAAAGCCCTTCTACATCCAAACAACGACAGTAGTGCTTTTATCTAGAAAGTGCGAAGTATTGTCTTTCAGTCTTCTAAATTAATGCTACAGAAGCATCAAATATCAAAAATTGTGCTTGGTACTGTTATGCCTTATAAATCCTCAATGAAGTTACAATCTCTGGTTTTTGTTTCTTGAGTTTTTTTCTGCTTTTCTCCTCAGTTCTGTGCTTGAACAATGTCTGTGCTCCCACACAGCTTTGCTGGGGAAATAAAAGCAGGATTAAGTTAACTTTTCCTTGCTTTCAGAGCTCTTCTGTGCCCAGAGCAGAGTTGCCTGCTGGTTTTGTGGGGCTCGGGTCCCCACATTTGGTGAAGTTTCTGTGCCTTAGGTCAATATATGCCATGGTAATAATACTTAAACCATCCCTTGGTCCTCAGCAAATATGAAGTCGTACAACTTGGGTGGTAATGAAAGAGCTGCAAGATAACATGCCTTAGTTTGTACTTGCCGTTAGCTCAAATGGGATCCTCTTTGTGTTCAAAATCTTTTTTTTTTTTCTTTTGTTTCTTCATTGATAGAGAGACAAATTATTGCAGGAGGATTACTTGGGTTGCATCAGCTGTGCTTAGGTGACTTTCTCCAGTGTTTCAGAAGGATATAGTTTCTAATATTTTGCATCTCAACAGCTCTCACAACCGTACATCAACACTGAGGCCACAGCTAGGTTCAAAATCCTCAGTTTTGCTCAGGACCTGTAAACTGATATTTCTATTCATTATATTTAATGATTGCTGGTTGCCTCTTCTGTCCTGGTGTTTCAAACGGCTTGTATGGTGCTCCCCATGCTGGTGAATGTGTCTGCCTTCCTCCAGTCCTCCTTTCAGATGCAGTATTGCTGATGAGTGTTCCCAGGTGTGTGTTTTGGTAGCCTTGGTCTGGAATAATGCTCAGATGCCTGTTTTGCCAGATCTCCTTTCGTACTTTGAAGCTCTTGCAAGGTGTTGTGCAGTAGCACATCACCACCAGCACAGGTTTTGCTATCTACCACCCGTTGAAGTTTTCCAGCAGAGAACATTGTCCTGTTTTGTGTCAGTATCTGTACTGAACTCCATGGTTTTCTGACAGCTCAGACTTGTAGAACAAAGTGCTTGAGTATGGTATTATTTTAAATGACACTGAGAGATTCGTTAATTTTGGAGCAGAACATAAAACCTAGTTCTGCCCAGGGCAATCTCATTGAAACTTCTATGTTGTCCCCTAGTCTGAAGGTCACAATTTCAGCCCCACAGACTGATTCCCACCAGCAAGGCACTGTGCCTCATGGCAGCATCAATGAAGTGGCGCATGTTCCTGTTGACCTGCTTCGGTGAAGCTGATTTCAGCCTCGCTGAGTAGTTAGTGTTTATAATTGCTGTTTGAGCTGCTTTAGTGTAATAAAACTGGGAACTGAGGAATCTGTTTGCTACTTTTTTGACCTCTGTATGCAAATCTTCGTTGGGGGTCAGACGGGTGTAAGAGAAAAATGGTGCCAATTTAATTGAAAAATGATATGATGACATTTGTTAGCTCATCTGCACATGGAAGTGTGTTATTGCCTGTTAATTAGTGGAAGTAACATAATTGTATCATTTTTAGAGTGCTGCAATTTATTAAAACTTGTTTATAGTGGTTACACTGCCTGGTGTAAAGTTGCTTAAAATATTAGGTTACCTGGCCTGATGCTGCCTTGTATTAGTTTGTGGCAGGTTTAGAAAACGAAAATGTAAGATGCACTTTTACTGTTACAGAACTCAAGAGGTGTTTGCATTGTTGTTGCACAAACATACTCAAGCCCCATTTCTGCAACTGTTCCAAATGTCGGTCTGCTGATACAGGGGAGATCTCCCTTCAGCTGGGATGTGCAGGAGACGTGGCCAAATAAATGCAAATGATAGAGGAATCGGGGCTTTGGGCTTCTGCTTCTTGGTTTTCCTGTTTGCTAACAGCTTAACACAACAGCATAATTAATGCAGCCTGCACAGGAGTTGTATCTATTTGGCACAATACGTGCGTGTATTGGGAGTCCCAAACTAGCATGGATGGAGCAGAAGTGTCTGCGTGGTGCAGCACATGCTGTTCGAAGGCAGAGCTGCCTCCAAAGCACAGCTTGGCTGTGGCTGTGTCATGCTCGTCCCCACGCTGATCAGCAAAGTAATCGATGGACAGCGTGTCCAAAGAGATGTCTCTGCTGCTGACTCCCCAACCTTAGCTCAGGTCTCTCCATGCAGTGTTTGCTGTGTGTTGTAGTTGTACGTACAAACTAAAGTAATTTCTGCCTCAAACAGTTAGTTTGTTTGAACAGCTTCTCTGCCAAGAGACCCACTCTTTACTCAAAGACTTCAGATGCCAGAAAAGGTATTGTGCCCATTGCCTTCAAACATACTTTTGCTCCTTGTGAGACTAAACATAAAAGAAATTAATTCCAGTTTAACCAGAGTCAGTGGCAAAATTCCCATTCACTTATCAATGGTGCTAGTGCCCAAATTATTTTGGTTGGTGGTAATACTGAAGCTGTTAGAGCAGAAGCCAGAAGTGATGGACCTGCCCTGTTTCTGATGGAGTGTTTCCCTCCTGTGAAGGGCTGCTTGTTACCGGAAGAACAGAAGTGTTTCTCTTTTAAACATGATTTATTGGGGAAGAGGGGGGCAGGGGGGGGACAAAGTTTTTTCCTGCTTGACAGCTGATGGTTTGTTACTTCCTTGACTTGAGCTCTTCACATAGATATTACCTTGCTGACAAAGTGCAAGCAATTTAGTAATTGTTTGCAAAAGAAAATCGACTCCATTAGAGTTCAGTTGCACTTGTTCCAGCCACTAAAACGCAGACGCTACCTGATTCATATATAAATTGTTTTGATAGTTTAATTATTTTTCCTTAGCTGAGTGTATTATAAGTGCATTTGACCATGTCCCTCTGATATACTCATGCCAGCGTGACCTGCTTAATGAGAGTTTGGTCTCCTGTCACCCATTGCTTGTGTGAGGATGGCTTTCTGGGTCTCTGACCACAACACAGTAGTCATCCACAGCTTGGCTGAAAACCACTGCTGATGTACCTGACAAATTTCACCCAAATTTTAGGTAAATGTAGGAAAAATATTCCTTTAAAAAGGAAATGGCTGCTTTGGATTCTGTTGGAATGATGCCACTTCTAAATGCTAGTTTTCCTTCATAGATGGTCCCTGAGACCAGAGCTTGCATTTACATTACTGTGTCTGCTTCCTTGTTAGTCTTTAACCTTCGTATTTTCTCCATTGTTATGTTCCTGGTTTTGTCTACAGCTTCTGTCCTATTTTAATTTTCTTTGCTGTGGTCCTAACCATTTTGTTAAATGCAGCCAAGCATCTGCCTGCTCTTTGCAGCACCAGCCATCTCGGGACTGATTCCTTTGCTGCAGTTTCAGAATGTGTTGTGCACTCTGCTTGAGATAGAATCTGAACTGTACAAAATCCTGATTTCATGTGTACGCTCGTAAAGAGAACCTGGCTAATCCAAATTGTGTCAACTTTTATAGGCCTCTTTGGCCTTTCACATCATGCTGGAAACGGAAGTATTTTCTGTTACGTTCTGTCTCCTTCATTTTGTTTTTCCTGACTCACTTGCTGATGCCATAGATGACAGTTTGTGTCACTGGAATTTACTCCCATGGAAATGACTCCTGCACGTGTGTGCGTGGCATCCTGCTCCTTGCTTTTCGCTTCTTACATAATTCAGGAGCTGTCAGAGCTCTCCCCCAACATGCCCATCTGTCTATTCTCTCAATGTTAATGAGCCTTTTTCTTCTTGCTTCAGGCGTATTACATACCCTGACTTATTCACAGATGATGTCCATTAAAATTGTCAAATGCTTTGAAAATTGAATTGTTTCTCTAAATAGTGAGCCTGTTTCTAATCTCATTGAAGATATTTCAACACAATTGGCCTATTTGCTAGTACAAATCAAGAGTGACTATGCTGAGCTCTGTCTGACCAGAGAGGTGATTGGACTTTCTTGTTCAATTGAAGATACTTGTGATTTACTATAGTGTTAGAGCTCAGAATCTGCCCCTGGCTTAGTCTGGGAGCAGGAGCACAATGCAGAATTTACCTGCAATAAGACATCCAAATTAAAGTGACCTCTTGTGGCATGAAGGCAGTCAGCAGGGGGGGTGGTTGGTTGTTTGCTTTTAAAGCAGTGGAACATACAGAAAAATATTTGATGTTAATTATTACATTTCTCAAAAGGGTGAAGGGGAATGAAGGGAAAAAACCTACAGTTCATAACAGAGTTGCTATGTCAGTCTAAGGAGAATTAATGGTGAATTATGAGTGTGAAATTGTAGGGCATTAACTAAAGTTAGATAACAACAAGTGAAGTGGGAGAAAAAAAGCTTGAATTTATATTATTGTATCAAGAAAATCAGTGGTGAATTTACTTCATACTGGAGTCTGTTTTCCCCGGAACAATTTTGGATATAAAACAAAAGTAATTTAAGATTTTTAGTAGTAAATCTTTCTAGTTTTTTATTTCTTTATTACTAAACTCAAAGCTGATCAAACATTTTGTTTTCTGGCCCCCTCTTTTCCTTCTCTCAGCTATAGGACCTGGGAAAGGAAAGAATCAAAGAATGTTAGGGGTTGGAAGGGACCTCTGTGGGTCATCCAGTCCAACCCCTCTGCCAAAGCAGGGTCGCCAACAGCAGGCTGCACAGGACCGTGTCCAGGTGGGTCTTGAATATCTCCAGAGAAGGAGACTCCACAACCTCCCTGGGCAGCCTGTTCCAGTGCTCCGTCACCCTCAGAGAGAAGAAGTTCTTCCTCATGTTCAGATGGAACTTCCTCTGCTTCAGTTTGTGCCCCTTGTCCTGTCGCTGGGCACCACTGAAAAGAGTCTGGCCCCATCCTCCTGACACCCACCCTTCAAATATTTGTAAGCATTTACAGGGTCCCCTCTCAGCCTTCTCTTCTTCAGGCTAAACAAGCCCAGCTCCCGCAGCCTCTCCTCGTAGGAGAGATGCTCTGGTCCCCTCACCATCATCATAGCCCTCCGCTGGACTCTCTCCAATAGCTCCTCATCTTTCTTGAACTGGGGAGCCCAGAACTGGACACAGTACTCCAGATGGGGCCTCACTAGGGCAGAGTAGAGGGGTAGAAGAACCTCCCTTGTCCTGCTGGCCACACTCCTCCTAATGCATCCCAGGATGCCATTGGCCTTCTTGGCAGCCAAGGCACACTGCTGGCTCATGGTCAACCTGTCATCCACCAGGACACCCAGGTCCCTCTCTGCAGAGCTGCACTCCAGCAGGTCTGTCCCGAGCCTGTACTGGTGCATGGGGTTGTTCCTCCCCAGGTGCAGGACCCTGCACTTGCCCTTGTTGAACCTCATCAGGTTCCTCTCTGCCCAACTCTCCAGCCTGTCCAGGTC
>Ga0065711_1034564_pt1 | contig 23554 bp, 8 predicted proteins | sample Hoacrofraction12_FD_59098 | JGI IMG/M metagenome (GOLD analysis project Ga0065711, IMG submission 59098) | Hoatzin crop microbial communities from Cojedes, Venezuela - Epithelial fraction 12 v2 (version 2) | ecosystem: Host-associated > Birds > Digestive system > Esophagus > Crop | place...
AAAGGGATTATTCAGGAGTCCCTTGTCTTGCAACCATCCGAATTATTCACAAAGTACCAAGACTTGTTTCTGACCACCTGAAGTGATAACATCCCCTACATGTTACATTTGTTACATTTACAGTTATCACTACTGTTGTGTGGAAAGACTAGGTCATGACAGCTAAGCACTAATCTTTTAGAATACCATACTTGATAAATTATCTCCAAAAGCTAAAAACTGAAACTTCAGGATGGGTCTGCTGAGAAGAAAACAGTAAGACAAAGTTGTCCATTAAGCTCCCTTATTCTGTTGTGATATTTCTGCCCTTCATACAATCTTGCTGTTACTACAGTTTAAAATGACATAAAAAAAGCACTGGTGAAGCATTTGATATTATTAGGTACAAAGTGTGAACTTTGAGGCTAGGCTGACAAAAAGATAACTTGACATTATACACAAAGTAAGACAAACTGCAAGCAGACCAGCTGCTGCCTTGCATCTGAATGAGTCTGGACGATGAGAAGGGTGATTCTTCCTACAATCAAGCTGTGAACTTGTCTCGACTGAGCATGAATTGCAAATCTTTTTTTTTCCCCCCCAAATGTACAAAAAGTTTGTGTGTTAAAAAAACATCAATTTAATTTTTTTTTTTTTGAGGGATGAGTCAGCTCTCTTATTGATTGTGTGTTTCACTTGCCACGTCTCAGCTGTCGTAAAGGTCTGCTCTACCTTAGAATTGTCTTAGAAGACTGTTGTTATGCCATCTATTCATGGGGTTGTTGCATCTCCCCTGGTGCCCTGTTAAAGCATAATCAGCCGTATGATGTGCCTTTTTTCGTGCCACCATAAAACAGGTGAGAATGGAAAATAGGCCACTACGTATCATTTGTGATGAGATATATTAGGCCATATCTGCAGTCAGACTGTTAGAAGCTAGGTTTATATAATTAAAACCAGATTGGACAAAGAACTTGTAAATACAGAATGATAAAAAAGTTTTTACTGGCATGATAGTGGGCTACTTACTGTAATTTCAGTGGCCATTTGGGATTATTATTTTTGTTTGTATAATGTAATTTCACAGGGACAGAATATTCAATAAGAAGCCCCAGAAAAGACAACAGAGGTTTTACAGAATAAATCCTTCTTGTGGTATGCCAGAATTTGCATTAACTTCAATCACTAGTCCCAATTCAAACAACTGCTTGTTGCTGGCCAACCACTGTAGCAACTTTTTTTCAGGCGAGACTTCAATAGTCGCTAGGTTTCTGATTTCTTCCGATGAGAATATACTTGCTTGCTGAAACCAGTACCTCCACATTTTCAAGCAGAAGTTCCAATTACCAGTCTGGTAGCATTAAAATATTCTTTATACCAAGATTAAGAATTTTAGCAATATTTCAAAATATATGAGATATAAAGATCGTTCCAGCTGCATATTGCGCACCAAGTATCTAATTTAATTGGTTCTGAATTTTCTTTTACAATGTTTCCTCTTGTTTCTCATAGCAGGGTACCAAATAGTCTCAAACTGAAGTCTGATCAGCTTTCATTTTGCAGTTTGCAATCAAGTATCCTCTAGCTATCCAACTTTTTCAAGCTGAATAACTATGAATTTTGCCAGTATTGAATAGATGTATGTTCCATCATGTTTCTCAAAGCTCTGTTTCCTTTTTGTGGATCTTTTCAATTCTGCTCTGTTGTACTTCTGATGAGGTAAAACATACAATACTTCATACGAGGGCATCCTATTGTGCAGCACAAAGAAGCCTCAGCTCTTCCAAGTCATTTGTTCAGGCTTTTTTAATTATTATTCTATATTAATTGCACTTCATTTAGTAGTCACAGAAACTAAGAATTTCCCAAAGACATTTCTGTTGAAAGCAGTTGGGAAAGCATAAATCTGTTAGCAGTTAGGTGGAGGTCCTGGAGAGTAAGAATACAAGCAAATATTCCTCTGAATATTTCATTGAAAATGTGACTTTTCTGGCAGATTTAAAGCATTTGTTTAGCTAAGCGGAGCTGGACAGTGAGTTGGATTTGGTTAGTTGGTTGTTTTGTTTAAGGAGAGCATATAAATAAATTATTGGTGGTGACACTACCAGACCTGCCATAATTAACATTGCAGTGAGAGATCATTTTAGGTAGCCATAGGGAACAGACCTAGGTCTCCCTGTGACTTTTGGCAGCATACAGTATCATTGCATAGCAATTCATAGCAATAAAGAAATATTACTTTACAGAGCTTTGTTTTTGCCTGTCTGCTCAAAATTATGCTTTTTTTTTGTTCCCTAAATTTTTCATTCCCTTAGTACACTTCCCTTAGTTGCATTTTTTTGCCCTTATGTAAATGAGCAGCTCAAGCTGTATTTAGTTGCAAAAGCTTATGTAGAACTTTGTTTCCAGAACCTGGGCTTTAGTTCAGCTCATACCCTTATGACAGTGCTCCTCGATGTACTTTTCATATCTCATTAGAGTGAATACACTGTTGGTTTTCTTTCAGCAGAACACATCATGCGCTCTTCAGTATTTTCCTGCATTTGGTTATTTAAACCTAAGCCACCAACATGCCCACAGGTGTCCAGAAAGTAAACAGGCATGCACCCATGAAACAGCAGTTGTGCAGTGGTAGTTGCCAACGTACATGGTAGCTGTGATGTAGCTCAGAGCCCTGGGGACAGGTGAAATTATATTTGGGCTTTAGCAGGACAGCCACAGCTGTCCTCACCTTAAGCTAACTCTTCTATATATGCTACCTTTGGTTCTTCAAAGCAGGAGGCCTGAAGATATTCCTGGTAGAATAATCTTTCAGGTTGCCAAGGGTCTGCTGTAATTCCTTTTGAAACCAAGAGTTGGTACAATTCTTTTGGTAGCTTTCCTGGCTTGGCTTCCTTCTCTTATGTCAGTGTGAACAACAATAGGCACATCAAACTCAAGATCAAGATTGTTTCAATCCATATTTCTGTTACTGCCTTTGCTTGCATGCTTTTGAGAAATTGCAAAATTTTTTATGTTTTCTTATTCCATCCTTTTGCAAGATTCCTTCTAAGGTTATTAAATCATATTCTCTATGTGGTGAGGATTGTGCGTGGGTTTTTTCCTTTAGTAGTATGTCTAAATAATACTATTTTATTTATTAATTTAAATGTCTTGTTACTACTTTGATCTGTTTCCTTTGAAACTTTTCCATTTTCTTTGTTGCGGTATTGAATTGTCTGGTCTTTATAAGTTAGCAGAGCTTTGAGCATAGTAGTATGCTGTTTTTTCCTCTCTCTTTCAAAGTGTCTTTTTGAGAGCATTTTCAATACCTTTTAATATTGTAAACTTCTTAAGAGCAAATTTGCTTAGATTAACTACTTGAAGTTTTACTAGCAAATTTTGGCAACACTTTGAATTTTTTTGTAGCGGGAGAACATGTTTGACTTTTCTTTGGCTATGTCTATGTACCACACAATCTAGAGAACAGACATTTTCTGATCATTTTGTGATGGGTCTTTCACATCTTCTGTGGGGAAGTAGCAGCCTTTAGAATTTTTCTGTGTATTCTACACAGAGCAAGGTGTACACCTGTCAGTAAGGGAAGGAAAAGAGCCTTTGCTGATACTGTGGCTTGCAGTTCATCGTGTTGTGTCTCGGAAAATGCTATTTGTTGATTGTTCTGACAGTGGCAGTAAATAGAGCGAAGTTTGTTTTACATCGCTGATGAGAATGTGTATCTCATGACTCTCGATGCACGCTCTGACTTCAGATCACTTCTCCTTATCCCCTTCCCCCATTTAAACCAAACACATTTTTTTCTATTTCATTATATGAACATGAATTAACACAGAGGAAATATGAGAAATCATTTTTATTGCATATTTTTTCGACATGCAAGTCTTCTTTGACTTCTTAGTAAAAATTAACAGCTACAAATTGTATTTCATCTGTGAACCCTGTTATAGATTTCATTATTCACTCAATTGACTGTAACAGTTAAGACGATTACCATCTGTGATCTAAATATATGTTTATATTGGAATGCAGAAAGTATTTCATTATTAATGCCTTCTTATAAATCCAACTCTCATTTAGATGGCAATCAGTTCACTTTATGACAACCAGAGCGTGTTCTAGTTCTTGCTTGTGTTTGATCATTGTGTGCAAGTTGCAGACTCATTTAAAATGTCTTTGACTAAGGAATACAGGTATACATTAATCTTGCTTTTGTTAGGTAGATCATGTGTCCATGATAGATGTAAAATCATACACTAAAATATTCATGGCAAGTTTGTGTAAAGTATTGTGAAATATTGTATTTTAATCAGGAGGAAAAAAACATTTACTTTGCAGTAGTTGGAGTAGTAGTTCATGAATGTGAACCCACTGTCATTTATTTAAACAAATATTCAGTGAAACAGAATTCTTGAAGGTTTTTTGACACATAAGGACCAACAAGTGGTCTCTAGTCTCAATTTTGTTTGATCTTCACTTCCAATCAATTTACAAATGCATCTTCAAAGTCAGACGGATTTTATGGTACTACAATTTCAATTTCTGGGTATCTGCCTTGCTAATATATTGGAATGTTTAAAAAAAGTGATGCAGAGCTAGTACAATTTACAGGACATTTCCTGGTCCTTTATTTCTTGTACCTTTGCAGTACTGCAAAAAAATAAAGAGACTGGGAAGCTATGTATTTCTTATAGTGATTGGAATTCTCTCCAGCTGGCAACAGGCGGAACCAATGGTGTTATGACACCCTGCCAACATCTCTGAAGCTCTCCATGGTCAAAAGTGACTCAGGAAGAAAAAGTGTGCATTAATGGGATCTTCATGCTGATGCCCAGCTGTGTATTCCTTTTGGAGCACAAGCATCTGATAAATGCAAGGTGAGTCCTTGAAGGTCCCGAACTGTACTGGAGCTTGATATTGCACTTTCATTACTTTCGGAAGTCTGTTTCTGCCATAAGTAATGAATCCATTCTCCATCATTCTTCCCTAAAAGATTTGCCAGTTCTTTCTTTATTACAACTCCTGTAATAGCTCATGTTTAGAAAGGCACTGTAACTTAGGTTCAATACTGTGTGTTCTGTGATGAGAAAACCCGCTGCCCCTTCCCTTCTAATGAATGCCAGAATTATCACAATGCTGAGCCCCATGAATAATGTATATAGACCAATTACATGAAACTGCTGTATTATTTCTCATGGGAGGTATCTGGTGGAAATGACAATCTTGTAGGCAACAGCACTGTGTTTGACACCTGAAGCTAACCACATGTAGCTACTTGTAACATTTTAAATCCTATGAATTTATAACTTTTGTTTTCAAGCAAACATAATAATTGTAATTCTGAGTGCCTGAATTTATTTCTTTGCATTCTCTGAGGTTGTAAAATAACTTACACCACCAACTTTCAATGAAGTGTAGTGGCCCTGACTAATACTGGATTCACTTAGGAGGTAGAAGTGAGAGTCCAAGTGAAAGTTTCTGTCTGAAAAGACATACTGATTTAATATCTCAATTAAAAGTAATGTCTTGAAAACAATAGGCTTTTAAACATTTTACTGAAGTTGCTGCAACCGTGGTGGATGGGGGTTCCTCTGTGAAAATGACTCCATCACTGGCTGAGAAATGTTGAAGATATGTAAAGCTTCATCAACCATATAGCTGGAAGAGTAAAGCGAGCGCAAGTGCTGAGACATCCAGTTGACGGCAGCCTTGCCAGCTCTGCTCCAAAAACAGTACAAAAAGAAATCCCAGCTGTCATGGGACTTCCAGCCCTGAGCAGGTAAGTCCATTCAGCATAGCCCTACTTAACGGTTCAGGTCCCCAAGCTGCTAGGAACCTATAACTATGCTCTTCATGAGCTTAAAACTGATAATCCACAAAATCAACTTGTTCTCTCGAGAAGACATCTTGAGATGAAAAGCTGAAATTCAGCTTGCTTATAGTTATTAAACCACATATGGTGCTTTTTAGAACAGCCAATGGAGAGAATAGTGCAGGGTGGGATTTTCAAAAGTGCTTAAGGCATTTAGGAGCATAACTGACACTTAAAGTCTATGGGATTTACACTTTTACACGCCTCTGGCACTTGATTAAAAAAATCCAATTTCAGCAGATAGTTCTCTGGACTGTTGCTGGGACTTATGTTCTGTTGATTCAGCTATGACCTGCTGTTGTGGACCTGCTGTTTCAGCTCTCTCTGCAGCTCTCATCCTGTACTGGCCTATTTAGACAGGCATTTTCAATGACCTCTGGAGTTCTATCATGCAATGGAATCCCCATATCTCCCTGGGTCTTTCCTTTGAACTGATCAGCTTTGGATTGCAGCTTCATAAAGTGAAGACCGTGTCTTCTTAGAACAGGTTTATGATGGGCTTAGCATAGACCTGGGTTTTGATTGTGGCACCTGAATAAAGCTACCATACAAACACCAATATTGCCTTTCTTCATGAGATTAAGATGCTTTGGGTTCTCTGTGAATGTGAAGACTTTTATTATCTTTTATAGAATCATTTTAATTGGAGCTAACAATTTTTTTTTTTATTCTAACATTTTTTGTGCTTGGAGTCCCATTACCATACTAAGAATGCTCTATGGATGCATAGTCTTATGAGGAGTAAATGAGCATTAATGCAATAGTCTACACATAATGGTACACAGAATATGTCACCTCTGGGCCACTATCTTCAATTTGACTCCGAGATCATTGACAGCACCGAATTATCATCTGACAGCAATGTGTTGGCCTATGTGAAAAACGGTGATTCCAGCCTAAGTGGTCATGTTGCAAAAAAAACCCCAGCTTCCTGTGCTGCTCTGAAAACACATTTAATCTTGAAGTAGAGGTATATTAAGACACCTGTTTGCGTGTTTCCTTCATCCACACTCCTTGGTCTTTGCCTGTGCATTTTAAATCCCAAAGCCTTCAGTGGAAGGGTTCTCTCCGTCTGCCATGTTTGTCCATGATCTAGTGCAATACCCACTATTGTTATCTAATTTCTGTAATAATCTGGGAAGCTTAACATGAGTCTTAGATTTGCAGGTGTATTGCTCAAACTAACAAGTAAATGCTTTGGGGCGTTGTTTCCATCACTGCATAGCACTCAGCAGATGATCAGTGTGATGTAATATACTCACCACATCAAATCTAGAAGACCTAACCAGAGACTAGAGGTTGTCACCTGCTCTAGAACATTGACAGAGAACTCCACTGTAGAGTAATTAACTGAATATAATGCAAATATTGGCTGAGACACTAAAAAATGGAGGGGGGGAAAAACAAACAAAAAAAAACACCCCAAATTTTGTCATCTTGTATACTTCCCTAACAGAAGTCTGTCACAGGTAAATGCTCAATCCAGTTATGAACAGCATATATTATGTGCTCAGTTTCTTTTGTCCAGATCTTTCATGAAACAGGGAAAATATTTGTGCTTAATTTCAGTATATGAACATTAAGAGTAGGTTGTATTTCTTCTCCAAATAGCATGAGATGTCATCACTTCACACAGATCCTAAACATCCAGAAATGGTCTGATGCCTTGCTACACGTGATGTTTGGGGCATAACTATGTCTTTCTTACACTTAACAGCAGAAAAGTTGCATATGCAAAGTTTTTGGAGGTGGCTCAGAACTCCAGTTTATTTTTCTTCTTCACAAGCACCCATCCTTAAATTGAAAACATTCCTGTAAACAGTACCATGAAGAGAAGATTAAGTATTTAAGGTCCTTGTTAATTGCAGCTTTTGATTAAGCTTTTTCTTGAGATTGGCACCTAGAAGATCAATTTTGTTTACATCTGGGGAAATTGAAAAAGGATGTATAAAATGAGCCACTACCATCAATGATGGTAGAAGAGAAGCCTGCTGGAACTGAGCATGAGTAAGGGGGAATTCTGGAATCTCTCTTTTTTTATAGATACTTTCTTAAAGAAAGGAGACAAAGCAAACTAATCTCAACAATTAAATGAATCACTGTCGTCCATTTAACAAAAGGGAAGTTGAAAGAATTCAGGTGCAGAAGAACTACATGTATTGATTCCTTCTTCAAAAAACAGAGACTATATTGTTCAAGGACTTGGAAGTTAACTTTATTTTCAAGTCAATGAGTTGCTATCAAATCATCAAGCTGCTCTGTTGTGTACTATCTTGTTTATGGCTTTTGTGTGGTTGAGCATAAGTCAATTTTTCCTCCAATTTTCTTTACGGGCAAGGACAAGAGAAGGGTGTTGATGTTTATTTGTTTACATTCAAATTATATATCATATCATGAAGGATATACAGCCAAGCACAGAGCACGCTCTTTAGTGTATGAACTGTATACGCCTTGAATATCACATGCTGACATTACTTTCCATTTTCTAAAGAAATGTGTACTTTTATTTTATGATGACAGTTCCTTTCACAGTTTATTTTGTCATAGAGTTCTAACAGTGCTTCAGGTCTGCTTATAGATTATTGTTATTGATGTTACAGCTTTGCTGATCAGAAACAGTTTGTTTTTTTTTTCTCACCAATTAACTTTTTTCAAAACTCAGAAAAGATAAATACAGTAATTACATGTAATAATGAGAAAGCCTTGTATAATGAAGCATGAATTTTAAGATTAATAAATAACTGAATGTGAGCCTGATAGCCTGCTTAATTAATCACTAAACTGTGGAACCACTGCAATTCATACGTCAATCCAGGCTCTTTTATGGAAGTGATTTGAATCAATTGCTAATGAAATTGGGAAATTTAGAAGCAGCTTTCTGACTTTGAAGTGACAGGGCTCATATTTAACTCCAGAAATGTGACAGTTAATGACAACAGAAAAGTGCTGTGAATTATTTTCCAGATCATGTGAGAATTACAGCAACAGCCTATTGAAATAGCTCATAGCTGATCAGTGTGAAAATAAATAGTCATAATGACATATTTAGAAATCTATGATGCTGCTTTATATACAAGAGCTTCTACCTGAAATAAACCAAGGAAATAATTCTACAAGTATAACAATAATATTTCAAGAATTCTCCTAATTTGCTACATAGACAAATTTACTCTTACCACTGTTAAAACCTTAATCCTTTAGAAAATATCATTATCTTTATTAAATCAATTACTTTAAACTGCCAAAGTAGTTTCATGGCTCATTCTTCTCTTTTAATGTAATTAACATGCTTACTGTTACCCAGTTAGTGGAATTTAAAAGATTCTGCTGTTGTATTTTTTTCCTTAACTTTGCACTTCCAGCCACATTTTAATTAATTAAAACTTCATCCAGATATAACGAGACAGTTATTGTGTGTTAATGAAATATCAGTGGAAAGTGCACTAATCAATAATTAATTTAATTAAGTGTGTATGAGACAAAATTGCTATATAATTAACTGAAAACTACATAAGTAACACATGCATATTTAAATTTTCATTAATAAGTTTGTTAGGAATTTTACATCATGCTGTTTTATGGATTTACATGAGATGTATAAAATTAAAATGTTTGTCAAAGAGATTCTGAAATACACATTAAATGCAGTCCATTTTGATAGTCCTCTAGCAAATATAGGCAATTGAAGCCACACTAAGGTTGAGAGTGTGCCTTCTTGGAAACGAGATAAAAATCTGTGGGAGATTTCTTTTAAGCTTTGAGAATCACATATGTATGAAAACCTATGAGGTGAAGCTACATGTGAGAAAACATTTCTGTACTTGAAAAACGTGCCTTAGAAAAGATTATGAATAGTGGAAGTATTTTTGCAATTCCGCAGCTAATGCTGGATCATCCCACTAACATGCCGTTCAGGCACCCGCACCCTACTTATTAAGGACTCTGTTCTATTAATATTGATGAAGTTGTCTCATTTGCTCATTGTGAATGATTTTTTGATGAGCATTTATCAATGAATCTGCTATTTAAAGGTGCTGCTAATTTGATACATTTGCTAAAATTTTACATTCCAAATGAATAATACTCTTCATCTTTCCTGTATTTTCAAAGTTCATTACAGTTTGTGTTGTTAATGATTATTTGACCCAATAGTGATTATTATTAGCAAGATTTTTCAAACCCCTGAGGTTTTATAATTAAAAATACAACCTCTTCCTTGGATACCTTAATCATATTGTAACTACCAGATGTTCAGCACAAATCTTGACTTTATAGAGGACTTCTAAAATTGGGGTAAAAATCTGACTCTCAGACTAAAAGTTTCTAAGTTAAAACCTCATTATTGTATTTTAACAACTGCTAATGAAGAGTTTTACAAGGTTAAGTATTTTTCATGAAGAATAGTGATGTTTTCCATAACAGACTCCAACCATAGCAGATGGAAGACTGAGAGATTTGTCATACTGATTATCTTCTACAAAGTGCAGCCCCTATTTTGGATCCATGTCAATTTTTAAAGTAGATTTAATATGCACATTTTTCCTATGTTTAGGTGAAGCACATTAATAGATTTTTCTGTTGTATCTGTTTATTGGGACACCTTCAGTAACCTTGGAAGCATGCAGTCCCACAGAAAGGTGGATGTAGAAGGCCAGTGTTTTCTCCTGGGACAGATTATGGATGTCACTGTATTCTATCTGTTATTTCAGGGAGAGGGAACATTTCTGAGTGGGAGCAGGCAGCATGTACTTTTAAGATGTCTCACATTTTCATTTCATTGCTTTTACAATTTGTGCAAAGTGTGTCAGCTGACAAGGCTACTGCACAAGCAAAGGTCTTGACAGTTGCTGAAATTTTCAGTGGAATTTTTTTCTTCTAATGCATTCAAATATCTCTGAATTTGTTTCTTTTGGGTTTATTTTGAGGTTTTGGGAGACTTTTTTTGTTAGAAGTTAAAAACTGTAGCCCCGTAAATATCTTGTTGGCATTGCTTGTTATAGGCCACAGGCTTTGTGTTAAGCTCACAACAGAGACCTTGGGACTTGTCAGGACCTCTCTGGACTTATTTTGGCCCCCCTGGAGAATTGTTTTAGCTTGTAATAACTTTTCTAAAAATTGGATGATTATTTTTCTGATCTGTTTTAAATTTGGCCTAGTGCAATACAACTGTGTTTTAATTCTTATTATTGTATATATCTTTGTAACTGATAGACAGCAACAACAAGTAATTGTTCCAGGTAGGATGAATCGGGTATGATGCTAGAACAAAAAGGAGATTGGAAGAGTCTTCCCTCAGAAGGTGCATCTTCACCAGGAGCCCGAGCATAGCAGGAGAGCACAGGTACCGGCCTGGAATTGTGCCAGGGCTGTAACTCACTCACCAGCTAGGTGTTGTTGAAGGAGCACACCTTTGGCAGAATGCAACCATTTTTAGGGCTAACAAAGAGAACAAAGAACTACAGAACAGAGACACCTTCTCTGTACAGTAAATTCAGATGTAATGTGAAGTTTCTAGCCAAAGAAGAAAGAGGAAGAGGTGAAAGTATTTTAGGCAAAATTCCCCACCTCCAAGTCAGTCTTAGAACGAGGAGGATAAAATCATCAATAACAACATTGTGCCCCCCACAGCAAAGAGGAAAAATACCCCAGGTACCATCAACGTCGTCTTTTGGAGAAGCTGGTAACATCAAAATCCTGCCATAATAGACCCTGCTGACATAAATCCTCGACTTCATGATCTGGAAGTGTAAGTATGATAGCAGAGGAAGGGGTAGATATGGGGAGCGTGTACAATAATTTCAACTGTATTATTATTACTAAAATGTATTCTGTAACACTATTCTTTATTTTCTTTCTTTTTTCCAATCTTTTTCTGCAATGGTTAGACTTGAGATAACGTTAATTCTTTAATTAGACTGTTGTTATTTTAGTTACACTAACTATTAATTCCTGGCTTTATATACAAAGCAAATTGTCATTTTGCCCATAACAAGTTTTTTGAGTATAACAACTGGAACAAAAAGGCTATATCAAACAGTGATAAAATAAAAATTCTCCTGAATGTTGGTGATATTTCCTACAAGATGGAATCTGGATGTCTTGTGCCTCACCCCGACTCTCCAAACTTTCATGGGGCTTCATGGCAACAGAAGTGGAAATAGATTTACACTTGCACTGACCTGAGACTAAATATTTTGGCTCAGTTCCATGAGCTGCAATACTTCAATTTAGATCCATTTGAGCCAAATCTAGTGATTCTATTGTAAATATCAAGATTTCTGTTTGTTTTGTTTCATTTTGGATCATAAACACTTGCAGGGCTTTTGATTTAATTGGTCATGGTTCAATGGAAAACTGTGTTTCAGGGGAATTATTTCAGTAAAATAATTTTTTGTCTTATTTAACAAAAATCTGGCAGAAAATACCCCAGTCACTTCTACTAACAGTATAATATTCTTATATATAACTAAACCATACTACAACATACACAACTAACACATACAAGTCCACATCAAATCAGCAGACATAGTTTTTAAGTGGTATTTGTCGATAATTTAAGTAGTTGTTCCAAGAATTAGCTCAATCCCACTTTGTAAGGAAAACCTGCCACAGCATGTTAAATTTACAGTATCAAATAAGAGAAAAATGATTTTCTTGAAAATAATTTCTATCTATGCAGAATAAAGGTGATGTTTATTTTCATGCCTTATGGATCATAACTTTTTTCTTAGGAAGAGCTGCAAGCATATGGTAAGAAATAAAAAATTTTGACAGCACAGTGGTTTAAAATTAAATTTTAATGATACTTGTTTGGTATTATGAAAGAAGTACATGCCACTCTTGTGCCATTTATTGTACAGGTGAGGTGCTTTTTTTAGCTGAGTTCAGATTTCACCTGTAAGAAGGAAGATTTTTCAAAAGTTAATTTACCTCTTTCTGAAAGAGGTGTTTAAGATGTAGGGAGAATTAATTGTCCTCAGTAGCTCTCTTTATGTCTCAGTTTTGGAGGGAGACTTTACAACTAGCTAACAGTTGCTAGCTAATTTTAAATGGCTTATATTAGGCGAGATGATTTTTCAACTATGTTGCCTGCACATTCAATATATGGTTGGAAGTAATGTAAGTTAATAACAGCTGGTTTTTTTGGTTGCTTTTTTTTTAACTTATTTCATGTTAATACAATAGCTTGAACAATAGCTTTAAAAACTTCTCACTTTCTCTGGCCAACTGCTGTGAATCAGTATACTCATTAATTATATGACTAAAGTTTTTATGTGTTTAGCAATGCAGTTTTCTGTATTTGAGTCATAAGGTAATATTCTATATAAGTATTGATTAATAAGAGTTACAATATTTCAAAGGGATGCTGTTTACATAGAGATGTCATATAGCCACATGCTTATACTGTGAAAAAAAGGTATGGGCCTTCTTTTTTGCCCCTATTATAGGAAAGATTACAAGATTTCTATTTAAAAATGGTGTATATTAATTATACATTATTTATGTAGTATAGCTATATTATTATTATTTCTATAGTATAGCTCTTTTAAAAAATAAAACTATATTTTATATATTAGATAAAATATTTATATCACAAGTTTCAAACACTGGTTAGTGCTTCTCCTGGAAACTGTTAACCACCGTACTAGATAAGACTGATTTCTAAATACATTTTCAGAATCTCAGATTCCTATTCAGCTTAAATGTTATTATATACCAGTCCTCCCTCGGCAACTGAATCTGTTATTTAAAGCGGGAAGTAATGCTGGAAATTGCAGTGTCATGGAGATTGTAACTTCACAGTTGAAACTGAAAAATAGACCCGGAGAGCTGCACCTGTCTCATTTTCTGACCTCTGTGCAAGCTCACGTCCACTCCTGTAAAGCACGGGTGTGCTCTCACAGCGTGGGACTACAAAGGCTCCATCCAAAACTGAAAGCTTTCTGCTGCTGGCATGTCTGCTGAGGGACTGAGCCCCCCGCTATCTCCTGGCAAATGCAGAGATGCTGGTAAGCTCCCACTCTGGAGGGGAAATCTTCCCAGGGAATTCCACTCCCAACTTGAAGAATCCCAATAGCCTAGATCCAGGGTGGCCCTTGATATCAAATACCTGCTGCATTTGAAGAATGTAGGTCTCCTGCTCAACTCTGTTAAACCCCTAGTTGTGTGTATTCAGTTGTAATTGCATCTGTTTTACATACAGGTTGATTTTCCACTTGAAATATAGAGGGTTTCCCCTACAATGTGTCTCAACATGATACAAATACTGCCTTGGAACAAAAAATAAAATAAGAGGTCTTCCTATCACTACAGAGGCAGCAACCTTTGAGCTCTCATGGCTCTACAACGGCCCTCAGTGACAGAGGGAACTCAGATGTCACCTGAAATTCGTGTAATAGTAATTTCAGGATTCTGCCTGAGTTGAATACTTGACATGCCTGTCACCTTCTCAAAATCACACTTAGCACAGGGAAAAGGGTGTATACATGTGACTTCATCACGCCAGGAAGACTAACACATTCAGAGAGAATTGGGCATTTCCTTTCGGAAGCAGGAACGTGGCAGACAGAGGCAAGCTACCTCCTTGCAGAGTCCCCAGATGCATGGTATGGTTCAGTCCATTTTGGTACCCACAGGTGAGCATTCCTTAACCACTGAGCACAGAAGCTTGTCCATTCTGTTCTTGTGAATTCTTCCAGCACACTTAAACCCCACTTTTTGGAGCCCTTGGCTGTTATGGCCTCTCAGTTACAAAAAAACCTGCAGAGGTTTCATTTCCTCTGTCGGGAGCTTAATGGAACCCCTAAACCAAATATTTTGTGTGAAACACAAGTTTATCCATAGCTGAAACCTCACTAATAGTGGTATCTCAAGAACCATGTTAAAAAATAATTCTTACTCTTTTGCTAAGGAAATAACCCCCACAAGCCGTGATAGTAAATTGCTTGAAGTAGGTGTAAGGGAATTGTGTTGGCCTCTGTTGAATGTGAAATAATAATACAGTATCTACCACACTGAACGATTCCTTTTATAATTGTAAAAATAAAACCAAAGAAAACTCCTTCCCCCCCAACACTCCAGTAAGAATACAAACTACTTAATGCATCATGCATTTTTTCCCGTGTGTTTTGCTGTAGATCTCAAGGTTATGTGCAGAATTTCTACCTTGGGATCTAGTGTTGGGATAATATCTGTGGAGAGGCAAACTTTTTTCCGTTCGTTCATTGCTGATGCTAGGCATGAAATCCTAACACTAGCATAACTTTAGTTCTATACCAAAATAAACTAAATTTATTCTCTGAGATAAAACAAGGCAGCAAGTCTAGTGCAGCTTGTTTTCATGCCTTCTAGCAACTGGAGTGACATGCTGCTCTTGATGTCCCATGTCAGAATAGACAGGCTTTTGCACCAGTCTTAAGTTCTGTTCATGTTTACTTGTTTCTCCTGAAGTTCGTATGGTATAACCCAAATTCCAATAAAAATAGTGACTGGTAGATGGTGTTTCTTGTTCTTGCTGCCAAAGCAGCATCCCTGTTCATTTGGCTTTTTCAAGGGCTTGATAGTCCACTTAGGCTCTGTTTCTAAACTTGTCCTCCTTTTACTTATCATCCCAGGAAGACACTCCTCCTCTTTGAAGTATCATGAAGAAATGTGAAAAAAATATCCAAGGGGGATGAAAACATTGCAAATTGTTCTCATGATGTCACAGATTCTGTTATTTTTATCTCTTTATATGATAAATATTTTCTGGTAAAGAACTGTAACATACTATGTCATACATAGAGCCTTGTAAGACTTTGGTAACGTTAATTTTTTCAGTGCTAATTGACAAAAACACTAAAGGGCCTTCCCAATCAGGCCAGTCCAGTTGGTTAACACAAATAGACAACGTCTTTCTGTAGCTCTAGCACATGCGAGCGTGATGTGGCTAGCTCTGTCCAGACTCCCCATCTAAAGTCCCAGTTCATATTACAACGTGGGCAGGTCTGAGAAGACAGGCAGATTTCCCTTTCTAGTGCAAATGCAATCTATCTTAACTGCTCTGTTATGATGCTATTTATAGTAAAGCTAGTACCAAATATAAATTACTGCCCAGAAACAATTTAACCATAAGAGCTATGGGGAAATAGAAAATTGAAGATTTTTTTATCTTACTTTTCAAGCCTAAGGATAGTGACATGACATTAGTACAATTTACTGAGTATAAAACTAAATTAAATCGGTGCTTGAAGCTTTCCTCGAATAGGCCTCAAATTCAGTTCATCTACCATTATTGAAAAGTATCAAAATTAAGTCTTAATAATTCTTTACACTAGAGTGCTATTAATGTCATCATTATTATTATACTTCCCTATCTTTGATATATTATAGCTGTTAGAATTGAAGTACAAAAATCAATGGGAAATTTGCATTTGATATAAAATATTCTAATCTATCACAATTAATTTCTTTCCCTGAATTATGCTAATTATCCTCTTCCCCACCTGGGAAGAAACCCCTGTTGCATTCTTGACTAGATTTAGATCTAAAGCTGGTTCCCTGAAGTGCAAATCTTTGATAAAAATTCCATACTTACTCTCTCTTTTCTTCTGTCTTTTGTACAGATAGCACAGTGAGAAATATTAAATGAAACGTTTGGTTTGACCAACAATTTTTGAATACAGAAGACATCTGGTCTTCCTTTAGAAAAAGAAAAAATACTCCCTCAGTTCTTGCCCATGGGCGATTATCTGCACATATGCGAATTCAAGATTAAAAGCAGCACTGAAAACCCACTCATGATTGACTGCTCAACAGTTTATAGACATCTAAAGAAATATCTTTGACATGCAGTTTTCTTTCAGTTGTTTCAAACATTAACTTACCTCCTCTTCCTAGCTCCAGGAGAACTTCTTATCCCCGAAAGTCCTAGAAACTCTTCTTTATTGAGGTATTATTCTAGATAAATGATCAGTTATTGTTCATGTACTTGCACTCCTGTCAGTGAAAAATTGAATATTTGATTTATCATAAAGACAATTCTTTTAGTCTGTTGGCATCAGCATCATTGCTGGCTTTTCCAGACCTTTTCACAAATATTAGAGTAACAGAATTTGCATCAGTTACCACCGTTTGCACTGGTTTATGTAAGTCTTTGTTATCTCTGTTTTTTGCTTTCCCCTGTGAATGCTGCTTAAGGAATCCCTCTTTCCACCCTGTTCCTCACAGCTGACTGACGCCATGGTCTTTTCAGTTTAAAACACAATTTCTTTATGGCCAACACACTTTCCTCCAGTTTTGCCCACACGGATGAATCACATAGTGCATGGTCATGAACCCTGGCCAGTCTGGGAGCTTGGAAGAGATATATGTACCAAAGCAGAGTGATCCATTGACAAAAGCGGTTCAGTGCCAGACCTGTAAGAATGGGGCTTTAGCCTAAAGGTTGAGGCTGTTTATATATCTGGCTATTTGCCTGTTTTTAACAGCTTTTTTACTTGGTTGTAAGGTTACCACCACCAACAGAAAAGAATTATTAATGCTGACATCTTCTCAAATGCTAAGTTTCTTCTAAATTGACAGTCAGGAAATTTACGTTGTTTAGTATTTTTTGCCACTGGCTTGGAGTTAGTATATGAGATCTTTTTAGTGTAATTTTTTAGTTCCCCTTTGCACACTGGATCTGGAGAAATTTTCTAAAAGAGTAGTGAAATGTCACCACGTCTCTCACTTTAGAATTTGATTTGCAGTTTGACTGAGGTTATAAAGGCAAAATGCAGGAGAAAGTGTCTCTTTTGCTTGCAGCCAAAAGACATGAGGAAAAATCTAGTTCTTTAAACATCTAGTTTTACTGGAATGTGTTTTCTTGATATTTTTACTTCTGTAAAACTATCATTTACAGACAGTCACAGGTTCAGAGGGTAGTTAACACAGAAACTGTTTTGGCAAGGAAGATTCTCGTAGGTTCAAAGTGGCCCAGTGTTATAATAAGTAAATAGTTATGTCATTGATCACAGTGATTATGTAGTTTTGTACACTCCTCTGCGCACTCTCCTTTTATTTCATTTTTTTTTTCCTTAGCAAATAGCAGATAACAGATAACTACAGAATAATTAATCTTCCTCTGGAATTCCTAGCAATTATGTTTTTGAACAAGGGAAATGATTTCTAGTAACCTACAGGGAACAGCTAGAAATTCCTGTGGACTTCACCTATGCTTATGTACTTAAAAGGCAATATATTAGACAAATAACAAAAAGATGTGGCTTTCTATTCAGTATTCTATTTTTTGTGAGTATCCTTGTACATGTCTGAAGTTCATTAAAAGACAAGATTCTTCATGTGGCTTCTTGATACAGTTCAAACAGTGCTGGGGTAGGTAAGTGATATAACGACTGGAGATTTCATCATTCTTTGAAGAAGTTTGCACAGAATGAAAAGAGTTTTTGGGACTCGGCTCTTTCTCGAGCAGAAAAGCCCCAGCCTCGCTTACACACAGTGCAAGGGTGTTTGCCCAGAGCTCCACATGCTTGTGTTTGCAGCGTGCTTAACCTGCTGGGGTTATGCTTTGCGTGTTCAAATGGCAATAGACTATATGCAAACAATACTTAGGAAAGAACATAAGAAATGTGTAAGGTACACTGTGAAATATGAAAGTGATGATGTGTTTCCAACTGTTTTGATAACGAGATACAACACCAAAATACATTAAAAGGCTGTGGACAAAGGAAAAGGAACTCCAAGCCACGGCACACTGGCAGCACTAGTACTGCCTTCTTCTTGTGCAATTCTGAACCATTTAAAAAAATGTTTTAATGGCTGAAACAGACTTTTCATAGGCACGAAACTGGTTTGATAGTGAGATTTAGTAGTATAAAGCCAGATTTGTTGCATCTAGTCATATGGCTGTGGTAGGTCAGAACTGACTTCATTATCACTCCCACAGTAGCAGATCTAGTGAGGAAGATGTTCATTAGAACTGGATTTCAGCTGACTTCTTCCTTGCTTTGAAAGATATTCACTATGTGTATGACTGGGAAATTGCAAAAGTTACAGCTTTTGCATTAAAGAATTTGAGTCTTCAACTATACTTGCAATTCACATTTCGAAGCATACAACTGCTGCTAACGAATGAGATGTGGCTTATTTTCACATATTCATGCTTTCAGTTGCCTTTTCAGTTTTGTGTGGAAATGAAAGATACCTACGATTCTTTATTCCCAGGGGGATCAGAGTGTTTGTGAGAGTGTGGTAATACTGGAGGAGGAGACCAAAGACATATTTTAATCCAAAAACAGGAGCATGAGTCTGGAGAGAGTCATGAACCACATTTTCGTTTGTGATGGAGAAGTACCTCTGGAGTTATCATACTCTGCCCTTGTTTCTTTTGTTGGTATGTAGTACATGTGGTAAAGGGCATTGCAATTGCATTGGTGCTGGTATATCACAGCATACTAGTCCTTTCTTAAGCAGGTGCAATGCAAATACTAATCAACAAGATAATGGGGAAGACACGGTATTCTGGACTAAAATCTGTGTTAACGGTCCCTTGTTTATGACAGTAAGTGCATTTACAATCAGTTTCTATATGTGTATAATGTATGCATCCTAAAAGATGTGGTAAAATACCATCTGCTGCCCAAATGTTTAAAAAGAGCTAGCTAAAACTTCCACACAGTAAAGGATGTTTTTCAATAGATTTTGAAACTTCAGAAGTTCTAGAGGGCTAGAAGAATGCTCTTCAGTAGAAAGGGTGAAGAGGACGAAGCGTACTGTGCACGCCAACACTGATCCTGGGCAAAATAAGATTTCTGTTTACAATAGGACTCGATTAAATTAAAAGATTGTAGTGCAGTTCAACAGGAGACCTGAGAACAAAAGGGCTATAAGAGGCATACTGAATGAGAAGACAGGCAAAATTTCTCTGAATACTAATACAGCTGCTTCTGGAATATGTGTCTGAACTTCATATCAGTTAAGAAGAAAATAGGCAAACTGGAGAAGGTAATAATGTTAGACAAACAATTAGAGGATGAGAAAATATGTTTTTCAGTAAAAGAGTCCATTTATCTTACAGGAACATGGCTAAAGGACTGTCTGATATCATTTTCAAGTATATGCAGGGGAAACAAGTTTGGTAGGAGTTGTAATGTTGCTGGCTGACCTAGAACTTCAGCTCTGCTCAGAACAGACTTTCCTGTACAGACAAACTGCACAAGTATAATGAGAATCACTGAACATGAATTGTGACTGTTTGTTGGTTTATTTTTTTTTCAATTTAATAGTAGTTAGTCAGACTGCAATGGATTTTTCATAGTGAAAGATTAAAATCTTTTTCCAAACGTCCGAGTTCAGGCAGAAGTTAGTTTAAGGAAATCTCAGAGAAGGGTCTGCAGTCGATGTGGGCACCAGGTGACATCATCAGTATGTATGAAGATGTGAACGTGTAAAGAAACTGAATCGGGTAATATGCACCGGCTCAGTCTGGAATGGCTACTGCTCTCATCTAAACCCACAATGAAACCGGTTGTGCTTTGGTATTCTTCTTCCCTTCTCATGACCTCATCATTCCACATTACATGGACAGCTGATAAATTGTTTCTTGAGTTTTCCACTAGATTTTGTTGTGTGCAATGCATCCATATATGAATTGTGTCGGATCTTCAGGCAGCAAAATTTGACAATGTGTCTCTATTTCCGTACTATGTACATGTGAACCAACCTCTGTGTGATTGATCATGCTTGATGCCTGTGCCTGGTTGTCCAAACAGCTGCTGCTTTTGAATTGCCAATCTTATCTTGAAGAAACATGTCTTGTTCAGTTCAGAACCAGGTAGCTTATCTCACGTCTGAGGCTGCACATCAACCTGAGGTCTGAAGTGAAATGACTTCTGCGCTATCAGATCAATTTGCTGTGAGCAGCCCACATCACAATACCGGCACACATAATTCAGCTGGCTTTGGCAGTTTGCTCAGGAAAGAGCTGGGTCTACATTTGCAGGGGCATTGAATTATTTCTCCTCTCTGGAGACGGAGAGTCAGAAAAGATCCCTTCAGGTCAGGGTTGAGGACTCAAAAGGAAGCCAGCAATGAAGCAGCTAAATTTTACTTCAGTATGCTGGGCATTCAACGCTTTTCAAGGCCAAAACAGTGAAGGTCAAAAGGCTAATCTTCTCAAGAACAGATGATCATAGAAACTAATGTGACACATCCAAAGGTTGTGTGTGGCTTCCTAATTATCCTACTTAATAACTGCTTTCTCTTAAATTAGAGTCCTTTCCTTTTCTGGCAAATCGTAGCATTTATTCTGAGTATCCAGAGATGTGGTTGATTGGCTCACAAGACTTCTGTTTTGATTTTCCTTTTAGATGCAAATATATTGCCCTTCACAAACTTATTTCTTGATAAAGACATGCTCGACTATTTTTGACATTCAACATGCATGTAGGAATACAGGTAATACATTGGTTTCCTTTATTACTGACAGTCAAGTTTTTCTTTCCTTTCTGTAGCAATAAAAAGTAGTTTTAGCTGTCAATATTTAACTCCTAGGCCACCAAATCGATGTCAGTATCTGCTTAGTATTTCAATTTCTATGTTATCAATACCAGAGGAAAGCAGGTGACAGTAAGACACTACATTACGCATCTCATAAGTTACAATAAAATAACAATTTGGGTTTGTGGCACATCTTGGGGTCTTTCCTTAGATATGTGTGAGTAATAAGTCAGACTGACTGTGATCTTAATGCTTACAGGATTGAGGAAACCAAGTGCTGTGTTTCTTTAAGGTAAACACTGGTGCTAGTGCAGCACTTCTCAGTGACTGCCTTCAATTTGAATCAGTTTGGTAGATATTGACAGTTGTTAGGTGCGTTGGTTTTTTGTTTTTCTTTAGCCCCAGGTGCCACGAAATGCTCTTAGCCCATAAGTAGGTACATAAAATGGCCCTCAAAATTGCTAACAATTATCACTGTTAGCCAAGCTCTGCAGAGAGACGAAGGACTGAACTACTTCAGAGGACTGTCTCCCTACTTCTCCAGGTAAGCCTGAAAAGGCTGTTGAAGGGGAACTTGTTTGGTAGGTTAGCTAAAACTCATTTGCTAACACCATCATCTGTATCCACTGCTGCGAATAAGACAAGAACCGCTGTTTGCACTGGGGCGTACTTGGTATTTTTCTGCAGCTTTGAATGTAATTAACATATGGGGTATGTCTATGCAGGAAGGGGGAGGAAGGATTAAAAAAAAAAAAAGAAAGTTTGTTTAAATGCCACAGAGATGTTCTATGAAGGAGGCATTATGGATGAGGGATGGTTAGAATCATTTTGCTAAGCCCTCACCCCTCTCGTGCCCCGCTCTTCTTATCAGCTCTGAGGCAGTTAATATCTATTCTCCTTTCACTTACCCACATTCTCTCTGACACCTTTCACTTACCCACATACATTGTGTTCCCCACGGAGTTTTTCATCTTGTTGTAAAAATGACACTTTCAGGGATATGACTGTAAAGGCTGAAATGTTGATTACCTAGCATTAATCATTTCTGGAAATACCAGTCTCTGAAGATGCTAGTCCTCTGGTGTGTGTGTAATATGCATGGAGAGGGACAGGCTGATAGGGTGTGTTGGGAGTGCGCGGGACAGGGGAGGGAGAAACAGTACATATTTACTCTTGGCCATTTAGGTATTGATTTATCCTTTTGTGGTCACATTTTAAAAATATTGTTGACTTCCCCCTCCAGTTAATTAATTAAAGGAGTCCTCTTCATTTGGTGGTGCTCTCCACTGGTTTCATTAATATGTAATGAAATTTCCCCTTGTGCCTTTATTGTCAATGGTTGAAAGCACATCTGCAGGGAAAGCTTTGTACCATCGGTCCTTAATCCCACTTCATTCTCAGCTGCTTCTCTCCGTATTGATGGCATACAGGATAAACAGAACAAGTTAATTTGTAATCTTAGATAGAAAATGATAGCTGCACTGTTTCTGTCATTGAGCACTCTGCCAGTTTAAACAGCTGATTAGTCAGCTTCTGTGGAATCGATCTGAATCAGTTCCACCTGCGTGCACCCACCAGGAGCCGCTTTATTGTAAATCAATCATTCTGAAAACATCTCACAAAGGGGCCAGTCCTCACTAACAAGCCATCAATTTAAACTGTCTGTCTGGAGCACTCTAGAAATTAGAAGTGCAACAAACATTTATTTTAAATTTATGGAGAAGTTGTTATATTTGTTTTTAAACCACATCCTGTTAGTATTTAGTGCTGGTGGTGATTTTTTTACTTTTTTTTAATTATTATTGTTATTCATACGCACCAGGTCAGTTTTCAGACATCCCAAAAGTGCGGGTGCTTTCTCATAGGAAAAAACAATAGGTTGAGAATTTTAACAACAATGGGTGGAATGGATGGCCTTTATTACTGGAAGGCAATGTTAACAGTAACTCAGAGACTTTATATCCTGCCTTTGTGCCCCTGGGGTGTTAAGATCGATCCCCAGAGTCAGAGAAGTTCTCCTTATTCTTTGACATGATGAATTGCTAAATATTGCCTGTGCAGAGAGTGGGCCTTCCAGCTGGCTGTGGTTGGAGAAGCTGCCCCAGGGGGGAGATACAGATATATGGCTTGGTCTCCAAACTCTTCCTTTAAGACACTTCATACTACCCTAAATAAAAGAGAGTGGAGAAGGTATATTCTACCTCTTTTTTTTTTTTTTTTTTTTTTTTT
>Ga0065711_1034565_pt1 | contig 23553 bp, 17 predicted proteins | sample Hoacrofraction12_FD_59098 | JGI IMG/M metagenome (GOLD analysis project Ga0065711, IMG submission 59098) | Hoatzin crop microbial communities from Cojedes, Venezuela - Epithelial fraction 12 v2 (version 2) | ecosystem: Host-associated > Birds > Digestive system > Esophagus > Crop | place...
ATATGTATCAGGAAATATGATCTCTTAAAAGCTTTATTTCACAATTTAGAGTAAACACTGCTGTTGCTGTATTTTTCCATAGCACTGGGAAGTTAGGGTGTTTCAGCATTGCTAAATACCTAGGAAGTGCTACTATTAGTTTACAGACCTGAGATTCTGTTATCTTTTGACAACACTACTCCATCCAATTAATAGTAACAGTGGAGTTGCTACTTAGTTGAGTTTTTCTTGTGGTTATTGATTTAATGGTATTTATTTCTAACTTAATTTGCTTTCTTCTCAATACTTGAGTTTTCCCAATACTCAAAATCTTCGTTATGTTACAGGTGAGATGGTAACTTGTAGCGTTTGACTGCTGGGTCAATGTTTTTCCCCGCCTGTTTTTGGGAAAATAGGGATTAAGAACAGCAGTGCCTTGGCTGTCCTCTGGTAACTCATCCAAGGAAGTTGGAGAGAGGCTAGATGGTCGAGTGATCTGCAGTCGGGCTGCAGTGCCGTGCAGTGTTTGTGAGGCAGGGCCATTAACTGCTGTCGCTTGCACTAGGAACGTGCGTTTCTCACCTCCGTGGCCACAACGTTTAATTGCTGACATTCTCAACTGAAGATGCTCCTGCAGCTCTTCAGCAGTTCCTGCTCCTCACCTAGTGCGCTAGTGCCTGCCAGGAGACTCGGCAGGGTCCTTAACCCAGTGCTGGAGATGAATCCCTAGCTGGTGTCACAAAGCTGAAATGAATTGGATGTGAATCAAAGGAATGTTTCTTTGCTGCTTTATACTTGGTCATTTTCAGTGTGTGTTGCTTTGTCATAGTGCTGTAACCTTCTATAAGCCAGTATGACTACTCCATTCTTTTTTCTTCATTGAATCCTAAAATTTGTTGATTTTTATGATTTCAGATATCAGTTAAGCTCTGTGTCTTTACACATACTGACAATTGAAAATTGGCAGATATAGTGAATATCTCCTAGAGGAATTTCATACATCACTATTTTTTAAAAACGAAGATTTATTTGTTTTTACTTATCATCTAGTAGCTTGCTTTTAAATTTATGTTAAAAAAAGAAAATGTTTTTGAATTTTGGTGGGAGAAAAAGGGGAAAAATTGGCGGGGATAATTATTGAGACCAACTAGCTCAGTTTTCGAAAACCGTGCACCAGTGTCTCTGAAAAGTAAAAGGTGAAAACAAATAACAAAGAAAACAAGTAAAAGCTTAAAGCAGAAAACAGATATTTAATCAAAACATGTTGATGCTAAAAATATAAGCACTTAAAATGCACTCTAAACAAAGTAAGTGAATTAAATATTCAGAGCAAAATTTTTATGTTTCCTACTGGAATCAGATTTTGTATGAAAACAGTAATTGCTGGCTTTACCCTGAGGTGTGTGTTTACACCAGGGCTGCCTCCCTTGCTGCTGGGAGGGCTCTTGGTTTCCATGCGGCCGTGAGAGTGGCTCTGGTTTGTAAGGCTGGGTATAAGCTCTGGCTTCTGATTTTGGTGATCCAGATTTACATCCACATTTAACTGCAGGTGTAATTTATAGATGTTTGATTAGACTGTTTCAAATCTTTAGCTTTGGGCTAGTTTAATGAGCTGACTCTGTGTTATGAATCAGCTGTGTAGTTAATCACAGGGACAAAACTTGGGGCAGTTATTGGCAAGTACAAAATGTATGTTCACAAGGTCAGGCACCAGCTATAAAACCCAGGACTTCAACTTTTAAGGAAGAATGATGTTTTCCTGGCTTAAATCCTTGTAACGGAAGCCTTAGAACCCTTTTGCTCAGTTAAATAGGAAAGGACAGCATGATGTATGTCTAGATAAATGTTGAATTTCTATATTTTAAGTGTTTGTTAAAAGATGAATTAAAATAAAAGTAGCCAGTGTTTGTCTCTATTCAAATAGCACACATAGAGTATCAGTGAGGTCTATGATCACACAAGCAGTTGGTCTTGATAAAGCATCGCGTCCACGTGTGTTACAACAAGGAATATTGTTGTAGTAAAGGGTAGCCCACAAACTTTACGGGGAATTAATCTAGCAAATATATTCTTTCAGGATTATCAGCTCATCTGAGGTAGTATCAAAATTCAGCCCCATAATATTATCTGTTCGACATTTGTTTCTTTCAGGGTTACAAGAAGCATCGAGTCCCAGAGGAGTGCTGTGCGTAATGAAAGACTTGACTGGGAAGAAATATTGGATGGGGTGTTCGTTTTCTACTTGGTAAGAGACAAAATACATTTGGCATAAAAAATGGGAGTAGCACACTTCCTCTATACGTATCTGTAAATTGTCAGGGATAATTCATCAGCTGAGGAGACTGGTATTTTTGGTGGTAATGAAATCTTACGGAGTCATACATTTAACGAACACTACTGGCTGTTGACTGATGGCTTTTACAAAAGAATCAAAATGAGCCATTGCTGTGACTAGGAGATACTCTGCCTTTTCACAGGAATGTTGCAAGCTTCCTCATAAAGTTGCTGGTACGCCATCTCCCTCCCACCCTGAAAAAGTAGTTTACATAAGATATTCTTTGTGTCAATAGAAAGCTCTATAAAAGCTGCATTAGAAGACATTTAATGACTAAAAATACTGGTAAAACCTTGTATCACAATGTGCATGTGGGTATTGAAGCAGAGAAATGACGGGTTTATATTTAAGCTTGCTGAAATGCAGTGCTTTCTGTCTGGATATCTGTGTGATATAATCTCAACAGAATATTAAACAGTTAATCTGAACAGAGACATTGGATCACTTTTTCCGTGCAGTAAAATTGGTCTATAATATAAACCAGAATATTTTCACTAGGTTTTGAGTCTTATTCTTCCATATGCCACTGATAAACACAGCAGCAGTACCTATCTTTCCTTTTTCTTCAGACTGTAATGGTACTAGATCATAGGGGTAGATAGTAAAACGTTGATTTGATGGGGGGGGAGGGAATGAAAGAGAGAATGCCTTGATGCACGTTAGAGTGGATGTGTCTGCAGTTACCCCATTTGGGAAACTCTTGGTTAACAAAACCTACAATCTATTTGCTTTATACAAGAGAACTTCCCTCATGGTTCATTTCACTTATTGTTCCACTGTTACTCACCTGCAGTAACAGGAAGCTTCTGTGATAATCGTAAGAAATTGCCTGAACAAACTGTCTTGAGTGTTGTCAGTTATGTACCTTCTGAGGGAGCTGTTGGGCTAACGGCGAACGAGCGAGTGCTGCCTGGGGATGGGAGAGTGCAAACATGTTTAGGAGGGGGCTGATGGAAAACTTAGTGTTGGTAAAAACTGGAAGGCTTAATTATGACAAAGAACACTGATTTTTACCTTATACACTCTTTCAGAGAATCATTGCATTCTGTATTTGGGAAATACCACTGTGGTGGTGGTGATGATGATGATACTGCTGCAAAGTATGTGAGTTAATGCATGATAGTGTTGAAGTTCCTGGGACTTCTACCAATCCTAACCTCTTTAAGCCCTGCCTGCAAGAGTTATGTGTCCAGGAGCAGTCAAAATATTTATGTAACAGTCTTTAAGAAATGTTTACAGTCCATTTGCTACTTCACATGCACATCTTTCTGTAGTCCAAGTCGTGAAAATATGGAGACTATTCTGATACTTGGTGACTTTTACCTTAAAAAAAAATAATTAAGAAGTTTTAACAACCTCGTGATATACTCTTGTGACACTGCAAGTAAATTATTACTAATTAGCTACTAGGGCTAAACATTTTTGATCATGGGCAATGGAGTTTGCTACCTATTTAGTTCATCATTAGGTTGGAAAAAATACTTTTCCTTGGAGTAATAAATTGTTCAGCTGCATCTGTGAAATTGGATTAACAATATGGCTTTATTGACTTTAAAGTAAATTCCTGCTGTAGGCGACCCTGCTTTGGTGGGGGCGTTGGACTAGATGACCCACAGAGGTCCCTTCCAACCCCGAATATTCTGTGATTCTGGTTCAAGATGCTCATTTAAATAGAAGTCAGAATGTGTCTAGATTTAAATTCTCGTGTTTGGGAAGATGAATCTGTATTTGCCAGTCCTGATGACAAAAGATGGTTAGGTAGTAAAATTGAGCTAGATTAATTTTTAAGTGATGGGTGCCTGTCCTACAAGCTGCACGTTACATTCTGCTTTGTGCTGGAGCTTTCTGTTGAATTATTAAGGGTTTATGCTGTAAATACGGTGTCCTGATTGTGTTTTTTTTGCCCCCAACTCACCTGAAAGTTGTCTTATATTAGATTGCTGGCTTCTTTGAGTACCTTGATACTTCCTGCAGGGTAGATAATGGTAAGTTATTGATGCATTTTGACAGCTTTTCAAATGCGTTGTCTGCGTTAAAAGGAACTGTATAAAATTTAGCCTTCTAGAAGTTAACATGTAATTTGTCATTATAGGAACAGTAAAACAAGACTCGAATGCATCTCAATTTTCTGAGCAGTAAAGCACACCTTTTTATCTTGGTGAGACACTTCTTGCCTCTGGCACAAAGGTGGAAAGTTCAGCTACTGGAAGTCCTCGTGAGAGCTCTGAGCTCCCAGATCTAAGGGTGCGCGGGTCTGCATGCGCAGGGGGGTGGTGGGAGCGGGCGAATCATCGTGCTCTGTCTCCTGTGTCCTCCTCCAAAGCAAACGCACAGCAGAGGAGAATGATGACAGGCTCTTCTGATCTGCTCTCAGTAACAGTTTCTTACTTGGCCACCCAACTGACCCAAGATATCTGGCTTCCTTGTTCTTTCTTTTCCTTTCGCTCTGGCATTATATTGAATGTGCTTGCTGCTAAGGAGTAGATTTCAGCAGTAATTATGACAACAGAAACCATTGCAGTCTGCAGTAAAGCCAAATGCTACATTGTATGGATATTCCTGCTTTTAATTTCCTAGTGCTTATATTTGGCTCAGAATTAACTGTAACAAGAATCCTGTGCGTAAGCAAAAATATTCTGTATATTGTATATTTTAAAACTAAGCCTGGGATATTTTTACCCTTTTTTCAGAGTGAGCTATTAAACCCTCTATCATAGAGGACAATGTTTTTGATACAAGATCACAAAAAAGGTTCTCTAGTATTAACACCAGTATCTCTTCTTTCACTGTAACAGCCTTTATGAAAACGGCTTGCAGCAAGGTCCACCAGAGTCTTACAGATACTCCAAGCTCACTAGGAGGCGATTTTGTTCTACCTACCCCGTGTAGTGAGTAGCACCCATTTTATCTCCTATATTAGGAAATTAAGCAATGCCTATATTTAAGCAAGTGGACTATTTCCAGCCAGTATTTGAGAACTATGTGGCTTCAATGAACACTCAGCAATAAAGGGACAAATACCTGGTGTCTTCAGTGGCATCAGAAGGACTCAGTGGTATGTTTGCCTTCTGTTTCCCATGAAGTGAGTTTAGACTCGGAGCTGCCTCCCTGAAGAGAGAGCCCTAACAGACTGCAAAGTCTGAGGCAAAGAGCTAAGTTTTACTTTGTGCCTCTGTGTATGAGATTGGGTGAAGCCTTAATAGGTTCAAGACAGTGACTGGCACGGTAGTAAATCTTTGCCTTCATAATCCATCTTACCTATCCCAAAATCTAAATAGATTGAGAGCTTTGGTCTAGTACAAATTAATTTATCTGAATGGAGAAAACAAATGGATAAAAAGGGTAGTGATAATAACAGGGAAGGGAGTCCCTTTTTAGTTGTGGAAGAGAAAGAGGAAAACAATGAGAGGTCTGGAGTCAAAATAGGAAATGTAGTGTTTGCATAAATGGTTTGAGAATGTCTGATGCAATTTAGGAACTTCTGGTGGCTTTGATTAGAGGCCAGGAAGGGGAAGGAGGGACAGGTGAGCAGGTGTGGTTGCAAGAAGGATGACAGTCAGTTAAGGGGCATGAGAAGTAAAATTAGGAATGGAGAACAGGGCAAAAAAAGGAGAGAAACCATGTGGAATGAGGAAAGGGGGAAAAAGAAGACATTATGGAGAGACAGGAAGGAAAAGGTGGGAAGAAGGAAAGAACTAAGATGAAGAATGAGAAGTACCCAAGACGAAGTAAATAATCAACAATCTTGAGAAATAACAATGGTAAAGGAGGAAATACAAACTGATTTTTGTGGCGTTTTTAAAACCACATATATTTGTATCTTAGTTTATCTTTTAGCTGTTACAGGCAGAGGAAAAAAGGAGCTGTCAGATTAGTGAAAAGGTATTTTTAAACTTCAGTCCGGATTTATACCGGTGGAAACTGTGGGCTGTTGGGTCAGAGTTTCAGCCTGATGGCATGCCTGGGGTGGTGGCAGCCATTTTCAGTGTGAGTACCAGGAGAGGCTGGAGAATGATCCCATGAAATGCTTTTTCAGACTGGTAAATACCAGTAATAATTTGCAGGTATGATTTGGTATCTTGCTCCAACATTAGGCAGACCATGACTGTCATAGAAACAATTTTCCAGGTTTTTATTGTATTTATGATTGTTATTTGGTTCTGTCTGCAAGTATACCTGAAGCAGTTTTTCTGATAGCAGCCAATAATAGGTAAAAAATTTAAATGAAACCGGATGATGTTGTACCGATCTCCTTAAGGAGTTTGATTCATTGAAATTATAGCTAGCCCTCTGTTTTTTCTGGGCTGTGACACTGTGTTTTTTAGCATGATTTTTAGCAGTTCTACTGACTATGGGCTGCAACAGAAGAGCTCTGAGGGCGGAGGCGGATACATAGAGGCAGATACACCCATGAGGTATAGAGGATCATGAGGTACAGAGAAGGGAAGAAAGCTAGCATACAAGCGGGCAGTAATTCTGGCAAGAACAGATGTACTGGGAGTAACAGTGTGCTCCTGAGAGTTAATAACAGTGATGCCAGTGATTTTTTTTGGCATAGGAAAAGACCCACTGAAGCCTGGAGTGACAATGACTGCCGAGTCTTCCTTTTACAACTTAAGCTTTTGCAGTCCTGTGCAGCAGAGACAGAATGAGAAAAAGAGAGCTTAAACGGTTCAACGCTGACAGTTGGCGTTGCTAAGAGAATGGATGTAAATGACATAAAATTAACAGATTGTGTCCTGCCAAGTTTCTTCTTAATTGATGTCATTCAGACCTCCTCTTGTAACAGCAGAAATTCAGTCTCCCCAAGGTTCTTCGCTGTTTAAATAAGACAATGCAATTCCTCAGTAAGTCTGAGAGCTGGAACTATTTTTTCCTGATATCTTGACTTGATAATGCCTTTGGGCTCAATCTTGCAAGGTGCTAAGTGTCTCAGCCCCCACCGACTTAAGAGGTAGGTGAGGCCCTCAGCCCCCTGGCGTAATCAGGCTTTCTGTTCCAGCAGCTCGTCTCACATGGGAAGGTGTGTGTTTTCCCCATGGATCCTGGGATGGAAAGGTATGTGTGTAACATGACAGCTGCCTGTAATTTCCCCTTCTCATTACGGACTGTAGCATCACTTTTGTTGAAATGAAGTCAGGGGCAAAGACCTGATAATACAACCTTGTGATTTCTCTTTGAATATTATGTGCGAGATCTAGACCTACTTTTCAGCAGATAAGTCTGAAAGAAGTGTTAGTACCTGGAATTAGAACATAATCGTGGTTTTGTTTAAAAGAAAAATTCCCAATCTGCTCTACATGCTGGCTTGATGGATACTAAGGGAGCCGTCGTGGTTTATTATGTTGCTGACCTGACAATTAAAGAGGCCTTAAGAAAGAATAGACATAGAGAATGTTTTGTGGCTCATTCTGTGTGAGTCCCTGAATTGTCTTTGACAAAGCCAGATGTAATACTTTTAAATGTTACACAGTGTATTTGGGATTTTGTGGTAACTGCAAGGGCTTTGTGACTTGAATTTTACTTTGCTATGGACTTGTTTGACCTCCCTGCCTCAATTTTTCTGTCTCCAGAACTAGTTAAATAAACATGTTGCAAGGCTTAATTAAGATTGTAAATGTTTTAAAATCCCTGAGTGAAAAATAGAGATCTACCATATGAAAGCTTAATTCTCATAGTCACTGCCACAGGTGTTACTGTAGTACCTAGCAATCTTAATCATGGATTGGTTAGGCTGGGTGCTGTAAAATACAAATGAAACATCAGTTTACAATAAACTTTTAAAAGTTCATATAATAAGAAATAGAATATGTTCTTCAAAAGCCCCAATAACATTTTTCTGTATTTTATTTCCTGAAGAAGCAGTAGAATACAGGCAAGAATGAGCTTCAGTCCTGTGAAAATACTTAATCTGACCCATCATGTTATCTCAGTGGCTACCTCATCCCTTGCAGGATTTGGATATGTAGGTTTGAAATAAAGAAAACACAACAGTACAAACCAACCCTCTCCTTGTGGAGGATTTAGCATTATTCACACAGCAGGGAGGGAGAGGAGCTGCACTGAAGTTTTCCACCTTCAGCATAGCTCCTTATTCTTACCAAGGCAAGTAGCAGTAGTGAAATCTTAGGGTCTTTTTACCTGTCAATTCAAAGAAAAATAGATTGCTTGCTAGGGGTGGATTACCGTATAGTGAGTTTTTAATGAAAGTTTCTGACTCACTTGTAGGTTTTTAAGATGGTGCCATAAACATTACCTCTAACATAGCCAATTGCAAAGTCTATTTCTTTGATTTACCTCCTCTAAAATAAGGGTATAATAATTTCTTTATATACATGAGCAACACAAGCCAAAGTCCCTATCAAAACAAGACATTCTGTTGCTTTTATCTCTGTGTAGAAAAGATGGAAAATCAAATCTGCCAGTAAAAGCTGTTAACCGGTTGACTACTGGAAGCTATCACATGGAAGTGATGTTGCATGTCACTTTAATTAACATTGTAATATGAGCTGATACAGAACAGAGTGGTTCTTTTTTGCTGTAGCATAGAGCTTGTCTTATATAATCATTACCAATTAACATACTTGTTCTCACAGAAGTATGATATTTATCATTTCTCATCCTATTCCAATAATTTACTGCCTCAGGAAAAAAGGGCATGAAGATCTTCATACAGGGCTCGCTGTACCCCGAATGGTATTCTTTCCTTTGATCGGAATAGACTTCAGATTAAGTCCACTGAGAAATTTCTTGCTCTCATCCACTGATGACATCTGAAGGGAAGAAGGATGCCACTTCAAAGGATTCTAGTGATGGGCAAATTGTTCTCTACATAAGCAGGGGCCAGCATATGGTCTTTTGACAATCTGTGAACTACCGTAAAACATTACATAGGACATGTTACTGACCTAATTTTCTTCAGGATTTTCTGAAATCTGTGTTCATCTTGTGTCTGTGAATTGGGATTTGCACTTAGGGTACCTCCTATTTTTGTGTGGAAAATGAATATGCTAAGCAAAGTCTTTGAATACAGTTAAAAAGCCAGTAAAAATTACAGCTATGAAGAGCGTCATTTGAAGGTCATCTCCCCATCTTCACTCTGTGAGAGACATTTAGAATTTTTAAAAATGCAGATGCCTATCACTTTGCTTACAACATTTTGCTTTATTATAATTGAGTATGAAAAGTTTGAGAATTTGAGGGACTCTGTCCTCGCCTAAGAACTTTGCAATTTAAGTCGAGGTGTCAAAAATCTGTTGTTACCTGGTACCTTTCTTTTATCATGAAAATGTTATCAACACAGCTATTTCTGAGAAAGACAAACTTCTTGGACCTGTAAAACAGAATAACAATAGTCTTGTAAACAAGTGTCTGCATGATTGCTCTTGACATTTTAAATTGCCACTTGTTAAAAGTCCATTTTCTTGACCTGAAGAGGCTAAATTTGAATGAATTTTAACATCTCACTGCAGCAGGATTGCTAAAATTCCTTATAAAATGGCATAAATGATACTGGCCAAGAGGAGGTATTTAATATACAGTTGTCTTCAAAGAACAGTCTGGTATAGTTTCTTGTGTTCAGTGTTCTTGCAGAGGATGTTTCCAATACTTCTGGAATGTGGAATGTAAGATGTGGAATGTGTGGAATGGTAATACCATTGGTAATGGTAAATGGAAATGTGGAATATGGAATGGCAATACCATTCCATACCTCTGTATGCAGCTTCTCTTCGCTTTTGATTTACTCTGGTTAGCACAAAATTGCTCTCAGCTTGTTTTGAAGGGCAGCGCAAAACATCAGTGTATGACAACCTAGCTGTGTGAAAACCTACAGCGTGCTTTTAACTGTGTACTTACTTAGTCTACCTAACATTTGTTAAATTTGTTCTTTGTGTTATTTTTAATCTGCCTAATTTTCGAGAGGGATTATGGATAGCTGTACACTTTGGAAGTCGGAGAAGAACTGTCAGATGGCAGTTAGGGAAGTGACTCTCAGAGTCTCTCCATGAATATGTATGAATTGAAAAGCAGAACAGTGATGGCCCTGGAGCCTAGAATTCACTATCAGATACTGCATAGAAGAGAAGCAGAAATAACTTAAATCTTCTCTACCTGCCATGGTTTCATGTGGAAGTGATCAGACGGGGTCTCTGCTGCTTATATGTTGACTCTGCATTTGGGTAATACTTGAATTGTTGTGCAAATTTTAGAGTAAGCAAATGTGAAGTCCCAACATGTGTTCAACTTGCAGGAGATAAGCTTAATTTAATAGTATTTCACTCCTTTGTGGTAGGAAGATGTACTGTGATGGTAATGATGCTATGTCTTCTCTCATTAGCTTTACTTCCTTGAGCCTTCTGTCTTTGCCAGCTAACTTTTATGTTGCAGAATTCACCTAGAATTCACCTGTGTTTCTGCTACAGGTAATCACTTTTGATTACTGTGTGGCAGTGTAATAGCATGGTTAATTGTATGTTGTGCAAAGGTAAAAGAGAGGAAGAAGTCTGTGTTGTCGTTACTCACACGATACATGAACCTGTATCAGTTGTCTGTGTGTATGTTTCATTTTAAATAGATAGTTCTTTAAACATTCAGCAGAAAGCGTGATTTAAAGTCAAATTCATCTAGGTACATTTAACAGTGCTTTAAAAAATTTATTACCAGCTGAACTGGTAGCAAAATGGCCATACTGCTTATGATTTGGCTGGTATCCTGACTTTCTTGCTTTCCAGATTATTTTTGGATAGTTTGGCAAATCTGTACTTTCGGGCAGTTCAGCACATCTCCTTGTAATACAACATAAATTGAACTGTAAAAACTAATGGACTGGAATACATCAGGTCTTTAAAGACTTATGGCCAATTCTATATATTTTGTGCAGTGAAAGAGGCTATCAGCTTCAGGTTTGTCACACAAAAAACTGAACCTGAAGTTGAAAAACTATCCAAGCTGTCATGTAAAGGCAGTCTGTCTTTCCTGGAGAATGACCTGACTTTTCTTGGGCTGCAATACTTCCAGGTATGTTCGGAATTAATCCCCCTGTTGTTGGGGGCTATGTTGTTCCTTCTGTTGAATGGTACTGCACTGAGTAGAAGAGAGAGAGAAGAAAGGTATTGGTTTAGTGAGAAATTCAACAGAAGAGGACAAAGTGGTAGGGAGACCTTGCCAAGCTTCTCCAGTGACCAGCAAGTGCTTCTGAAGTTGACTTGGAGCCACCTTTGTTCTGCAGGAGCCAAACTTTTCTGAGAAGCAGATGTCCTCTTCTTTCTGTTGCTCTACTGCTGGTTATAAGTGCTAATGTGTAAATATAATAGTATAAATAATAGTAAAGAATGTCGTCCTGCTGAGCCACGGCCTGCCCAAACGCCAAGCTGACTCTGCTTGTGCTTTCACAATTGGTCAGCCTTATAGATTTAGCTTGGTGCTTTGGTGGTAGTATTTCCTTGGGCTGCATGAATCTCTGGAATGGGTGCTATTGTCGTTCTGTATTTGTACATCCAAAGCATGCTAGCTACCTCTGACCTTTCACTTTTGCAAACCACTTTGACAGAATAAATGCTCATGATTCCAACCCAATATTATCATGTTGTGTCGTACAATTCCTGTATCTTGAAAACTATGAAGGACAGAAGAGTGAGGGAATTTGCTTCATTTGGCGGATGATGTCGTCTCCCTTCATTGGACCTCTTCCTGCCGTCTTTGATGGAAGTCCCATCTTGGCTGTTTTCTTCCCACTCTTTTGCTACACATGTTATTGTCAGTGGTCCCTGCCATCTGCACCCCATGGGAACTCAGCTTGATGTCAGTTATGTGGAAAATTGAGGAAAGAAAGAGATGGCCCCTGACCACAGTAAGATGCATGCCATCAGTTCTCCAAGATCTAAGTCTGCTGTCAGAGTTACAAAGCAATTTGTTTTGGTGTTGGTTTGTTTTTTGTGTGTGTGTTGGTTTTTTGGTTTATTGTGTTGTTTGTATTTTATTTAACCTGAACACTTTTCAGGAGTGTAAATGCCGAAGACAGAAGTAGAAGCATATGTTATGTTCCTACAAGTGTAATAGAAACTTTTCTATTACTTGCTATTGATCATTTATTTGTACATTGACTTGATTCAGTGATCTGAGCGTTTCACAAGTGTAAATGAATTCAGGCTGACTGCTTGCTTTTTAGATAAATAGTAATTTTATTCATTTTAAAGGGGCATGAGTAGTTTACCACTGCTGTTTAACAAGTATTTTCTTAAGCACTAGGGCTACTGCAGCCAGGTTTCCATTAGATTTGTATCTGACCTGACTGACCTTATAAATTCAATTATATTGAGGCGGTTGAACCTAAATTTTGACACAGTGGAGGATCACCAACAGCACAACAGACGTGATGTCAACATCCCTGGTATCTTCTGAATTATGAGTGACTTTAATGGCTTGCATCTCTTCTGTGAGGACTTGAGCGCAGTATGCACAGCGGCATACCTCCTCTTGCAAGTGTTTGGGGCACTCAGGTTTGAATTTTTGGGGGCTACGAAAGTGCTGATTGTCCAGCATTGAACTGAGTCCAATGAAGGAAATGTGACTAAATGTTAATGCCATTTCTTGGGTGATAAGTGCAAAACCTGAAGAAGTAAGAATTCCCCATATGTCTGTGTCAACTTTTTCCCATCTCTCCATTCTGTACCAGAAAACAAAGTGGAGAATGTCTTCATGTCCTTCCTCTCCTAAAGATGGCCTGCTCCACTCTGATGCCCAAGGACACTCAGTCCACCATCTCTTTTGGGCATATATGATTATCCTCTTCTATTCCCCAGGCTTTTTTGACCTTTCTTGTTGAGTTATGGATATGGTAGTGACCTCTGCAGCTCTCGCCCTGTGTGCCTGCTCCCCTCACAGGCTTTGGCCAGAATGACTTGCCTGCAGGAAGGGGGCGAGTTAGTGTGCCGCTTTGCTGCTCGGTGGAAAAAGTCATGGGGAAAGAAGGGGTTGGGTGCAGTGTGCTTGTATGATTCTCTGTAAGGAACTGGCAATAAACAGTGATTGGAGTAAGCTGAGGAAGCAGTTCAGGCTGAAAAGAGGGCAGCCCAGGGAGGACTGGAGAGGTAAGGACAGAGCTGGCTGGTTAAGGCCTGGAGGATAGTGGGGTCCAGCAAGCAAGGCTTTAACTGATACCTCCTTCTCTTTCTCTGTCAGATGACTGCTTTTGCCTTTTCACTGTCCCTCTCTGAGAAATCAGCCAACTCTGTGTGCCTGACACATTTGGCCAAAACACTCTCTTCAAAGAGGAGGCCATACACCCTGCACCATGCGCTGCAGTCCCAGAAGTGGTGCCTCCTCTACCATGCCCAAGCAGCGCCATCCACCCTCCCCACGTGCCAGGCCTGGAGACGGCTATTCCGTGATCCATGGTGCCCCTTTCCCAGCACGGCCTCCTGGAGCATCTGCTGCGACAGAGGCCGACAGGGCGGCTGAAGCTTTGCGATGCGCGTGGCATCTGCATGAGGGCCATGGGCATTCACTGGCTCCTATTTGGAGGCTTGAGTTTGTACAGCAGCCTTTCTTCAGTGTAGGCATTCACAGAAGTGCTCTTCTCTGCGGCAGCATTTAGTCGCAAATGTCGTAAGAAACTCAAGATCCCTCTGTGAGGCCGACCAGCAGGCGCAGATGCTACGGCTGCAGAGAGGGCTGGCAGACGGGAAGCAGGCGATGGGACTGCGTACGTTGTCTTAGGAAACCAGCCTGTAAATGCGTTGGGCTGTATCTGATGTCTTTTCTAGCCCTTAGCTCACACGTGTTCAGGGAGAAATGTAGAAATTGTTCTTAAAAAGCGTTTATGTTCTTTAGTCACATTTTAGCAAATGGTTTCTTCAGCTATGTAAATTATTGACTCTGAACGACATCCATCATGCAAAGCACAAGTTAAGCAATTATAGGCTCAACTTGATATAAAAACGCACAGAAGACTACTCACAGATGCTACAGAGGAAAGTTAGCAATTTCATTCCAGATCCGTGCATTACGTGGGCTGTGAACCAAATTGTCTGAAGGTTATAGTGGCCTTTACTGCAATGTTACCATGGCACAGCAAGCTGGAGCCAGGAGTTTGCCTCAGCTGTTACAGAGAAGGGGAAGGGTCACCAAAAAAGCAGGAATGTTTCCCCCAGCTTACATGTTCAACAGACAGATTCAAACTAGGGGTACAGCAGGAATATTTTAATATCTAGTTTAACATCTTAATATATTTTGTGTATCTACTCTTCTGTATTCAGTGTACCTGTCTTGTACCAAATGTTATGGCTAGCATAAAACACTAAATAAAAGTTGTGTAGTGTATTATAATACTAATACACTCTGAATTTATTAGCTCTCAGTCTATCCTCAGAGAAGCTGACAATGAATATTAAATAAAACTGCTGTCACAAAAGCATTTCACATCATAGTCTTGGATAATTTGTAATATACTGAGTATTTTGTATTTAATGAAAAATCATTGGGTTGCATCTAGTAGTTTAAAAATGAGTTTTGAACCGAGATAGCCAAGACATTAAATGACTTTACTGCAGTAAGTACATATGGGTATTTTTTTGTGTAAATTCTTTATTTAGTGTGATTCAGACATAACTAATCTTTATGAAAGCTACTTGTGCAATGAGCTGTTACTGTTAGTGGAATTCTTTTCTTTGTCTTTATGGTCCATAGATTTGTCTCACTTCGAGGTTTTTTTGTGTAAATAATTCAAATTGTTCTTTTCAATTTAATATGATCTAATCAGTATGTATCATGCATTTTAATGTAATAGCAGTTTCTAATTATTTAGAACCATTATTAGTTTTCTGAAATTCAAAGGAATTAAATCAGGATGATTTTAGTTCCCGCTAGCGTTGCCAAGGAAGTTCTTAGCATTTAAACCCAATTTTTAAACTTTATTTTCTTAAGGTGTTTTGAAGCCTTGAAACAAAAACTTTCTGATTTTTAACATTTTGTCTTTATTTTTGAGAATGCTACAAAACTGCTCTTCCAGTCTGATTATAAAGAACGGTTTTTAACTTTTGTTTTAAAACCAGGGTAGCATGCTTTAAAGATGATTCCCCTCCCCTCCTGTTTTTCCTTTTTGTGGTTTTAAATTTGGTGTTTGGTAAGGTAGAATGTGGGAGACCTGAAGACCTGATTTTTCAGGGAAGTTCAGTTAGTGGAGTGACACAGTGTGAGATGTAAGTCCCGCTTATCTGCAAGAGCAGGATTTTTTTCAGAAGTAATGTAGCTGTCTCACCCAGTCACGTGACTTTGCTCTGACCAAGAAATCATGTCCTCTGTATATGAAGCCTTTCATTGAAAGAATCTTCATTTTGAAAAGAAAAATATTTTAAAATTGTGATTTTTCCAGGAACCAATGAAGGTAAATCTTCACTTCTTTATTATTCTCAGTTGGATCTGCATATCTAATTCTTAAAATTTGTTTTTTCATTGTATAGCATTAGAATATTGTAAATGTAAAAAAAAAATGACACGAGATTAAGAAACACTTGTGGAAGAAAACTGCTTTTCCGACTAAAGCACAGGGAGACCAGTGACGGCGGAAGTCCATGAGCTGAAATTTAGTAGAGTTGGAACTGTGTTGTTCTGTGCTTGGCACTGCCGGAAAACTGCCCGTAATTATTCCCCTGTAGAGACAGGGTAGAGCTGCCACCCCAAGCTGCGTGACCTGCCCTGCGTAGACCAGGGTGGCACAGAGCCCTGCTGGGCGTATGGGGGTGTGAGGCTGTACAAGCAGGCCGGTTTTTATGAAGTTGATTTTGCAGGAGAAAACTCTAAACCTGAAGACAGGTTGTAATGGACTGACCTTTTTAGTGATCCTGAAGAGGCAGACTGGGTGCATTCGTTTGAAGTGGAGGGCTCGAATGGTTGAGAACATATTTAGGAAGCTGAAGAGTCCACAAGATCTGACTAAAGAAAAAAAGAAACCATTTATTAGGGATGTAACAGGATTTATCTGTATTACTGTACAGCTGAAAAAAAGTTGAATATGCACCTACAGGATAGAGCCTTGGATCCCTCTGGTTTGACTTGGAAGGCTGGGAAATTGAGCAGAGGTGTGAAGGCAAATGTGTATAAGCAAGTTAAACCACCAGTATGCATCTCCCATTGTGGCTGTAGTTGCCTTAGATCACTGTAACTGAAGACTTTGATAAGGATTAAGCTACAAGAATTTAGGCCCACCAAAGAAGATCTATATAAATGACTTAACATATTTGAAAATCAGCACTGGATTAACAAAATGAGTTGGTTTGCCCTCACTTAAGTCCTTCTGTAGAAAACCCTTTGGAGGTCCTGTGCTTGGACTTTAATCCCAGAAGGATGCTCCTTAGTTTCTGTGTATGTAGCAGAATTCATACTGTCCCAGGACAATATTTTAACACCAGTTGGTCGAATGTACTTTGGATGCGGTTGGAATTGAAACATACTCTCTCAATTCATCAGCACTGTTTTTCATTTGTAACAGCCTAGAGCTTTGGGGATTTCAGAAGAATTTGCTTTAGCTTTCTTTTTCATTAGAATTTATTTGCAGCTGAGGGAAATTCTGACAACAGCCAGAAGCATCGTCATATAAATGAATGGGTTGATCCCACTCCCTGACCTGGCCCAGCTTTGAGGCAAACTTGTTAAATCCTGGCAATACGGGTGTGCCTCTTGCTTCTGATTTTCCAGTGTATTAATGAGAAACTTTGAGGTCATAATTTACAAATGCAAAACACTGATTAGCTTTTTAAATTAAATTATTAACACCCTAATATGCTTTGTATGCTTTTCGTAGAAAGACTCAGATTATTTCATTGCTTCAGGAAACATGAGGGATTTCTTTTTTCCTTTAAGACAATGCTGCGTGCATGTGCTAGGAACGTGAATCCTTGGGGTGAGGCTGGCGGATTCATCAGGCTTTGAGAGGTCTGGTGACTGCTTTAGGTTTGACCTCTGTCAGCTTCCTCCTCTCCCTCTGTTTTTTGGCACTGTGACTCTGTTGACCTGTGTGAATGAGGGGTGTACCTTCACCCAGCTAGTCTATCATGGATCTGTGTTTTGCTGACAGGGACCCTTCTGCTTGGGAAATTTTCCAGGTGAACCAGAGAATTTTCACATTTGTCCAGGATGCCTGGTGGCCCAACTGGAGCTATTGGGCAGCGTTACCTGAACAGACCTGGGCAAATCCCAGGCATTTCTACGCTGTGCGTGTCTATGGTTTCAACCAACAGGCTGCCGATTTCCTTCTGGAGGGCTTCATCTGTAAACCCTTTTGTCTTAGAGACCCAAGTTTATGGTGCTTGGAGCGAAGCCATGAAAGAGGGGAGGTGCCTGCAGTAAGAGCTTGTTGGGTTTAGACAGGAGAGAGTGGGAAGCTTGATCGGCCTGTTAGAAATCATCTTCAAAAAGTCAGTGCAGTAACACGCTGTGTTCTACACGGAATGCAGATTTTTATTTATTCATGCACATTGTTATTCTGTCAGTCCGTGAACTGCCAAGGTAGGGTGGTCTAGCTTTAAATCTTCATCAAAATTTTAGGAATTATTTAGCTTACTGTACTTACAGACATTCCATATATATGAAAACTTAAAGATGTTGCCAGTTGCAGCTCTTTCAGAACACTTCTGCATGTGCTCGTGCAGTTTTTCAAAAGCTGCATAGCATCCGCGCAGCTCCTCTTACATGGCAGTCCATTAGACTTCTAACAACAGTGAGCGTTTTTAAACCTCATTCATTCTCAGAAAAGCTACTTTGCTGATAGCATCCTGTTTTCGAACGTAGAGGAGGCTGAAGTAATTTCGTTGCATAACCTGTCACTTAATGGCTACAATTAGCTGAATGAAATTTCCCACAATGGCTGGAGTTAAAGTTCTAATGATTTTGCTCTTGGCAAAATGCACGCTTTCCCCCAAAGATTCCATAGTTGATTATTAAAAACCTAAGCCATCATTTAGGCTTCCCTGCTCATATCTATCATAAAGAAAAATAACATTACATATGTTTACTGCTGTCACCTGCTTCCTTCCCACAATACATGTGTTCTGCAGGATAATAAAAAATCTATGATGCACAAGTGAGTCGTAACAAGAAAAGCAATTACATCTCTATCTTTATTCAGAGCACATAAGGTATTGGGCTGTTCAGACAAGGATATGACATTTTCAGGCAGGCAGTGTTATTGTTCCACTCTCTCTGCATTTTAGGATTTTTAATAAGAGCTTTCTCTTGAAAGCTTTTTTAAAATATTTTTACATCTGTTCAGCTGAGCATTCATGTGTGAAGGTACAATGCAGGTGAAGAACAGGGTTACTCAGAGCAGTAACTACTCCTGTCTGCATAAAAGAGAAGTTCTTGGCATTCGGGGCTATTGCTTGCACCGTCCAGTTCAGAGATGAAACCAGTGGTGGGGCTGTTAATGCAGGGAAAGTTTCATTTTTACTGGGGTGTGTTCTCAGATTCTGATCATCCAGACTTCATTCAACACTTGAATGTGTCAGGAATAGGGGATTATATATGGAAAAACAATCTAAATACATTTTGCATGTACAGACATGCTTTTCTGAGAGACAGCTACTGCACAGGGTTGGTGTCATCTGGACTTATCCCCTTCAAAATGAATTCAAGGAAGGCCAACAGCTCACAACAGGAGCAGACCCTCTAGCTGTTCAATCTCTTGTAAGTTTGAATGGTTCAAACGCAGCTCTCCTGAAGGGGCCAGGGGTAGTGGAGGGGCTGCTGAGTAATTCAGCTCTCCAGTCTGGGGAGCACACAAGCCGGAAATTCCCTCTGGGTTGTGCTGCCCGGCTGCAGTCTTACCATCAGTCCCTCCAGGAGCAGAGGGGGAGACTGGAGAGCTAGGAATGTAGTTTTTCTGTTATGTGAAACGTTTTCACCATTTCCAGAGCTGTCTCTGCTGTCACATCTCTAAGGTTGTGTGCGTGTTTTGTGGCTCTTGACCATATGAAGATAGGTGGTTTTCCATGTCGGGAAACTTGACCATCCTGGTCTGGTACATGGACCAGGAGGAGGATGCTGTGGCATAATTTGTTTCTGTAGTGTTGCTGTCTGCATCATATGCTGGGGCCAGGTGTCTTTCTAGTGAAAAGTCCTGAGACCTGAGAAAGCAAACAGAAGAGCTGCATTTCAAATCTGTATTTTCTAACTGATAATTTATTAGTTGTCTAGACTGGGCATTTTCTTTTTTGAAGGGCTAATATTTTATCTACAGAAAAATGCTACTGTCAATCACAAACTGTTTTGCTAATTCAGGTGAGTAGTTCTAACAAATAACAAAGTGGATTAAAATATATTAGAAGCCTGAAAAGAATTACACATTTCTGAAATGAAGGATTCTGACTTCTTGTGGGAGGGTGCAAATACAAAATTCCATAGGAGATCAACATACAAAGTAAATAATGAATGCGTGTCAAATGAAGAGTTTAGGTTCAGAAGTCCCTTTTGCAGTGGTGCCTTGCCAGTATGATTTGCTACACATGGTTGTACTGTCTAGAGATGTTATTTGCAGAACACAGCACATGGTCCTGTATATGGGCATTTTCTCAAGTACTGATGTGATATTCCATAACAAGGTAAACCATCTGACATTTCATGAACTTCAAACCAGAAGCTGTTTGTGTGTGGATGTTGGCAAAACTGTTAGAGGGGAGTAGCAATAGTCCTTCCTTCCTGGTTTAAAGTTGTATTGATCGGCGCAGGCCCATCCGCATGCTGTATGCACAGGTTCAGGTATCTTCTCTGTCTTGCTGAACGCACCGCCAAAGGAATGCATGCGAACCCTGTGTATAATACATTTGAGAGACTGCAGCTTTTATCTTTATTGTGTTTACTTCTCTTTATTTTTAAACCTTCGCTACGTGGTATACATTAGGTTTCCCTGTTTTACTTTTAAAATCATACCTCCCCTCTGTTGTCAGTCTCTTTACATTTGGACTTCAGACTATGTGTATGTCTGCTTTCTTTATGGTCCTTATACTTGAAAGGAGTTACACAGTTTTCCAGATACTGGAGCAATCTGTGAATTACGACAATGCTTGGCCTAGGCCAGTGCAACACGGAAACTTCTACATTTTCAGTGGCCTAGCATTTCTACTTGAAAATCTTTCTTTTGCGAGACAGAACTGGAGCTTCTGCAGGACAGCACAAGTGTATTTGTGTAAAATTTGCATCAGGTTTGTTTTCAGTGGGCAGAGGAAACCGAATAAAGGACCTGTGTAAAATACACCTATTGACAAACATCAGGAGAATATTTTCAAATTATTGTTGAAAAGACTGTTCAAATTACTATAATAGTCATTTGTATAGCTGTAAGAAGCCAGTGGGAACAATTCTCAAGTGTTCTTTGAATCCCCTGTGGACTGACAGAGACATTTTGAAGTATTTTACTGTGTAGCTATGATGCATCATCCAAACAGTCTAACATGAAAGCCAGGGGTTTTTTATAAATTTTTGGGTCAGTGCAGGTTAAGCCGTCAGAGTCTGCTTTTGAACTGTATCATTACTTATAGCACCAAGCGTTACTGAGTGTTGGCTAAAATTGCTGTTAGATGTTGAATTAATAGCAGAAGCTTAAGTTGCTAGTTTGTCATGCGGACATTAATGGCTTGTTGGGATCATATTTAAAAATATATGTGTATATAAAAAGAATGCTTCTATGCTTTTTATGCGATTTTGAAAGCAGCCTGTAGGGACTGGGCTGTGTTGCTCCCCACACGGGGAGCGGTTTGTGTGAACAAAACCCAAAACTAAACAAAGCTTGCTTAAACTGTAGTGTTACACTCACTTAAGTAGGGTATAGTGTGGAAAAAAAATAGCCTGTATGTATATTTTGCCCTTTACAGATGAATAAATTAAATGTCTTACTGCAAGCAGTTTTTGATTGCTCTTAGGATGAAAAAAAAAAAAAAAAGAGGGGAAAATAAAGTCCAACATCTGCTTGGTTTGTTCAGCCAAGAACTTGCCTTTAAAGCACGATTGCAGGAAAAAGCCCAAACGCTAAGGTAAGGTCAGCAAGCAGAAGAGGCATCACTTCCCAGTATATGTGTAGGTGTGCTGGTATTTTAAGGACACATAAATCTCTGTGAGGTCTCTTTGTTTCTGTTACATTTTTCCATTGCAGCTCCTGTCATTTGATTCTGTATTTTTTGTGTGGCTGGAGGACCCTCTCTTTGTACGGTGGCAGGGCTGGGGGAAGCATTCTCCCTGACCTCTCAGGGCATCACAGCTCTCCATGCCACCCCTGTTCAAAGTGAAGGAAAGAAAAATAGTCTCGTCCATATGTATAAAATGCTGTGGAATTCCCCTTTCAGTTTAAACCTTGCTGTTAGTTGTTCATCATCGAGGCTGGGGTATTCTGGTCTTCAGTGTGTGGCTTCCCCAGCCATGGGGTGGGCAGGAAGGCAGCAGAGGGGAGTGAGACATGCTGTGTACTGGCTCGTGTCGCTTCGGAAAGCCTTGTGGGGTGCTGCCCAGCGCACTGGCAGGAAACACCCTTGCATGAGGACATCTTGCCAGTTTGAAAGACTGTCCTCGAGCAGAGCTGTGTGGTGATGGAACCTGTTTGAGGGTGTTTCAGCTTGTTTCTGCACTTGTGTTTAAAGCATATTGTGGCTTTGAAAGCGCAATGGTAACATAACCTACTAGCAACAAACTCTCCTTTGCTCCCCATAAAGTCACAGCGATTGATGAAAGCAGTGGGGTTTTAATGTTCGTGCCAACTGGTGTAGCTCATAAAGCAGTGCTGCTGCTCAGCTCTGCCTGACCTTGAGCAACAGTTGTTGAGGCCCTCCCTGTGCCGCAGAGTATCCGAATCTTGCGGGGCACACTGCAGCGCGCTGCCGCACACCCCGATGGGCACTCGTTGGGTTGATGCGGGAGGACACTGTGGAGCTGGGGGTGGATTTTCACAGAGCTGCTCTGCAGACGCCAGGAGCTGAACTGGAGGAGTTTGCTTTCCCTCTCTCCGGCCGTTCTAATGTTTGTGGAAAAACTAACTTCTGTCGGGTGCTGATTTCACTACTTTTTGGCTTGGTTTATGGCCACTCTCTTCCAAGATGATGTCTGCAAGTTGAGCGTTAAGCATATTTTCTGTACAGTAATAGCAACAAAAAAAGATCGTAATCTGATGGTGATATGACTATGGTGACCTTATATAGCTGTTGAGTACTACACTTGGAGCAGTGTGAATCTCCTCTTGGCTCAGTAACACAGCGTAGTGACAATTTTTACATTCACTCCACCCTTGTAGTTTAATGCTGCATTTGCAGTTCAGCAAGCTACTGCTGATAAAGAGAATGCAGTAAGTGATGGCAACCTTAGAGCAATGAGGAGACAGTTCCTATCAACAAAATAACTATTAATATAAAATTCCTTTATAAGAATAATTTATGAATTTAATTTAGCTTTTCTTAATTTTTAATTTCCTCACAAGAAACTAGTCTATACATGTTTAATAAAGGTCTAATTCCTATAAATCCTGTAGCTGTATTTATTTTAGGACGTCACAAGAACTTGGTTTTAGAACAAAACTGTCTCTTCATAAAATTCAATATTGATTATCCATGCAAATATGAAGAAGTTGTCTTTGGTGAAGAATCCAGACAAGTGGATCTCAGGATTAAAAAAATGCTGTATGAAAATGGCCTGAAATCTGCCATAGAAAGATTTATCTGTTTGTGAATTGGAAACTTGGTTTGCAAGAGAAAAAACCTGAATGTCTTTTGAGTCTGTAGCAAAATTATTCATACCAAACATAAAAATAAACAGTTCTGGGCAGTAAACCCTAGAGCTTGCATTTTCACTAAATTTGAATCAAAATCCAGGTAAAAAAATTCATGTTGCCCAAGACTTCTAGATCAAGTCTTGTTAATAGTTAAAAATGTAGAAAATTAAACAAAACCTTATAATTGAGGATGATGAGGGGACTGGAGCATCTCCCGTACGAGGAGAGGCTGAGGGAGCTGGGCTTGTTCAGCCTGAAGAAGAGAAGGCTACGATGGGACCTAATAAATGTTTATAAATATCTGAAGGGTGGGTGTCAGGAGGATGGGGTCAAACTCTTTTCAGTAGTGTCCAGTGACAGGACAAGGGGCAATGGGCACAAGCTGAGGCACAGGAAGTTCCGTCTGAACATGAGGAAGAACTTCTTCCCTCTGAGGGTGACGGTGCACTGGAACAGGCTGCCCAGGGAGGTTGTGGAGTCTCCTTCTCTGGAGATA
>Ga0065711_1034566_pt1:5000-23553 | contig 23553 bp, 9 predicted proteins | sample Hoacrofraction12_FD_59098 | JGI IMG/M metagenome (GOLD analysis project Ga0065711, IMG submission 59098) | Hoatzin crop microbial communities from Cojedes, Venezuela - Epithelial fraction 12 v2 (version 2) | ecosystem: Host-associated > Birds > Digestive system > Esophagus > Crop...
GTATTCTTATAAAATTGTTAACATTAAATTGGTACACATAGTTAAGAAAATAATTTTTTATAGTTAAGCAGATCTTTGTAGAAGAAGTCACTAATAAGAACAGCAGTGTTTACTGTTGTCTGCGTTTGTGTGATTCACAGCTGAGCACTTCTCTTGTGTATTCAGTGACAAATGGCAATCACTTTATCATTTATCTTATGACAAATAGCAGATTCAGCCACAAACTGCTGGCCGTAGCAAACTTACAGGATGAAGTTCTTTATTGTTTATGGTTTGTGGGTTGATGTATTCATGCCTTGTTTATTTGTGAAATGAACAAAAAGCAGTAAGCAGGCATGAACAAAAAATTTGGCCGCACAATCAATTGTATGCCCCACCCACCCCCATTTTCCAAGGACCTTGCAAGGAAATTCGCTGAACTAGGTCTAAGCTGTAAGCTGCCTTGAGAAAAAAAAAAAGAAAAAAAAGTCATTAGAGGATGCACCAAATTGTGACATTATGCCCTTAAGCCAAAATAACACTGAATGGAGTTCCTACCTCGCATTAACCTCCTGAATAAGGGTCTTCAGTTTCATAGATAGCTGTTGTAGGCAAGTGGTGTCAGACAATAGTAGATAAAACCTATCGTACTTTGGTAGCAGTCAACCTGAGCAATATTTTGATTTTTACAGGCTTATGTATTTAAAGGGAGGTAATCATTGACATGTTTTATGAATTTGCATGCTGTATTACTAAAAGCATTTTTAGATTGCTTTTACTGTGGTTGTTGTGCACTTATTTACGTAAATTGAGTACACATCAGGTTGTCATCAGGGCTTTTCTTATTCTCTTTTTCAACCTATTTAAATAGGGTTCTGTTCTGTATGGTGTCATTGTAGATATGGGTTACCATGAACCCATATAAAAAGAAGCAATTAGCTGTAGGCAAGGAGCAAGGATGTCTAGAATTTTCTGTAGCTGGAACTAAATCCATAGTTAAAACCTTAGGTGAAAGAACCCTTTTTCGAAACTTTATGCTGTGGTGTGAAGCAAATATGACCATCTTGGTTGTAATGAGCTGTAGAAGGAGACAGTTTCTCAGATAAATGATAGCTCAGTTAGGGCTGTACAAATAAGAAACCTGGTCTGGAACAAATTAAAAGGTCAGTTACTGTACATGAAGTACTGGTGTGTTATATTCTCATTGATCTGCCTTATCTATGTGAAATTCAAGTCACTTCATTCCAAACGTTTGAGAGTACTTGCTTCTAATATTGGTCCATTTTCTGGCAAAGCAAACTGTAAACTTCGTGGAATCAGCCTTCATGAAGCTATCTTGCTGTAGGGAATCCTTGGGTTATATAGCTGCTCTGTGTTATTACCGTTCCTAGTTGAGAGAAGTTGGCTGGAACACAAGGTGAAGGAGGTGGGATCTGGTCTCAGGTGGTGTGACAGGTTTTCAGATTTTTGGCAGCCTGAGACTGTTACTGTTAAACTATGTCCTGTCATCAACCCAACTCAATACAGTTCCACAGCTGGGAGAGTGCAAAGCACACATCTCTGGTATCTCAGTTCCTATTGTCCCCAAATAAACTTCAGTTTCAGCTGGAGAGTCACAGAAGCAAAATTTTACATTTGAATGTCCTTTTAGCTCTGGAATTGAAATTTGCGTGAGTCCATAGGTATAAGCCTGAATCATTGAATTGATTCGGTCACTAGGACTTCAGTCACTGGGACTTCACCAGAGCAGTCTAGACCCAATATGTGTATTTTTCCTGCTGAACTTCAAAACTGCATGCCACCTTTGTAATAACAACCATTTAGTACCAAAGTGAGGTTTCAGCTTTTCTCATTTTGTCAAAGTATATTAGTTCATGAATAGAAAAATTGTTTTTCATCTAGGATCGTATTTCAGTGACTCAATAGCACATGAAGTATGTGGTGTTTATATCACAATAAGGAACTGCAAAACTTTAAAAAGACCTCAGCAACCTAAATTATTTCTTTATTTCATTTTAGTAGCTTCACGTGTATACCACAGTAAAAAAGTCAGATCCCAAAAACTAATGGTACCTACGCAGCCTACTTTTTCAGTTTTTTAATGGAGACTATTTATAAGTTTAAGTAGCCATCTAGCTGCCATTGTGATCATAAGATGATTACCTGTCAGTAAAAGCATCTATCTTAATACTAAATCCGTGATCTCAATTAGCAGGGATCTAGGAAAACTGGAGACATATTGATGTCAGTAGTTTGATCTGAAGCTGTTTCTTTTTGCACACTTTTCTCAACACGAAGATAGGATGCATGATAATTGTCAACTGCAATTATGTTACTCAGTAATGATTTATTGAACACGGTTAGACCATTAGTTTTTAAGGAAAAGAAAAATTTTCCATGGAAGGCATCATCTTCAGTAGAAGAGCATAACCTCCTGTCTTTTAGCAATTGAGGAATCTTTAAAGATGTGAAAACAACCGCCTTTTTAATTTTTTAATTCTAGAAATTTATGCAATTGCTTAGAAATTAGTATTTCAAATATTTGTCTAAATGATTATTTAATTGATTTACAGGGGAATTTGTTGGTACCAGAACGCAACATTGCAAGTCTGGCAAGTTGTATAAACTGCAAGAAAAACTGCTAAAAATTTCTTTACTATATGATTTATACTCTGACTCCATAGTCAAAGGCAGGAGAACTATGCTAAGATAGTCTCAGTTTCATAGCTGTGGCTCACATACTACAGGCGAAAATAGTACTCAGTCTTTTTTTGAATACTTCTGTCTTACATGGCGTGACTCTTAACTCACACAAGCCTGTGAAGAAAAATGGAAGGTTCAGAGCTGAACCTGCCATCATATGAGAAAACAATTTTAGTTAAAATAATTTTAAAGTATTTGAATAGAGAATGAAGTCAAATAGGGTTTGAAGTCAAAATGTTTCAACGGGCAGTGCATTGATGAAAAAATGGGCCACAATGGTTTTGTAGATCATTTTGATGATTGTAACATCATAGGATAGTATAGACAGTTGCCTGAGGCCAACCAAACTCAGTAAGCAGTCCAACAAACAACCCACAAACTATGTTACTGGGATCTGTGACAGTGAAATCACACACACTAAATATCAATTTGGGGTGGAGGGAGTTTTGTAATGATTGTACTGAATTATCTCTTGAAAGAGAAGCTAATGAAGAATACAAGCGTCAGTAGAGAAAGAACTGTGGTTAAAATCTTTCCTTTAAAATTTAATTATTGAAGTCATTAAAATTTAAGATATATCAAAGAAATGCAGGTCTGATAAAAAATGAGTGTGTACTGTTAAAAAATTTCAAATTGATATGTACTTAAATTTATTATGTGTTACAAGACTCATAGAGTGTATTATCTCTTATTAGACTTATCAATGTAAGTTTAAAAAAAAAGGATTTTTGAACAAACACCCTTCATTAGGTCACCATTCAGAAGCTGCACTGAATCTAAAAGTGAAAATTTGTAGCTAGGTGACAACAGTGTTTTGTTGTGATGAGTGCATGCCTAAGGTCACAAGTGATGAATTGTAGTTAACCGTATGGTCTGAAGTAGAAAAGATGTTCTGATTTTATATTAATGAATTGGTATCACTAGTTTAAATTCTGGAATGCGTTGCACATAAACCCCGAATTTATAGTATCTAATAAAATAAAAATTCAGAAATCCTCTTTACTGAATTGGAAATATAGAAGTATCTCCAACCATTCCCTGCCATTTCTTATAGTGGGTCAACAGTGGGTTTGACGTAAAACTAAACATCCCATCACACCATTTCACTTTTTGTACTGCAAAAGAGAGAACATGACTCAGAACCTGTTCTTAACTCCGACTCCAGAGTGGAATCCTGCTAGCCTTCCAATAAGAGTGCTATGTCTAAAAGACATGGATTGCTGTCCATGTATTTAGAGTGTTGGGAGTTGAGATGTAAGCATGCTCCAGCAGAACTGTCTCCCTCTTCTCAATGAAGGGAGCAGAGGTTTTGATAAATTGCAAGGTAGCCATTTTCTGGTCTTTCTGGCAATTTTGTACATGAAATAAGAATGTAAGTGTTGATTGCTGTAGCTAGGAATAATAGGATTTTTAGAACGAATCTTCTTAAGACGTTTCCCAATTAAGCTGTAGACAGTAAATTAAGTTATACCTGTTCCTGCAGTGCGAATAAAGCCCACAGGAATCCAAGGGCTTATTTCAACTCGGTAAATTGCATGTGCTGGTATATTTTATTTTGGTACAAAATAAATTAAACTGGTAGACATGAATAAAAAAACACAATTCTACAGTTTTATTACTAGATGATCCTGTCTGCCTGCTAAGGAAGGAGGGTAAAAAACTCCAGTATATTCTGTTTATATCTATTCATGGAAAATAATAACCTATGTAGATCAATGATTTATCTGTCATATTTTCTAGCACTGCAGTTCCAGTGCTGGTGGTTAGATCATAACAAGTTTGTTCGTGGAGACTTGTGTATGTGAAATACAGAATGCAAAACTGTTTAGTCATCCGCCAGTATTCTGTACTTCCACAGTCTTTAAGCATTTTCAGTCAGCCAAAATTTTCTATTATCAAAAATCAGTTAACTGCATGATTTACTCGGGTTGATTTCAGTAGCTTAAATTTCCCAGCAAAATGTGTCCCTAAGAGGAATGAATGGTTAAATTAGCTGAAATAGCACTTTTGAGAAACTGAACAGGTGTGATTTGAATACACATTTTACTTAGATGTTAATAGCTGGGCAGACCTATGCTTTGTTAATAGAAACAGAAATCATTATTAAAATTTTATTAAAATTTGTTTAATTTGCCTTTGGCATTTTAGCTAGAACACGTCAGCCGTCTGTGTTAGAGCATATTGCTGTTTTTTGGAGTGATGGTGGTCAGATCTGTTATTACTATTTGATCATGTCAGAGGTTAAAGTAGTTGCAAACCATTTTGCATGTCAGCGAGCACAGGGATGTTCCAGTGCTTGTAAACAGTGTTTTAATAAGGACATAATTTTTCAGTAGGCAGTGGTACAGAACGGTCAAATAAGAATTAAAAAAGAGTTTGCCATTTTGGAAGTTTAGGTTTTGTACAGTAAGCTTGATATGATACCAGACTTAATATAGATAGTAGACAAAACAAACAAAATGGGACAAAAAAGTAGAGGATATTTAAAAACAAAAGTCATCCTTTCTTGACTAAAGTTATAAAAGAATCTGCAAGTAAGTGTTTCAGGACTCTTTGCCTGATAGGTACAAATGACAGGTTTTTCAAAGGTCCTAATCCAATCTGGTTGCAAGTTAAGACCCCAGTTTTGTAAAAGAACCTGCATGAGCAGATTTTGCATGTGTCAGAGTGTGTTTGAACAAAGATCTGCACTGATAGTTCCCGCTCTTAGAATTACAATGGTCACAAAAACATAAATAGGTTCTTCCTCAGGTTGATGTAAATTTTGATACAGATATCAATGGAAGCTGAAGTGAGCTGTTCACATAGCATGACTTAGCAGATTTGATAGAAGTGGATTCTGTGACTGTAGATCAGAACATTAAGAAGTCAGAAGGTTGGCTAGAAGTGTTTTGATTCTTTTTCCACTAAAAACTGAAAATTCCTGCTGACCTGTGACATGGTTTTGCCTACCTTCATTTTTTCAGAAGGTCTGTTAGCTATTGTGGAATACGAGGACGTGTCTCGCCTCTCTAAAATCGACGCAGCCTCGTTATCTTCAGCAGAAACTTGGCTTTTAAATCATTAAATTTTTCCCCCATTTTTTTAATATTTTGCACATTGTGTTTATCAAGACCTACATTTATTTCATCCTACAAGCATAGTTAAAAGCACAAGGAGTTCCAGAAATAAAGCTGAAGGGTTTCACTCTGTTGCAAAGATTACCCTTTATAGTTACCCTTATGCAGAAACATGTACTGATACTCAGTTCCCATCTTATCATTCCTAAGAGCTTTTCACACTTCAGTTTCCACAAATGCAATTGTTTTGGTGCAATAAGTTTTAGGAAACCACTGTTGCATAGTGATATTCTTCTGCCCTGGACAAGACAATACCTATTTTTTAAAAACATGCTGGATTACAAAACCTGTCACAAATAAGGGGAAAATGTTATATTTTGTATTTTTAAGCAAATATTTTAAAATTTCAGGGATTCCTAAATTTAGCACAAATGCTGAACGTAAGTTTTAATAAGTTATATATTTCAAATATGTTAGTGATACAGGCAGTATCCCTGTAATGATATTGAATCCAGCTGGATTATAAACTTGGAGAGTACCAACTGTCTTAGAAACCTACATTTACTTTCTAAATTTACAACAGTAGACCATGTAATTCTGCACACCAACAACCTGAATAACAAAAACTCAGTGTTAATTTAATTGATACATGAAATCTAAATATCACAGAATAGTTTCAGGTGACTAAAAACTTGTATTCATTCAGCTTAGATGAATTTTAAGGGATTTATACGTAGAACATGAAATGGGTGCAGAAAAATTGAAGTGTAAAATTAGTGTCCAATTGGTAAGGATATTTTAGGGCACAAGTAATTGCTTTCTATTTGTAATTAAAAAAAAAAAAGAAAAAATCAATTCAAAGTCAAATTTAACATGTAAGTATATTTTCTCTCATGTTAAATGAGAGAACTTGAATGTACTGTTATTTGATCTACAGTATAACCCTTGGAATATACAGCATTAGTATACACTCACAGGAAATCTGTAGGCTAACCCACACCTGCTTACTGTTCCTTAACAACTGAATTTTGGTAAGCTGCATCTGTACTGAATGATAGAAAAATGGTTTTACTTTGAACTGATGAATGGTGTTCTGGTTTTGACATTTTGGATACTTTAAATCTGTGTAATGTTCTTTATATAATTTGTTTTCTATGGTTTATGTTTACATTTTTTATGTTCCTTATATAGTACTCCTGAAAAGAGTTACATTTGCCACTTGAGCACAGCAATTAACTTTGGTGATGTAATCACAGATCTGTTTAGTATCAGACCACTTGGTCTGAATATTTTAATTTATGTAAAATCCATAAATAATTTAATCATGCAACTGATACTGTCATTTGTATATCCATAAAATCTGTGTGTATATAGGCAGTGGACTTTCCAGGACAATTACATTTCAGAACGTTCTACCTGTATGTTATGTATGGTCGCAGAAGGCTCTTTAGTTTTAACACTGATCTTTGAAATCCACAGTACTGTGATTTTTTCTCATTCTGACTACCAGAGTATATTTTCATGTCCTGTATTCTGACCTGTTTACTCTAAAATCTCTTCTAATCTACGACTGCTTGAAGCTGTTGCAATATAGCAAAGGATATTGCTTACATCACCACAGCCATTCCCAAATGAAAATATATTATCCAAGATAAAAATACTACTATTTTTGCCTATTGACCTCAAAACAGTTTATTATATGTTATATTAAAAAATATTCATTTTTTTATAGCTGGATACCTGAAATCTAGTGGTTAGGTTTTGTTTATTATAATGTTGTTGATTGACTATCATCACAGATAACCATTACCTGTAATAATACAGTATTTTTTTCTTAGATAGGTCTAAACTTCTGTATTAAATTTCTAGTGGGATGAAAAGTAAAGGACTTGGAAGTTGTTTTGGTTTATTTTGAATTTATTTAAAAGCAATATTTAAAATTTTCATATAATAAGATGAGATAGAAAGTTGTAACTTACTCCTTTGATGTAATTCCAGGTAATTCCAACTAGCTGTTGTACCATTCTTCTATAATTATTCTTCCTTCTAATTGATTTCATGCCCACAAATCTCTTGCAGATTGTCTAACTAGATTGGTGATCAAATTTACAAGACCGGTAAAATGTGTGTGTGGAGTGATGAGATTTTTTGTTAGCATCACTGATAGAGCCACTACTATGCTGCCTTTATGCTTGATCAGTGATATAAAAATAATAACTTGTTTTGAAAAAGATGTTTATGGAGTTCTATTGGCCATAGAGTTTTCCATAATATTTTCTTTCATCTTGGCTTTGGACACTCAAGACTAAGATAGCGCTGTCTTCCATAACAGCAAGGAAAACACCTGGCAGATTATTTGTAATTCTAATGAGTTTTTAAACTATTGGCCTTCATTACACAGCCCACAGAGTGCTTGTGGCCCACAACATGTATAATTGTAACCCCCCATAAATTAGTATCATGGCCTCTATAATTTAGTGTTGCAGAAGCTATTGTTTATCCAAAAGAACATTGTTCTTGTGAAAAGATGAGTTACTTCTAGTATGTATACTAATTACTGAAAATTATTGTATGACAATTGGATGTCCTCAGCCAGTCATAACAAAGAAATACTGTCAAGTTGTCAGCTCATAAACCTACTCCTTGGAGCTGAGGCACTAGCGATAAGTAAGCTTATGTTTTGAATAGAAGGTGAGTTTCTCTAAAGCTGTATTTTACTTTTCTGTTTCAGTTCCCTTTTCTGACCTAGTGCATTGTGAATGAAAATGAGTACGGATAATAAGAACTTCTGCTAATTTTAAAGTAGTGGTGTAGTTATATTGAGTAAATATTTGTGAATAACACTTACAATTTATTTCTCTTACAAGCACTATCAGTAAGAACTGAAAAGATTGTCAGCTGTCCCTAATGGCAGGTTTTCTTCAGTTTTCGAGATTTCTCAGGTTTCATGAATCTCCCTAGCAGCAGAAGATATTTTCAGCTGCAGTGGGGACAATTATTAAATACTTCTGCTTTACATATGTATGCATGACCACTCTGTGCTATCACAGAAGTGACGAAGTACTTTAGAGTATAAATCTGATGTATTTTTTGATGATTGATGTCAGTCAGGGAGGGATTTCTGTATTGAATGTCTTAGACATTTGCATATGCAGTTAAGACAAAATGTTAATTTTTAAATTGAAAGAAAAGTAGTTCCAGTTTGCTGTACCAATTTACGGGTAGGTGCAAAAGGCTGTTTTAAATGTTCTAACTGTTGACTGGAGAAAGGGGTAGCAAAGCTGCTCTTTTGACTTTAGCAGAGTTTGCCCAGAAGGCTTTAGAGAGAATGAGAACTATCTGTTTAATTTTTGAAAGCCGAATTATAACTTCACTGCTCAATTTTGAATTGTGGTATTTGTTTATTATAGTAACACAGTGGAGGCCAACTTAAGAGAGGGAGTGAGTCAATTTGTAGGGAAGGCTACTGCGTTCCCAGCCTGTTATGTGCCTAAGTATATTCATTCATGAATAAAATTCAGAAGGCCTGTTGTATCATTGCGTGTTCATCAGCCATGTGATATGAGGTCTCTGACTTTAGACAATCGTGGATGCATTTCTGGTGATGGCATAAGAGACCGACTGCGAGACTACTGGAAAGTAAAGTAGCAGGGGGTAGGCTGTCAGATCACTTCGTGTCGCCTGCATCCCCACAGTTAAGGATCGTATGAAGCAAGTGTTAGGAAGCTGCCATGTTGTCAGAGTGATGCTAAAACATCTTTGCAGTCAAGGAGGAGATTGTGACTCCCCAGGTTTAAAATCATAGGCTCATTCAGGTTTAAAAAGACCTTGGGAGGTCTATAGTCCAACCTCCTGCTCAAAACAGGTCAACGCTGACTTTAAATCTGAATTACTTCTCCCTGGACCTTTTTTTTTCTACATCTTTATGAATGTCAATTTGTAACTCTTAAAAAAACAAGCCTTCTACTTTCCTGTGCCACAGGGCAATGTGCATTGGGTATGACTGAATATCAAACCCCAAGGGTGTTCACTGGATCAGTTAATTTTTGTTACTTAGATTGGCGTATAGCTGGATTGATCTGGAGGTGCTGAAAGCTTTGCTTAATTTAGAGCAACACAGATATTTCAAAAAGTGACTTGAGCATTACATAGGCACTTGCATATTGTGCTGTGCATAACTCCAAACAAATAAAATGGTTCCTTGTTTCTCTTTTCGTTATCCTATTTATTTTTTTTATTGTTTGGAAAAGCTAAAGAATATTGCTAGTATGAGACCACACAAGTTTTCACAGTTTAAATTTTTTCAGACTTTTAATAAGTGCCGATGTTAACTTCCTGAGGTTTTGTTTATATTGTCCAGTATTTAAAATAACTAGTATTTTGCATTAACTTTATAGAGGACAGATATATAAAGTAAGACAAACTTGGGAAAGCAAAATAAAATCACAAATGACATTTAGTGGGAAAACCATGAAAGGGAATTGTCTTTAATTAGTTCACAGTTGGAGATTTGTTCATACTGCTTATTTTAGTTAAGTCTTTCATTGTGGAGAAAAGAACTATTTAACTTTCAGGATGCTTGGAGGGGAGAGGGCCTTGAAACACTTACCGTGTGTATCTCTCAGACATGCCTTCCAAAACACTCTTTCATTTTTTTTTCTGTAGGCACATTGTACTACCTATAAATACATAAATTGTTATTTTTAATCTATAAAGGTTACCATTTGTGCTGAAATTCATTTGGATTATTCTCAAAATAGAGCTATGGGAGAGAGCTTTAATGTGCATATCTCCCTGCTGTTACACTGACAAACAAAGGTTTTATAGCACTGGAACCTGTACTCTTGGCTTAGCAGTGGTTTGGAGTATTTGCTTCTAGCTCAGCAGATTCTGAGATATCCACCCTTAAAATCAGCTGTTAATGCAGCCTTGCATGTCTAACAAATAAAATATCTCTGTATCTAAACAGGAAAAGATACTTTGCTCCAAAACAGAGAGATTCTACACTGTCTTGTGTGAGATTAAGCCCAAAACCTCATCCAAAACGCCACTCGTTTCCTGGGAACTGTCTTGCCGCATCTGTGCATTGAGTAGTGAGAAACTGGGAAGCCACAACCACCAGTTCTTTCTTTGCATAAGCAGGAAATGAGTTCCTATGGCTTTGTGTTCAATCTACTCTTCAATTTACTATGACATTAATTTTTTTTCATCAGAAATTTTTCTTTTGCTCTGATAGTAAACTTATGAGGATGTGATAGTGCAGAATTAACTGACAGCTGGTTTACATGAGTTGAAGTTTTGAGGAATAATAGAATTTGAAAAATAACACATTTTTAGTAAGCTTGCTTAGTCAGTTAGGAACTGGTAAGTGTGGTATGTGCTGTTGCGATAAATATTTGTATGCCATAGTATCCAAGTTAGTTACTTGTAGCATTAAATCTCTAGTTCTTTAGTTGTTTTTAAATATTTCCATTGGATTGATGACTGTTATGAAGTTGAAAAACTTGTTCCATTTCCCTACTCCTTTTTGCTAGTTTAAACCCTTGTCACATTTTAAAATAGAGTATATATACACCTGCAAATAAATATTTACTTATCTGCTGAGAATAGAAATGTTTTTTAGTTCAGTATGCCTTCCCTAAAACTATCAAATAAGAAAACAGGTTACCAAGATAGAATTTATTCTAATTCTGCTTCACTGACAGATGTCCCTCCTTGATGGCTAGTATATTGTAAGTCTGGAAACCCTGATTTTTAATCCTTACATCATACTTACTGACATGGATTTTGAAGTCACTTTAACTTTTTATCTTACTATCTTATCTGATGCTTCCTCTCTTAATATTTTTGAGATTTATTATTCTTTTGAAAACATAAACTCAAAAACAGATTGTTCATTCAGAGACGATCATCATGGATAATTTTCATGTTTTCAGTGATGATCTTATGGATCCCACAGGAGTAAGAAATATTTGTAGTAAAGGTAAAAATCTGTCTTGTACCTAGGGTTGTAGATATGAAGCTCAAACTGTCTTAAGAATTTTATTGGTCTTTAGCTTTCCCTTTGTTGTAACCAATTATGACACTATTTTTGATACAAATTATTATGGAAACACAGTACACATATGAAAGCGAGGTTTAATACTAATATTCTATCTTGACAGCAGTGATAAAAACTGGGAGGCTATGCCTCCTTGTTTAGTGACAAAATTAATGACTATTATTATCCATCTTTCTCTTTCACCTTTCTTTGCATCTACATCATCAGCAGAGTGAACTGAAAATTAAACTTAAAAATTAGACATTACACAAAGGCATAAAATAATACTTTCTAACAAGTTCTGGATTGTAATTTTAGCATATTAGACATCTAGTTTGAAATATTTTTTAAGATATCGAAAGGATACTTGAGTGTGGGGAGAAGAACAGGACCTTTAGCTGTCATGGTGTGATAGACAAGATTTCAACAATGTAAATTATTAATACCACTAGTTTTGTGGATAACCAGAAGTCCATATTGTCAACATCCCTAGGTATTATCCAGGGATGATAAATGCTTTCACTTCTAGTAATTTGAAAAAGCTTGTGTTGTTTTTTCTAATCTGTACACTGGTATAGAACAGATCCATTCAAGAATCTCACCTTCAGCTTTAAATGGCTAGCTGACGATGGCTAGAGGTCTTGGTACCACTTCAGTTAAGTAAAATCTATGTTTAGTTAAGGGTGCTTTTGATTCTCTGGTGTGTAAGTTGTGTTACATTTGTTCTTAAGAATGCTGTAATGTCTTCTAACTTGTACTAAATCCATCAACATAAAATATATTTAATTATCTGATGTCTGTTAGCCTATGGCGAATTTGAACGTTTATATAATTTTTGCTAGAAATGTCTTATCACATCTTACACCATGCTTTCACTGATTTGGTTTTATCTTCCTTTCATTACTTATTAATGGTAAGAAATGGAGGTTCTGTGTTAAAATTATAGTGACGGCTGAAGAAGAAAACTGTTGTAAAAAAATACAGAAAAAGTAAGAAAGTACATGTCATTTTGTGTTCTTACAATTAATTGCAGCTGTTTGATGGGCTAGCACAGAGGGCAGAAGGTACCTTATTTACAAATTCTGAGCAATAGGATGTTTACCCAAAATTAGGTGGGGGTTGGGCAAGTGGGGGAATATTTTCAGTCCCTAGCATGGGACAGAGAGGGTTAGTCCATCACTTTTTATCAGAAGTCTCAAGAGTGTTTCCAAGCAAATATTTGTACTGCTATTCTTAGCTGTCTTATGAAGGAGTCTATTCTTTTCATGGATTACGGAAGAAATCCATTCCTTCCTTCTTCCTTCCTTCTTAAGCAAGAAATTTTTTACAATGAGGGTGGTGAAGCACTGGAACGGGCTGCTCAGAGAGGTAGTGGAGGCCCCATGCCTGGAAATATTCAAGGCCAGGTTGGACGGGGCTCTGAGGAACCTGATCTAGTTAAAGATGTCCCTGCTCACTGCGGGAGGGTTGGGCTAAATGACCTCTAAAGGTCCCTTCCAACCCAAAGCATTCTATGATTCTTTCTATGATTCTCTGGAGGCATCTTAAAGCGACTAACTTCTGTGTTATAAAGTTAACCATTATAAATATTCTCACAAATATTAAGTGCTCTTTTGACCACTCTTTAAAAAGTCAATAAATTGTAGCTGTGCCCACATGTGGGAAATTCCTAGAGAATCCCGAAACACAACGCAGCCTTTTATGGCAGCTACTTGAATAAATAAGATGAACAGATGTTGCTTGTTTAGGTGCTTCAGGTAGCATCTATATGTGTAAAGTTGTGTAGTCCATGACTACTATCTTAACCTACCGTGAGTGCTACTCCCCAGTTTTTCTCTTTGTTTTCTCAGAATAGGTGTGAATCCCCTCTTCCATAAGATTTAAGCTCCATGAAGAGGAGTATTTTGAATTAAAGCACAGAACCAAAAGTCAGGACAAAATTCTTCTTTCTCTGATACTGGTTTTCTTTGGCCAGTTGCAAGTAATTTGAGTGTACGTATTGTTATGAAAATTACCAGAGTGTTAAGGAGGTGCCTTATAAATTGAGCAGTTTCAATACCATATGCATTTCCTGTCATTTCAGGTATCTTGACAGAGTGTAGTGAACTACTGGGGACAGGAAAATTACTTTTCATTAATATGGTATTTTTATACTAGTTGTTTCTCAAAGTATATGATTTTTTAAGTCTTGTAATGAAATACAGGAGGTTTTGATTTACAAAGAATGGATTAGTAAACATAATGAATGTTGAAAGTCTCTTGAAAGAGCCTTTTCATATGCACTTGTATTAGATGCTAAATGTCAGTCAAAATTAGGCTGCCTAATTGAAAAAAAACTGAAAACCTTTAAACATAATTTTGTGGTTTCTCTAGTGCGAGAGAACTGTCTGTACAGAAAAGAAGCAAGGGAACGAAATAAAATAAAACACATATACGATACTATCTCCAAATGTGCTAGAGAGAAGATGGAACATTGGGTGCCCAATCTACCTTTTAGGGTTCATTTGTATTCACTGACTGCATAATCAAAAAGAGGTGTAAATAAAGAACCTTAATCGAAAAATAGGTGGATTTGCTTGAATCTTACTCTGACAGGACAAGTGCTTGTTTGAGCTTATCCACAAGCCTCAAAAACTAATTGTATTTTTGCTGAATGTCCTGAGGTGGCCATTAAGAACAGAGTGAAAGTTTCAGATAGATACTGATAACGGACATTTGTTATTTTCCCTTTTTGTACCTTTTTTTGAAATTCTGTTACCAATTGCTCCACTCTGTGCTTTGCTGGGGTAAGGTTATTTTATACTTTATTTTTTTCTAGTCATAACTGAGGTTATATAGTGGTCTAACAAACCCTAAGTACTTGATTTCTGCAAGAAACTTGAGCTATGTGCAGGGTTGATTAATGTAGTGTTATAGTTGGTACCATGTAACAGGCATTGTGGAATTCTTGCAGATAGTTTGCATGATTTTCAGGAGGAAAACTGATTCCAGCATCAGCACAGGCATTACTAGGTGCCAAGGCTGTGTAAAAGAGTCTTTGCAGATGAAAAAATGTTCCTTGAGCAAATAGCAGGCAGTGGAAACATGGCTTTTGTCTGTCTGAATATGACTATTAATACATTTTAAACTATGATAGACAAAGAAAGAAGATAATAATGCACGTGTCTGGGAATCTTAGTTAAAAAAGAGGATGAAAAAATTCTTCTGGTGTATAACAGATACAGTCTCAGTAATTTTGGGGCAGTGTTAGAAAAAGTAGTTTGGTTCTAAAGGTAGTCCTTATTGCGTAACTTCGCTTGTATTTGCTTCATTTTTTTTGACTTGTTTTGTTTGACAGTTTGAGGAAAATTTAAATTGCTTAAGTGGACAGATTATAAAGGACGTTTTTATTTAGATCTCTGAAAAGAAGGAATATCTCTGATCTTGTCAGAAAGGCAAATTTCTTCCACTCCCTGCTAAGAAGCTGGTTACCAGACAACTCACTGGTCTTCACTGAAGTAATGTGATTGTATGTATTTCTTTCTCACTGTTACATCCTCTACAGGAGATCATCAAAGCAGTTAGTTAATAATACTCTGTTTGCTTCAAATTGGTTTAATGATTCTGAGATTTTAGTCTTGTCATTTCTCCTACCAGCTGATCCAGAAGCTCCAGGTTAAAGGTTACCATCAAGTTATCTATTCGAAGCCCAAACCTTCAACTTTGACAGAGCTGATTTGTTGTATGTGGTTTAGCTGCAAAACATAGTGTTAGCAAGGCATTCAGTAACTGTTTCTGGTCAGCCATAAGTCTTACAAGAGGAAAGCTTAGGCCCTGAAATGGAAGACGTTTTTTCTTATGGATGTTGATTAAAGCATTGCTTCCGTGATCCTTTAGTCTTGGACTGTTTGCTGTCACTTGAATATCTGAACTGTTTTGTGAGAGTGCTGTAGGCAACAATACGCACAGGTGAGTTAATACCACAAAGATCTTTAGTATTTCTGCATACAAAAATACAAGATTTAACATATGTTAGTGATCTAATGCTGTGGTACTGTCACCTTTAGCTTGAATTCAGTTCTTACAAAATCTGTGCATATCACTTTTTTGAGTCATGACAAAGTGTTTCTGCATTGTCTACTTAAGCATTTCCTTTTTTAAATTTTTCCTTTTTTTCCTTTTTGGCAGCTGTGACAATGGCAAAAATTATTATTAATATTATTAGTAAAATCCTTTCAGAAAGTATTCACATAGTGATAGGTAGTTTTATTAAAATAGGTTCTTGAGACAGAATGCATATTCAATGAGCAACATGGTCTACTAATGAATGGAACCATTAACAGGCTTGAAGAAGATCCTAAAAATTTCTCAGTATACAATACAATAAGAACACATCAGTTTTCAGTAGAAACAATAAAAACATTATCATTGATTAGATTCACTATTTAGAATTCCGTGAAGGTTCTCTTAGTTACTTCTGTAGGGTTTCTGTTCCAGTGTAAATCCCTATATATGGCAAAATACATGTGTTTGTCATTAATTTACATATTTTTTAAGTGGCGTGTTGAGATAATCTGGTCTTGTTATCGTAAGAGAAGTTAATAGAGTTGGATATAAAGAAGGTTAATTTCCCCTCTCTTCTCCATTTTTGCTTTCAGATAAGAAATTGGAATGCTTTAAGATTTGAATGAATGGTATTAGTAGTTACTTTTCAACAAAGTATTCCTTCTTTATTATAGTCTCAAATTCTTTATAAATTGTCCTTCTACCATAGCATTTCTTATTTCATCCCTCCAGAATTTCAAGAAGCTGATGTGCAGTTTTATGTGCAATGATTACTCCCATATTGCATTAAAATTTTCTATCCTGACTTACCTCTTGCAGGATTTGTCCATCCTCATGACAACTCACTTCCCTCTAGCCTAGTTGACTTATTTTTGAAATATAAATACAAAGTCACAACTGTTCTCTTTCAGTTTGGTATCTGCATAAACTGCAGACTTCCTTCTGCCCTGAAGTTCTACTCATACCTAGTTGTTTCCATTGCTGTAACAGAAGACTGAACTTGCCAGACCTTTGAGGTAGAACAGTCTACACCTTTTTCTTAAAGCGAGCATGCTTCCAGAGTTTGAAATGCTGGGGTCCTGTCCTAGTGGTGTAGGGGTTGGAGATCTCCCAGTAAATATTGATTCAGTAGTATCGTACTTAATACCACAGTCTTTTCCCAGGAACTCATCAAAGCAAGGCTATGGGAAATGCATCTGAGAGAGAGATTTCACCTTCCAATAGTTGGCACAGGCTTTGATTCTACTACGTGACTTTCCATCTAGCACATCAGAGGATTACTGGAGCTCCCAGATGGTCCCGTAACAGTTATTTCCAGACCGTCTGGAATCTCAGCTGAAGGTCTTTCCTCGATGCCTCTGAACTTGCTAGGATACATTGAACAGATTTCTGGGTCATAGTTTGACCTCGGTTAGAGAGATTGTTGGGTTTGGGGCTGGCAGTTGGAAATCACTGGTGATGTATGTATCCAGTGCCTATTTCACCTTTGAATAAGTCACATTTGAATAAGCCGCTAGAACCCTTTTTGGAAATAGCTGTGGTAGGCGGCTCACTGACACAGCCATAAAGGTATTGAATAAAGTGAACATAGAACTAGTACTCACAGATCTTGCAACACTAGAGCCAAGTAACAGTTACCAAACTAGCAGGAGATGGTTTTAATATTAAGATTTGAAGAAGTACTTTTTTTTTTTTTTTTACACAGTCAGTAATACATTTCTCCATAAGCAGAACTTTGTGGAAACAAGAGTATTAGTGGTTCTAAAAGGGATTAAGCAAGTTTGCAGACAACAATTCCATAAACTTGTGCTAAAGACAATAGCAAGGATATACCATACTCTGTCGTGTCCCTAATCCAGTGATTGTGGATCCTGTGGCAGTGGGGGAATACTTTATGTATGGTGGTAAAGCTCATGTGCTCTCCCTAAATAAAATATCTTGCTACCAAGAATATTAGACTACAGGAAAATTTTAGTATAACCCGGTGAGACATTTCTTTTCTGGTTCCCTCTTCTGAGCAGCAAGCACTGTGAAGACTATTGTGTCAGGTGGTCTCCTTAGTAGCAGAACTTTCTCATCAGATAATTAGAAAAATCTTCCTGACTTGGTGCCTTACTTCTGTGCCAACGCAGCAATGTCTGCTTCCTTCCATCAACAGAATGTAAACAGAACAACAAACCTTCAGTTTTACTGAGGTTTCAGGTAACCTGAAAGTGCTTTTCAGCACCCTGGACATCTGTCTGTCTGTCAGCTCCCTGCCCTTCTCAGGAGTTTCGCCATCTTTGCTCATTCTCCAGGATTACAGCTGCTGTGTGATTTCCAGCCTGCTCTAGCCTGTACTCTAGGGGTTTCTTCCAGCTAAATGTGTTCAGTGGCTTTCAGAAAAAGGACACACACCACAGTCTCTCCTCAGTAGCTCTTGTCTGACCTTGAAGCAGCAGCCAGGACCAAGGAAGGAGGCAGATCTTCTTTCTGCTTTCACCCCCTTTAGGAAGCATAGAACACAAAATTTGCAATATACTGTCAACAAACAAAGTTAATACTGCTTTTTGTCAAAAATATTCTTTTGATTTCAATAGAAAATAGTCTATGTATTATTTTAACTTGAATCATTGTGTTTACTATACACTGCAAGATAAAAATAGTTTAATAAGCAAAGGAGAGGTGGAAGAGGAAAGAAAGAAAGGGAAGAGAAAGGGAAGGAAAGGGAAGGAAAGGAAGGAGGGAG
>Ga0065711_1034568_pt1 | contig 23552 bp, 14 predicted proteins | sample Hoacrofraction12_FD_59098 | JGI IMG/M metagenome (GOLD analysis project Ga0065711, IMG submission 59098) | Hoatzin crop microbial communities from Cojedes, Venezuela - Epithelial fraction 12 v2 (version 2) | ecosystem: Host-associated > Birds > Digestive system > Esophagus > Crop | place...
TTATATTCTCCCTGTGATGTCTAGTACCTAAGCCCGCATTAAAATTCTAAAGCTGTATTTATTTTATAGTTATGTACTTGTATAACAATAATGTAAAGCTACAGTGGTGAAGTTTATAGAAATGTGACACCTAACACACCTGACAGAAAAAAAATCAATGCCTTTATCCACAAATGCAGAATACTTCCAATTTTTGAGACTCAAATAATTAAAAAAACCCTTTCTTCATATCCAGCTGTGATCTTTCAACATATGTTTAGCATCTATTTTATTGGTGTAGTAAAGTAAAAGGTGACTCGCTCTTTCAGCAGAAATTAAATTTAATAGTTGCTCTGTTACAGTTGTTTTAGGTGTAGAAGGTCTCTCTAGAAAGTTTTAAGACATTCTGCAAATAGTCCCAATATGCAGCTCAAATAAACAAAGCGCACTCGTTCCTGAAAGGAACGGCAAATGCATCGATTGCTTCTGCCAGCATTATCACAATTGCACTGCAAAGTCTGCTCCACCCGAAGGTTATTGCTGAGGATGTTATGGAGGAAGCACAGAAGGGAGGCAAGAGAGAGGGATTATGCTTCTATTGTCAGCGAGTAGCATTTCCAGGTACCATTAAAAATAATTTATCTATCATTTTTTGTTCTCCGCAATTGCCAGATGAGATGAACATTTCATCTTTATGACGGGCTCACTAGGAGTGCCGCCTCACAATCTTGCCCAAGGCTGTTTCCATACCATATAAAGAGTGATGTAACACAAGATATTCAACCCAGAAGCATGAATAGTGAGTGCTTTATAAATCCAGTTCATTTTACAGTTAGAAGGTTTAACGAAAGAAATGAAGTTTTTTAAAATACAAACAATGGCCCAGCAGTTTGGCTGAGCAGGAGGAATCAGGGGAAGCACCGTTTCAGCTCTCTAATTAGGGGCCCAGGCCTGAACGCCGATGTAAAATTTAATTGCTGTGAGGCTCAAGAACTGATACACTGTTGGTGATGTTATACGTATCAGGAAACTCAGTGGAGAAGGGTGCAATACTACCAAAAACATGCTTTCAAAATTCAGGAATCTGGCCTCTAAAACCAGTTTTTATATAAGAGAAAATCTGGATATCTTTTTATTTATCTCAGTGTTTTTCAGTTTACTGGAGAAGACAGGTCAGATACATAAGCTCCCTACAACCCACATATACACGATGGATAAGTAAAGTTAACTGAGGTTATTCATTTGTTCAGCGCGAGTCCATGCCTCAGGGCTTTGAGAGGAATACTTGGTATCATAATAGCTGATCACATCAGGCAGTCTCTGACTCTCATGCCCATAAGACTTCTCTGTAGGGCACGAAGTTATTTTACTCTCACAAATTACCTACCACAGGGCAACATTTTCAAAATCCATGTCCTGTGCATTTCATCTTCAAGGCACCATCATATTACCAGAACCTGATGCAATTGTTATGGAAAAAAACCCAAAGACAGTAAAAGCAGCAATTATAAAGAAGAAATGTTTTATTTGGGAATTTTAGTAAAAGTTTATGATGGAAAATCCAGTCCTTGGAACCTATGAAAAGCCTTCTACTAGAAAATAAATAATAAATTGACCAGTTCAATGACAACTGTTCAATGGGCTTGGATTTGTTTGATTGATTGATTACAAATGAAATGTTACCATCACTAAATGATTGCCTCAAATTCTGGTTCTGCAGACTCCGTAAGGAGCACCTGAAGGTACTACATTTTGCAAATTGAAGAAGCTCTTCTTTTTTCAGCCTCCAAAAATTCTGGTGGAAACAAGACAGCATGAAATCAAATCCCCAAACTGTGAGAACGTGTTTTTCAACATCAGGGAAGGTAACGTATTCACCCACAGAAGCAAGTTTATATGTTCTTTGGTTTGATTGTTCCATAGCTAGTAATACATGACTTCTAACAATTCTTGAGGTGCAGACTAGCTGGACTGTAAAGAGATATTTCTGGCTGTTGTTCTGGTTGCTTAAAACAGAAGAAAATACAAAGGGTCATGAAAAGATTCAGCTCCACTGACCATGTTTGAATAGAATTCTCCCAAGTGACAACATCAAATAATTCTAGCTTGATGGCTAGAAAAGATACATGGTAGATAGCAGGTCACTTTTTTTTTTTTTTCCCCAGGATGGAATTACCATTAACTAATGCTGTATCTTCAGACTTAAAACTATGATTTCCAAGTCAAATTTTTCCCCAAAACTGCAAAAAATATTAAAACTTATTCAAATATTTCTCAGCTAAAGCCTGTTCTGTGTGTTCAGTCCTTCTGCATACATTGCTTTTACACCTGTTTCTTGACTTACCTACAGAAAAATCTTGCAAATATACATCTACAGGAAGGGGAGAGGGATACACAGGCAAATCTCAGCAAGAGTCAAGGAGCAAGGCAGTGATCTGTTGCATTTACTGTTTCTTATAAATCTCTGGCTCTTCATAGCCTTCACTAATGTATCAGACTATTTAAATGTTTGATCTCAGTCAGACCTCAGCAAAAGTAAGAGTGTATCTTGGGATGGCAGCATATTTTCTGCTGCCAGGAGCTAGAGCTGAAGAGCTGGCTATTTCAGACCAGCCACCTACCCTGTCTGTTTTGTCACAAGGATTTTCATAGAGGTATTGCAAGAAAAAGATGGCCACTTGTAAAATTTTTCTCTTAAAGAGAGAAAGTGGTGGAACTTTGTAGCTTCATTGCAAGATAGCATCTTTGCAACCTAGGAATGAAATTAGACCATTCAAAAATGCAATCTTGAGAAAATTACTTAAAAAAAGAGCTAATTCACAACAAAATGCAGTGGTAAGAGTGACAGATGCTACTTTCTGTTTATCCCTAGAGACAGAAGCAGCTTTCTCAGGTTTCTCCAGTTTACAGCATCTTTGATAGTGCTTTAAAGCTGTAGAAGTCCTGAGATGGCTTTTGGGTGGATTTCTAAACTGGCAAAAATGAATCCTTGATCTTATGCATGTGCACATCTCAAGTAGTGCTTGGATGGTACCTGTGGACAAGGCTGGCCTCTTCTATATGCAGCTGCTTCAGCCCACTAGAAATGACAACATAAACTCAGTTTAAGTGAGTTTGTTTGTTAGTAAAGATCAAAAAAGACATTTGCAGAGACAGCCATGCAATAACTCTGTCACTGCTATTGATGCAGTTCCCATCCAGCACTCAATCTTTCTGCAGCCGTATTCCGCTCCAGGAATGAGAACGGGACCATAAAAGAGAGAAAACCAGGTCAGAAAAGCTGAAAAGAACAGTAAGAAAGTAAAGAGCTGCCAGGCAAAAGTCCCTTCAGCAACCCACTCTAGTGTAAGATGATGCTTGTACCTATACTTACTACACATACACAGTAGGATTCCTTGCTCTGAACTTGACCCTCTCCACAACAAGCTCAGTCGAGCCTCACAATGAGCTCAGTGAGTTTTTACTCTTGGCCACAGTGAAGCAGAAGTTGGTTATTTCTCTGGAGCGATAACACACAAATTTTAAGAGTTACAAATGCTGGGGAAGTTGCTTCTTGGTAGGTCATTTCCCACTACATAAAATTTCATTAGAAACAAACAGGATCTGGGATGTTTAAGCAAATTTTCTATTTTTATGTGATAGCACAGAAATAGAAAATATAGCACTGAATGTGCTCCAAAATGCAGTCCCGTGAGCCAGAGCTTGAAAGATTTTTGCCTACATTTGGCAAAGTTTCCTACTGGTAGTTCAGAGTTGGATAAACTAGTTTTATTTAACTATATTCTCAAGCTGATTTAACAAACACTTCTCACTAATTTTCCTTTTTATTTTATACATTGATTTTTCTGATGAAGTGATGCTTTTTATGTCTAAATGTAACTGTGTAGCAAGACTGCACTATTTAGAATTATAGGGCTTTGCTCTGCTCCTTTTTAAGTTATGCTGCATGATAACTGTTTTGAGAAGGAACTAGACAATAATGTACTACACGGCTTTAGAGTGTCCTCAGATAGTTAAAACATCCATATTTTGAATTAAAAGCAAAGATCCAGTCTAATAGTCAAAGACAAGCAGACAACCCTACAGATTCATTTCAGTAAGCCACTGTGAGTCTTAGACAGCAAGGACATTTGTAGAGAGGTATCAAATGTTGAAAAATATCTCCATAAGGCAATAAATATATGACTTATTTTGTATAACTTATAAAGAAAATAAGCCAACGAAAAATGAGTTTTCTTATCTCTCTCTGCTTTGGCAGTGACATTATGGGAGGAGACCACAGCTGCCATTTATGAAAAGCATTACCTCCGATAACACATTTTGTGGTTTTTGATTTTAGACTCTCATCCATGAGTATGCATAATGTTTTGAGGTATCATTTTTTACACCAATAAAAAACATGATATAACATTTTATGTACGGTATTTTGTCACATGGATGGTGCAATGTTAAAATAAGATCAGTTGAAACATTTACCACATACTTCATTATCTCCTGTGAAATGAATATCTGGATAATTGGGAAAGCAAAAATCTTTGGAAGAAAGATTTATGAATTGAATAAAATTACCTTTGCAACATGAATTTCTGTAAGACAGGGATTTTCTTTTCTGCTGAAAAACATCAGGAGTTATGAAGTGTATCCAAACATATTCCTTCCAAGAATGATACTTCTTTTCTTTAACAGAGAAACTTTCTCTTCCTGTCCTGTCCTCACTTCCAGCTTACTAATGTTTAGTTTCAAATAATATTAAAATCTCAGAAGCACAGTTCTCAAACTAGCCTCCTTTAATCATTTAAAAAGATGATTTAATTAGTAACCCTGTTTACCAAATGTTTGCCCCATATCATTAAGCACAAAATATTCAAAGGGAACTGTGCCTTCTGATGTCTGTCCCTGTAACTGATACTTACCCTTTCACACCCTTGCACAATAAGTATTTCATTGCCAAATTAAAATTGGCAGCAAAATTCTGAGTAATTTAAATGGAGTTTAAATCTGGAGTTATAGCTTAGGATTCTTTTGGTCTTTTCAATTTCTGTCCTCTGAGACACTGTCTTGTTTAGTCAGATCTCTATCACTTAACAGCATAATTTTTCTAAGGTGTAATACCTTTTACTGGCATCACTGAAATCTGTGGCTGGTGTCCTAACTTGCAAGTCCAGGTATATATCAGTAACTTCAAGGAATCAATGATGCATAAAAGGCACTCCTGGACTTTTCCCTACAGTAAACTTTTATTTCCATAACTGTCTAGGTAATGTAAACATATATCAGTTACTGTAATTGCAGAATATGACAAAACAGGCTGAATTATTCCTCTAATAGCATATGGTGCCATGCATTTCTGACTCGGACTGTTTGCTCTCTAATACGCCTTGAGTATAGCATCCTGCGGTCTGCAATTTTAGACCTGCAGGCAGCAGTCATATTTGTGTATTCTGCAATATCTTCCATCAAAAGTGTTATCAATGGCATAAGAAGTTTTTACTTACGTATGTTTGGAGTTTAGTTAGCTCCACAGAAGTTTATAGAGTCCTCTCCCACGCTCCTTCCCCAACAGTGAGAAGAGCCTCCCCGACAGCAGGTCACACACAACAGGAGATTAAACAAACAGAACACCGAACATTTGTGTGCCTAGCTCAGTGTTGACACAGCTTCTGCACCAAGACACTTGAGAGTTTTACTAAAACAGCTGTCTAAAATGTTTTACATGATGATGGATGTGAGACCACAAGTTCTCTAGGAAAGACCTACTGGGGAAGCTGAGCTTTCTCGTGGGGTCTCTTTTACACCAGCGCCATTACTTGTAGGGCCACTCTCAATGTGTTGTTTAAGTAAATATGGCATATTCAGGTCTGTCACCTTTCTTTCTGGAAAATGCATTTGAGCCAGGCCTATCAATTCCTTTCCCAAAGAATCAGCAAAATGCAAAGTCAGTGCTGAAGCTTTACCTTGCTACGAGTGGCATCCATGTTACTGAAAGCAAGAGCTAGTTTTGATTTAGTGGGGCTTCTATTTTATATTGCCCCGTTTTATTTTATTATCGAAAATGGTAGATAGTCTGGACTGCAAGTAATTTTGTATTTTAGCGTCCTGCAAACAAAACCAAGAGTACTGTTCTCTCCTTTACTGTCTTTGGATCCCAAAATTTACATTCTTTGCACGGGGTTATTATCTTGCTAGAGCTAGAACAGCAACAGCTGGGATATCACCCAAGTAAAACATGCACCAAGTCTAAAAACTTTAAAAAAACACCCTACTAAACGAAACTTATTCTGGTTTAAAGCTTCAACACACTTCACTGAAAACTCTTTTGTCTTCATTTCTAGCATGGATCAAAACAGAAAAGAAGAAAAAAAAACCTGCATGTAAATGGATCAGTTGCCATATCTACTAAAATAATATGCTAGTCTAAATTACTTTATGTTTTACTGTAAAGCTTGTTTGTTATTAATCTCTACATTCAGTAATTTTGCTCTTTTAGGATCAGAACAAGGATGACTCTTCCCTGTTTGTATAGTGTCTGTAAAGTAGGATAAAATGGGCTCCGAATATATGTTTATTGTGCCATATCACTATGAAAACACCAGTGAGAAATAAATTAGGATTTGTGATTGCCTTATCAGTTTATGACACAAATTACCTTTGATATTACTGCCAATTTTTTGAAACGTCACTGTTTTTAAAGTACTGCTAATAACATTTCACAGTTTTTTGAAAAGTGCTTAGATAGAAGATATAAAAGAGTATTTAAATACCCAAATAACATTGACCATAATCCATTCTTCATTAGTCACCTCTATATTTCCCATGGTCATAGTTCACATGAAAAATTTGTATCTCAAAATGGAAATAATTATGGCAGCAAAAATGTTTTGATTCATTGATGAATAATCACAGGTTTTTTTACACATACCAAGAAAATAGTTTCCCTGCTGTGATCATATTGTGCTCTGGATCTTTTTACAAAAACATAATACATTATACGATACAGTAAACAAGGGATTAAGAGTGATGTCCAATATTTGGAAACGCAACATCAGTGCTGATCATACAGCATGTTTACATATCACTTCTAAAGCTAATACATCTTAACCTTCTCCTTGTTACTATAAACAACGACTAGGATGCTGCACAAGCAGAACTGCCTGGAGTGGAAATCAGTGCCCTGGCAAGCTGATGAGCAGTTTGATAATGGAGGTATGCTCCAGCACCAACTCACTGAAACTTCTCCAAAATCTGCCAGGCATCCTCTTTCAAAGGGAAAAGGGTCTTTTAGAGAATCCAGTGCTGACCGTACCAACCCCTTTGCCCACGTCCAACACCGTAGTTTCTCTGAGAGCCTTTGCTTTCATCCACTGGTAAGACTAGGAGCCTGGGATGAGCAGGAGTATTCTGAAGCACGGGAATTTTTTTCACAATCAGTCCACGGCATTTGAAAACCACACCTTTAATGGCATCACCATTGACTTTTAAATTACAAGAAAGCAGTAGTTTAATTGGAAATTACTGATTGCAAACTGAGCTGATCATTATAGAGATGAAGAACCTCAGGTGAAAGGCTGATCATTCAGCAAGTGCTCTGGCAGGCTCCGCAGAGCAAAATAAATAAACAATTTATTCCGCTTGCATTACCCAGTCTTTTTTGTCACCCAAACAGTTGTCTTTACTGTAATGTTTTGAATAGATTCAGTTTAAACTCCTTAAAGACAGTGAAATCCAACTGCATCACGCAATCTTTAACTCTTGTAGGCAAAACCATGTTGATTTAAGGAAACTTCCTTTTTCAACACCAGATTACATAGATTTCATCATTTTAAATACCTAAATTATGTGAAGCTGTAAACATCTCCAGAACAAGGAATAAAAATTGCTACATATCAAAACAAACTAACAGAAAAAAAGAGTTTGAGCTTGAGGTTAAGAAAACAATGAGAAATTGGGATGACTTCTCGTGCCCTTCTTCCACAACATATTCTTATCTAGAAAGACTACTGTATTTCATAGGAGTATTCAATGCTTTTCCCACAAGCCACCAGCAACAGCAAGGAAACCAAGGGGAAGATGAGGCCTGCACAGATGTAGAGCACCCAGCAAGAAGGGAGATTTTCCAAGTCTTCAGCAACAAGCATCTGTGGATGTCACTACATTTTGTTTGACAGGCTAGACACAAGCATGAGCTTTCTGAATAACGATAGCATATTTTTGGTTAGCCAGATACATTGTATAACCCACTGTAAAACCAGAGTGAAGTGCACAGAAGACAACCGAGGAAGGAAAGTTTTTAAAAAGAAGTTTTAAAGGGTAAGGAAAAATATAAAAATTAAACTTATTGTGGAGAAATGTGGGGAAAATTAGCATGGACAATTCAGAGAAAATACGCATGTGGGCAGGCATTTTAAAAAAGGAGAAAGGCTATTTGAAGTACCCTGATTGTACTTTAGTATGTAGTAAAGACAAGAAATTAAGGACAGGTGCACTGCAACTATAGTGCACATGACTAAAGGTTTCTAGTGGTGTACCCAGGTTAGTTAGGAATGTAATTATTTGCCATGATACGGTACTTACAGAACCAGCACTAGAGTGTTCAGAAGTGGTGTAAAGAAGACATTTAGAAGATTAAAGCAATTCCTGCACTAATCAGATAGAAGGTGAATTAGGGGGGAAAGGAGGAGGGTCTTTCCACTTATATCTGCTCTGGCTGTCCAGATCAACATCAAAAGAGAGCTCAACTGCTTTGGAGAATACACACCATGCTGTATGAGATTTATTGATAAAAGAAAAACAGCAGCTGATAAAAACAATAGCTGTTGTCTTAGAGTCCTACTTAAAACTCTGTGATACTGTTGGAAGAATTCACATTGCTTTAAGGAACTATTAGTCTTGGTCCAGAGCGTTTATGTAAGGAGGACAAGTATTCAGCATTTAGTTCATTACATCCCACTTCCAAACAGGCCAATTTACCTCACAATGAGTTTTAATGCAATTCTGGAAGGTGATGTCTCAAGAAAATTTGCTTTGCCACTAATAGACTCCTGGAGTGATAAACTGTAAGACTTCCCAATGCAATTTTTGATAAGCTGTGGCTCTGGGCTGGAGACAACATTTTCACTGGCACATGGTGTAGCAGCAGGGAATTGGCAGATTTGAATGCGAGTGCCAGATCTGCAGCTAGTACACTGGTCTTGTAATAACTCCTCTGCACTTTACCTCAGTTTTCTCATCAGCAAAATGCAGGTAATGCAAGTAAAATTGTATTTTGCTCATGCTGATACTCAATGCAAGAGGAAATCTTACTCTAGTAATGAGGGCACTATAGATGCCCTGTCAAAGACTTGGGTCCACTTCCTCAGTCTGCCAAGGATTTCCCACGGGACCTCAGGTGAGTCACTTTATCACTTTATTTTCAGCTGTAAAATGAAATATTATTTTCTTTCTCTCGACTTTTATTGGGAAGCTTAGTACTAGTCGTTCCCCTGTTGGAAGAGGTGCAAATGTTGCAAATTCTGCTGAAACTAACGAACACAAATGAGTTGGACCTCGTCGGTGAAGAGGCAAGGCTGCAGCCCAAGTGCTCCAAGAGAAGCAGTGCAACCCTAGCACACCAGCTGCGGGGGACTGGAAGAACTTCTCCATGGCCCACCAAGACCACAGCAAAACCCTTGTGCTGGTATCAGTGGCACAGATGGAGCCATTTACATTAGGGAAGATCAAACTGGACCCACAAGTTTCTCAAAATGATCACGGGCAGTCTATCGATTCTGAATGTTGAAAACAAGGTTTTATACATAATCTAATCATCTGGCGTTTTTGGTCTAAACGTTCAGGTAAGATATTTTAGGTCTGACCACTACAAGTACACAGCTTTCAATAACAGGGAAACACTAAGAAAGCTGCCTAATTTTTTAGGTGAGTAACTATTGCTCTACTGGTTCTTCTGCTTTTCCTGTGTTTTCTAAGCTGTGATGATTAAGGACCTGATAGCCTGATGTTATGGTCTTGCCTATGCAGAGTGCTTTGTTCTGAGCACCAGCCAGCCATATACACGAACTACCCGGCTGTGAGAGATAATGAATTTTGTTGCTTCTTTATTTTCCTAAGGACAAGTCAGATTTTATGCTAGCCAGGCTTATGTCACATTTATTCTACAGCTGGTCCTTACAGGCATTTTTCTCTGAATGTCACTAGGGCAAGTCACATGCTTAATTTTTTTTCACTGCTTTTACACAAATACCTGTGTTTCACACCATAGGATGAGCAAGATCTCCTTCAGATTAGCATAATTTAAGTTTAGGTACAGGACATAACAGCAGCACTGTAGAAATAAAGGCTTCACAGAGAGAAAGGGAAGGGTATTATTTACTCCTTGCAAGTTTTTCCTAACATAACGCATATCTCTGAAACCCAGAGGTCATTTATTGTGAATGTAACAAATACATTCATATCCACCAAGGGTAATAAATATTGCAAATTAAGTTGAATAATGACTATACTGTCTATTTCATTTCTACATGAGAGGCACACATGGGACTTAATGTAAGTCAGTATTTATAATGCAATATATGGTATGAGTCTCATTCAAAGTTAGAACTGCAGATATGTCACAAACACATTAATCTACTGTTACTGCCTGAGGAACCAGAGAAAAAAAATAATTTCAAACAGCCAATGTGTATGGAATTTATAATGAATATCTTAATCATGAACCTACTTTATTTCAAGTTATGACTTTTTCTTGTAAGCAGATCTTGGGATTTAAAACACTAAAGGAGAAAGGTAATGCAGTACAGCAGTTACTAGAAAAATGCTACTTGCCATGTTTTTAACTGGATTGATTGTTTCAAATGTGCTCTAGCTTATATGAACCTTCAAAATATTTCTACAAGGAACAACCAGGACTTCAAAAATCAAGTCAAAATTTCTGGTGAAGAATGGACGACAGGAGAGAAAAAAAAAACAGTGATTGCCATAAATAAGCATAAATAACTATAATATAAAATGAGTTCTGGGCTGCTGATGTATACAACTGAGTATACAATGTATACAACTGAGTTTCTAAGATTTTTGGTGACATAAATGGAGCACATAAAAGTTACACGTCTACTGTTGCAACTAGCTACTTATGGTAAGCAGATCTGTTTATCTTTTTGTGGGAGCTATAGGGAGTTAAGGACCATGAACAAGCAACCTCTGCATTTGGTATAACAGTGATTCAACTTCAGTCTCGAGAGAAGGATATGAAGATATTAACTAAAAATAGAGGAAGTCAGATGTTTACCAAAGATCTAGTGATCTTATTTATCACTTCAGACAATCCTGGGTGTCATTGTTTCCTTCTAGTGTGAATTTTGTAGGCTGCTGAGTCCACAAAGGTATGCTATAATTTCTAGATTCCCAACAAATTATGCAAGGAGAGTGAATGGGGACTAAGGTTCCTTAAAGGGGTAAATCCTGTTTTAGGAAATAAAAAGATATTTTCTACTCACCTGATTTCCACACCCAGAACTTTAGCAGTTTTTAGAGGACCATAGATGTCAAGCACCAGTGGCGAATATCTCCTGCTGGAGCCCAGCATTCTTCCAAGAACAGAGCTATCCGTATTTTGATAACAGCACTGAGGCAGCAGGAAACTGAAAATATCCCGTTGTTTGTTTTCTTTGATAATATTTACCCTTTACTAAATTTTTGTTCTGAATATCTGCCTCAGAAAATGATAAAGATATCTTCAGGGTCATGACAACAGATCACTTACACTATTAGAAACACGGTAATTAATCCAGATTCTGATGTTGGTAATAGTGTTCGTGTTCCTAAATCCTGAATTATTTTTATTCCTGGCCCAAGGTATCTCATTCAGTAATTTCAGGGGAAACAATATGTGTGTCTAGGAAATATATTTCACTGTATATACTATATAAAACCCCTTGCTTCTATTGTGGAAATAGGAGTTATATTGGAGCAGCTAGTATTAAGGAACCTGATAAAGACTTTCCTGCTGATAGAAGACTTTGCTATGTTAACATTACAAGCAGAGGTCATGCTGAAGTCTGGTATGTAAGAGAAGACCTGGCACTCCACTTTGTTGTAATAGATGCCTGGCAGTGTTCAGCACAGCTTAGAAAGGCACAGTAGCAAATGTCACGTTAGAGTCACCATTACTGCTCTTTTCATTATGGACAAATCTACTCATGGCCATTTGCTCACCCCAAGTGTAAAATGTCTCCAGTATTTTTTTTAAGCAGTGGCTGGTAATGAAACAATATAGCGAGCAGAAAATGGTACTATATCAGAATAATTTATGCATATGCTCCAAATAGATCCCTTACATGGGTTAAAGAGTTAAAGGTGTAAGAATTTCCTCATTATAATGACAGTAACTGGTGTTGCAAATCTCTGCTCTCCTGCAATGCACACTTTTTAGCTCAAGGAGTATTTTCATCAGGTTTTTAACACATCCTTGCCTCTGACTCTATGTGCGTGCTACAGCAGCAGCACCTGGACGTTGTTGCTCCACAACAGAACTAGTGTGGTGAGTCCATTCCTCTGGCGAGTTATAGGAGGCTTCCCTTTCAGGGGCATTTAGAAGGTCTAGGGATTTTTTAATGTATGCATATATATGTATACATACATGCAAGTATGTATGTATATGTGTGTGTATATATATATATAAAATATATCAACAGAGTGATACATAGCTGTCCATATATACCTATATACGCATAGGTATTTATGTTATATATAAACATATCGATAGCACAGGATAATAGCCTTCACTTGAAGAAATCTGGGCCATAAAGAAAAGTGAGCCAGCATTTATTACAGACATTCTCTTGAGCAACTTTGGTTATCAAGGCTTGTCAGAGTTTCAGTGCTTTCCCAACCATAAAAGCATGTACAGTCAATCTTCCTGGAACCCAGAGTGTGAGAGTTAACGAAATTTGACAACTGATTGATGTCAGATGCAGCTTTGGATTTGGAAACCCAATTACCCCTTTCCCTTTCAAAACAGAGGTCATTCCAGTCAACACAGCTGTACTGCCATACTTTGCAATTCAGTCTGAGAGGTTGCAGGAGATTCTGCTCTTCAGAAAAGCCTCACGCACAGGGAGTAAAATTTGCAGATGAAGAAGACATACATTGACTAATGACTGGTCACATGAGCCTGGTGGAAATACGAACACACCCTTTCTCCACTCAGACTGAGGTTATTTCTGTTAGTAAGCTGGTTCTCTGTGGTTGAGGGTGCAACCATAATACTCTGTTGCAATGTCTCAGTTTCTTAACTCCATGCCTTTTTCCCAAAAGTAAATATTTTTGTTTAGAATTTCCATGGTTCATACAGATTTTTATGCTAAAGATTCAGGGGAATTACAGCTCTGTACTTCATTTGGTGCGCTGAAGATGACATAAATTTGATAGAGCTGGGACAAATTACACCAGCAGAAAAATCTAGCCAATTACTTGTAAGCTTTAATGACCAGCATTCCAATCTCACACTCAGCTCATTAGGCTCTGCTTTTCTAAAAATGGAACTACTGTAACTTGTTGTGCAGATACTGGCAAGCAGAAATTGTTGTGTTGCAATCAGACAGGCAGAAATGAAGATATAGTTATTTCTGTCCGTTCTCCTTTCCCTAACTTGTTAGAGTGGAATAAATGAACATTAAGTAGTCAGGTGGATGTGTACCTGCTTGGCATCTGCCCTGGACTTAGTTTTTAGTACTGAAGCGTTTTTTAATGACACTCTAAAGCTAACATTTACAAAAGCAAATTTTGTTAGAAATTGCAGAATAGTTCCCAAAGCCCCTTGAGGGCAAACAAGAAGAAAGAGGAGATCGACCAGTCCTATGGCAGACGAGGACCACAACCATTACACTCACCATCCCAGGTTTCTCCAGGATGCTTGAGGCAGCAAATCAGAGCACAGATCTGTGAAAAGTGAGCTGGCTTTTTCTTATCAGCACTTTGAAGCACTCTCTGGATGAAAGGAGTGAAAGCAATGGAGCTCAGCGACCCAGTGTCAGGTCTTATTCTCCTCACTCACCCACCAGTATAGATCAGAATCACTCTGGGGAAGGATTTACCCTGCAGTTTTGTGCATGTAGCAAAAACTGTGCACGCAAGGTAATGGGGATGCCACTTTTCTAGAGGTCTTCCTATCTTAGTTTTATTTCACTTCTGAAGAGGTAGAAACCTCATCAGCCCTAAAAGAAATGAAACTGCCCCTAAAAGCATGTCACTTCTTTAGTTGTGAACAAAGTTGTTACCAAGCACTTGTTTATTTAATTCCATGCATTTTGGGGTTAGCCTGGCAGTTTCCAAGATTCCTCTTTGAGAGCATTTACTGTAGTACCTGCTTATCCACATCGTGAATCTCTGCATGTGAAGAATCATGAATACCTTCATAAAAATGATCCTTGCCTCACCCATGCTGAATTCTGCCCCATGCAGGATGGCTCTGCAGAAGAAGCATCACCCCTTTGCTTGTAGAGGGACTGTGAAGGGGAAGAGAGTCTGCAGACTCCTATACAACTCTGCTGGGATGTATGGGCCAGCTGCAGAATTAAAAAGACTCACTGGCTATTATGTCTTACAGAGCAGCAATATCTTTATCACCATGTCATTGTGGCAGCTGCCAGAGGTGAGTCAGGCTAAACCCCACTGCACCAAGTGCTATTCATAAGAGATACAACTCTTGTGCTGAAGGGCTGGCTTTTAAAAAGGCAGGATGTAACAGCAGGTGGATGCTAAATGTGTAGAGAGCAATGAAATCATAGGCATCATCCTTTCCAAGGAGTAACTTAGACACATCTCACAGGTCCTCAACATTTGTCCCACCCAGAGCACAGCTGATGCTCTCCAGCGTTGTGGTTGAGGGGCTGCAGAGGAGCTCTGCCTCTCAGCTGTACCCCAAGGTGAACAAATTCCCACCTCCAGCCTCCAACCTTTCCGAAACACCTCAGTATGCAGCTGTTCAGCTTGGTACCACAGCCAGGCTGTGACCCTCTGTGCCACACAAAAACATGTGAAAGCTTGTTTCTTCCCCTGCCATCAAACAGTGAACCGTTCCTCTCTGTAGTTCAGTGCTTAAACACATAATTGTCTCCCAAATCCACATCAAATACATTATATCCCAAATAATTACTACAGTACTCCGTAACAGCTGCTTCATCCAGAATACTTAATGGGAAAAAACATTCAAGAAAAGAATAGAGAAAACTTGAAAATTAAACAGTTGTTAAGGTTTTGATCCAATATTAATTTGCACATCTGCCACTGGATTTAGTGAAACGAGGAGACGTGCACAGCAAAAGACAATGAGAAGACTGATTTCTTTTTTCTTTTATGTTTTTCAGTGGGTTTAAAAACACAGTACATCAGCCTTTCTGGTGCAGCAAGCACCAAAGAATGACCCTTCAGAAAATAGCCAGATTTCATACTAAGGCACTTTCATGTTTTGAGGCCCAAGTTTCTTATTTCAGTCTCCCTCTGGCGTGCGGCTGCAAGCCATTGGGTCTTCTGCTCAGCGGGAAGAGAGAACCTCAGCAGTATTTACCTGGAGTAACTTTGCTGAAGGTGAGCAAACAAATAGTGGTCACTCCTTGGAAAGCGAAGAGCTGGTCCCGGGCTCCCATCCACTTGAGGAGCATAGGATCAGCAGCAGCTCAGGGGGTAACCGGTCTGACGCCTTCACTCCTCCTGCAGAGCAGACACCGTCCCTGTGAAAAATGCATGGAAACCATGTTCAGAAAACACATCTCATAGCAAACACTACCAGAATCACACATGCATGAAATTGGGTAAACCTTCAGTTTCTTATGAGCCTTCCTAGATTTTGGGTAAATGCTGATGAGTCTTAGTCCTCCCCTGTGACTCTCCACCACCCACACATTTCTGATTTCAGAAATACACCCCTGGCCATGGGTGTCAAGAGCCTTGTTCACAAGAAGCGCAGGCTGCACCAGCGACAGGGTCCGGGCACTGACTGTCTACCTCTTGCTTCGGCACGGACCCAGAGGGAAACCCTGCTCCACCGGGAGGGGAAAGCCATAGTGGAACAAGGACTGGGGACCTTCCCACTGGAGGACACCTGCAAAGTGCCAGGCAACTGAGTTTAGAGAAAAAAGTATTTGGTGTAACTTCAGGCAACTTTGTGTGTGTGTGTTTGTGCATGTCAATAGCTGCTATCATTTTATTTAACGGAGTGGTTTTTGAAATGACACTCTTGAAGAGCAGTATTCGTCTCCATCAGTTGTCTGTTCCTCAACTTAACAAATCTTTGCTCAGTACTTTTTCAAGCCGAATCAGTTATTTTGGCATGAAGAGGAAGATAATACAAACCTAACACATATAACCGTAGCTGTAGATTATGATCTCTATTTCCAGTCGTGTTCAGAAGGAGGAGTGAGGGCGCGTGGTTATTCCAACCCAGGTGAGGCCAGAGGTAACCCAGAGCCACAAATCCTCCTCCTGGAGGGGAACGTGGGGAACCCGCTCTCCATCATGTTCCTGTAGGTCTCAGCAGGGCAGTGAGAACCTCATAGCATCAAAATTTTTTTTTTTTTTTTTTTTTTCATTTTATGTATAGCACAAAAAAACCAGCCAGCAAACGACACTAATGCAAAGGCAGCTGTGTGGGTGGACTGTCCAGACCACCTACCTGACAGCAAAGTAGCAGTAAGAAGAGACACCTCTGTGGCACCTTGTTTAATCAGCTGAGCAAAGGGACAGTCTGCCTCTGTGCCAGCCAAAATCCCTGGTTACCTAGTTCATGGATCATGGGGAAGTTCCCCTTCAGCTGGCACATGAATCAAGACATAAATGTCTCCTCGGAACATGTAGGATTGCTTCATTTTACTTTTACATTTTTATGTATGAGAGGTGTGCACCTTCTTTTGAATTTGCATTTCTATAATCAATTATTAAGCAAAAACAATAACCTGGAAGAAAGTGATATACACCTATTAGCTCATAATTTGTTAACGTTGTTAAATTCTTGGCAAGGGGTATCCACCTGCTCTTTGACAAATATGTGCTATAGCTAATTAACTCAGGTAAAACAGAGACTATCTCGCAGGCACTTGGCCTTCAACCTCATATGTCTGATGCAATAATCATTTTGTTCATTTTAAAAAACATAAAAATACCCTAAGGTCCAGGTCATCTGTCTGAGTTCAGGAGAAGCTCCACTTTGAATAAGTACCGAGATAGGTCTACGCATAGTTTCAGGGGAGTTCATTCTGAGCTAGTCATGTTATTTAATAAAAACACAATTTTTGCAATTTACTCTAATCCTTTACACTGGTATTAAAAGTTTAGGATTAGCAAAATCTGTCCTTTGAAACATCAAAATAAATGGAAACATCAATGCCTTTCCCCTAGGATCTCAGCAATATTGGCAGGTTTTTCAGGGCAAAATGCAATTTTAAGAACTCACAATCTTTTTGCCAGGATTTTGAAATTTCATCCCATTTCAAAATGTTAATTTTTCATTATAATCACTACATTGAGGGTTTACAAACCTGTGCATATAAATTTATTCCTTTTTAAGCAAAATGTAGAATTTGAATATACTGCTTCACATTAGAACATGTAAGGGCTTAACTAGATGGCATAATCTATCCTATCCTTTATGAAAAAAAAAATTTGAGCAGAATTACATTAGTCCAAGTATCCTTTGTGCTCTACAGATACTACTGATACAATTTTCTGCCAGAGATATTGATCATTTTGAGAAATTTACCTTTTGGATAGCGCTAGTTACAGCAGACCAAGTTGCATTTGCCAAGAGTAAATGAAGGAGTAGCTTTCTCCCTGTTTAGGCTGCATAATTTGCATGTCAGATGAGATTATCATCATGACTTTAACGTTACTCAGCTCACTCAAGATAGTTGGCAGCTTGGTTCATAATCAGCTGATGTCAAAGTTTTACTTTTTCACACTATGCAGCATTTGAAGTAGGACAGTAAACACTAACTTTAAAGCCTGTCCCATACAACTGTGACAAGTCTTCTGCTTGTTTGGTTAGCATGGCCGAATCTTATAAAAGACTAACCTGGCATGGGATGAATTTTCATAACAAGTGAAAAATCCTAGAATTAATTTTCATCAATGTTGCAGAAGTTGCTTTGCTGTAAATTGGAACCACGCTGTACAGATCAGTTCACATTTTCCTCCCTTATTTACACCAGCTCAGGATGTGTTACCCTGCCATGATACATGGCCGTGAAAATGGTCTCAATGAGGATTCTTTTGCCTTTGTTAGATTTTTCTCTGCTAGCAAAAAAAAGTAAACAACAAAGATAGCTTTGTCATTTTTCTTTTTCTTCTCCAGCCTGCTCAGACAAAAGCCTGGAAGCAGGATTAGAGCTTTAAAACAAAACCTAAAGGACTACTGTATCTGTAGCCGGGTGGACATTTTACAGTGAAGCACTTTCTGAGCAGCAAATGTCAGTTCATAAACAGAAACACTCTGTAGCAGTTTCCCAGAGTCAGTGACATTTCTTTCAGGGAAAATATAGCTCTTGCAGGGCTTTGCCGAGGAAGAAATCACAGAGAGCTGTGCTGCTGTGAGCTGAGAAAGATGGATGTGAAAGGGGAAAAAGACAAAGTCAGATAAGTCAAAGGAGTAGAAAAAAAAAAGAGAAATTTGTCTTTTGGAAAGCAACAAAGAGGGAAGCATTGTGAAAATCCTGCAAGAAATGGGCAAGACGATGTCTCTGTGAGAAGGGTAAGCACCGGGACACACTGGGACACAACTGTGCTCTTCTTCTGAGCTCCATTCTCCGACATGACACGATCAAGAAACAGGTGCAGGGTTCATATGGGCATGGAGAAGAATTCTTTGATCTGAGAGCAGCAGGGTTTTGGCAGGGGAGCGCCAGGATGTCACGCACTGCCTTGCTGATGTACCTGCCACAGGCACCGAGACACCCGGCTGCTCACGTCCCCCCGCGGCGTCCCGGGGGCTCACGCCGGGCTGAGGAAGAAGCTCTCTGCTATTTGTCCTGAAAATCAAAAAAATGGTGCTGTCTTCCCGGCCTCTCGTCTTTTGATTCTTCCTGCCCGTGTACTCATGAAGGAAAAAAAGCGCAACAAAATCTATGAGGAGGTTGATCAGGGGTGATCTGTTTCCTCTAATGCAATCTAGATTACTTTGAGCAGTCTTGTTTCCTATCACTCAAGTAATGCAATTACACCCATTTCCCTACGAACAAGCCCCTAATAACATTATTTTGGTATCTTTGGGGGCTCTTTGAGGATGAAGAAGAATATAAGCACAGTTAGGATAAATAGAACTTGGAGCACCAAAACACAGCAAAGCCCAGCGAAAAAAACAAATACAGAGCAAATGGCACATTGGGGCAGGTCTGGATGGGCTGCTTTGCACTGAATCCAAAAATCTGTAAAACAAGACGCTGCTCAGTATCACAGTGCCTCAGACCCTCTTGGGCCTTGAAGAAGAGAAGACATATTCAGCCTAATTTCAACAGGATTTTTTTTATCATTCTATTTTTCCATCAGCCACATCAAGGAGTAAAATTTGTTTCTCAGCCTTTCCACTCTCCTAACAAATGCAGGCCTATCTTGCAAATTAGAAACGGTCGTAATTACACTAAAAACGTATCCTGCTTTAAATGTAAACTAAGAAAAAATACAGTTCCGTAGGGGTTTTGTTTTTTTAACCTCGGATTAAAATTATAATTATTATAAAATATCCAGTTATGCTTCCTTGCAGGCAACTTCAGAAAAATGCTCTTACTTAGAACTTAGCTGAAAGGAAGATTTGTTAAAAGAGAACAGATTCTGTTTTAACCAAAACCAGGACATTACCATAATTGCAAAAGCTCATAGTATTTCTTTTTATTACCCTTTTCTGGTACTTTGCCAGCAATATGGAAACCTGTCCCTATCAGCCTTTGAACGTCTGTGTGTTTGTAATAGTCTTGATTAATGTGCTAGTACACTACAAGCCCTGAGAGATTCTAGACTGCATCATAAATAGCATATTTATAGGGAAGGTATTTTGAAATCCTGATTATTTCTTTTTTTTTTTTAGAAAACACAAGTTTTTTTGAGCCTACTTTGCTTCCTGCTATAGATGCAGTATAATCCCGTACTTACAGGCTTCTAATACACTACCTGATATTTCAGAAGTCATCTGGTGTTTGGAGTCCACTTCATAAAGAATTTGCATATCATTCAAGTATCTGAGTTTCTTCTGGCCTAAAAACATAAGAATCTCTAGAGGCACAAATCTCAGAAAGTGTGTAATGAATAAATGGAAAGCAGTTTGCATACTAATACAATCCTATTCTTTTATTTTGTCTTATGAAAAGGCAACTATTTCTTGGAACCAGTTTTGGCACGTGTTGGTAAAAGCAGTGAATAGATGCTTTGTCAGAGATGTGCAAAAGAAAGTTTATCAAGTCCTGTTTTTTTCTGAATTACTTACATGATGCAAGACCTGAAAAGCTTTCAGAAAACTGCCAAAGAACCACAATTTACCGAAGTGGAAATTAATCTTCCTTTTTTTGCCCTGTTGCTTCTGTTTTATAATTACATCCTTAACACTGTAATGCCCATTTAAGAGAACAGAAAAGAAATTATAGGATAACCTATTGCATGTGAAATACAATGCCTGGGGAAAATAAGCAATAAGCAACATGGAAAGTGATGCTCTGAACATACGTCTTTAATAATGATGTGTATGTATTTCAGTTGCTGCCTTATTCTCTAAGTGCACGCACTCTGAAGCTCTTGGTGTTGGTAGGAAGTTCCTGAGTAAACACAGTGTAAGCTAAATCGAGGACAAAATCTCCTCATAGTCTTTGCATATCACCAAGGTAAAGAGACTAAAAGATCAGCTGAAACTCTCCATTAAAATAACCTTTCTAGGAAACATTTTTCACTAAGCAGGAACACAACTGAAACTTTACAGTCTCAAGATTTCCATACAAATGAAACCAAAACATCACCTGCCCTGTTCTCAAGAATCTGTTGCTAGCCATAAATGTATGTTTTGAGAAAATGCCTAATAAAGTAAAAGCACAATGAACCTTCCTAAAGCAACCTTAAAAACCAACTGTACAAAATATGAAAATGACACTGAAAATTCAAAGCAAAAATAGAAAAGCACTGAACATGGGGTGAAAGGGATTTCTAGAGGTGTAAGGTGTTTGTCTAATCTGGCATCTCCAGTGATGGAGAGTCCAGAGGATTTTTCTTTTTTTTTTACCGCTAACTAAGCCAGTATTACAAAGTTCTTTGAAAGCCTAACCTAAATCTCACTTGCTGAAAATTAATCGTGTCATTTCTTATACTCTTCTAAGTGGACATGGAGAATAATTTATTACCGTCTCTTTGCAATAACTCCAGAATGGCCCTAATTATACCACATATGCTTTTTGATGGTTATAATTTTAACTAAATCAGGTAATTGGAAGGTTAAGTACTGACTGAAAATTATCGCAGCTTAAATAAAATGTAGATAATGAGTAACACTCCTAAAAATTATAAAATACAAAGCCATGTTAAGAAATTCTTTAGTTTCATTAATTATCAGGAAGGATAATCACAGTGAATTTACTTCGCAACTGCAGTTTTATTCCCATGTGTTTACCACTGACTGATTCAAAACTAGTCAGATACAGTGCAACAACTTATTCAAAACAAAATAAATATGGTTACGAAAAAAGGCTGTAATAACAATTCCTGAACTTACACCTACTCCATGAAAATGGAAGTAATGCTTAGTTTGCATATGTAGATGGCTATTATGATTTTGAGTAAGAAAGCTACTTAAGCACATTGACTAAAATGAGGCTGGCACTTAATCACTTCTCTGGGCTGTGCATATCTGTAAAAATTGTTTTCCCCTATTTCTGAGTGGAAACAGTAATAGATTCATAAAGTCTGCATAATGGAGGTCTTTGGGGGCTGCAAGGTATTGAAATACCTGCCTCTGCCTCACCGCCTGGCTTCAGGCTGGCTTCCCAGTCTCACCAGTTGGCAGCTTAGCCTCCAGACCAATGACAGTGGCTCAGACCTCCTTCTGCAGCTATGGGGCCAGTGCAGGGCCACACACTCCTGTCACCATGCCTTCGCTTTCTCTGGCACGTCCAAGACTGGCACCAACTCCAGGATGCACAAAGGTACATGTGTTCCCCCCCCAAGCTGCCCAGCTATAAAAACCCCAGTCAGCCATTCACTCATCTCCCTGTCAGCTCCAGCACCCACCCCCGGGCCAACACGGGTTTCAGCAGCATGAGGGTCCAGAAAAGCTCCATGTATTGCTAAACCAGCAACACCACCATGGCCTGGGAAGCTTCCCCCAAGTGAGGCTGTGCTGCAGGAGGTTGGTGGTGAGGTGCAGATCCCCGTCCATCGGGTGCTTGCTCAGTCAGATGCTGTGTGTATGGCCATAACACAAAATCTACCAATTTATTCAAAAGGGTGTGGATAGCTGTGGCAGCTATGTAGACATTTACCCACCCGCTCAGCCATCAGGTACCTGTGTATTTCCCACCTTCCCCAGGAGAGGAGGTATTCTTCCTCCCTGAAGCCTACCTCTGTCTGTGCACCACACTCACAGCCTCTGCATAGATTGCTGTGCACTGTGGCTGCTGCAGGGCTGAAACTCCACAAAAGGGTCAAGTCTTGCCTTTCCTCCTTCAGCCCCTCCGTTTCCCACAGATCCCTGGGGAAAAAAGCAATATTTGGAGCTCCAGGGAGAGCAACTGTTTAAAACTGCTCTGGAAAGTGCTGTGCATGATAACAGTTTAAATCAGGTTACAAAATCCAAACTTCTCAAGCTATAGTTTGTTTGTGAAAAAAACCACTCATTTATTATTCTCCCTTTAGTGCATTGGGAAAACAAATTGAATTGACTTTTGTTATTACTTTAGATTTCTTTAGGTAGGATGAACTAAAATGTAAGCTGTCAAAGGGGTTTCCATCTGAGCATCAAAATGGAAAGGGATGATGAAGACAAAATTTGCTCAAATTCCTAACTACCTGAAAGTAAGAAGTAGCATGGCTTTTAGGGCTGATGAAAGAGAAAGCCGTAATAAGGAATTAAAGAACCTGGACTAGACTCAAGTGAAGAGCTCTGACTCCCACAGATCTACCATACACTTTTTGTGTAGTTCTGTCAAAATCAAGGACACATCAAGGAAAAATTCTTCAGGTTGCTATTCCCATGATAAAGGTCTGTAGCTAGCCTTTAGCAGTACTGTCTATAAATGCATTATCCTTAATTGTTTGATTATTATAATACATTAGGCAAATACCCAGAGTAAATTTTCAGTATGAGATATTATTTGAGAGGATTAAGAGGTTTTTGTATAAATATATATATATATTTAATAAATATGCACATATACATATCACTGACTGAAGATTGTTTTGAGGCGAATTAAGACAAGATTATTTTCCAAGCAGAGACTAGGAGGGACTATGAGAATGGTCCAAGAGCATGAGAAAATATATATCCCAGAAATTTAACTCCTTATAATTATATGCATTGCTGAGCAGGTAAAAAAAAAAAAAAAAAAAAAAAAAAAAAGGGG
>Ga0065711_1034569_pt1 | contig 23552 bp, 15 predicted proteins | sample Hoacrofraction12_FD_59098 | JGI IMG/M metagenome (GOLD analysis project Ga0065711, IMG submission 59098) | Hoatzin crop microbial communities from Cojedes, Venezuela - Epithelial fraction 12 v2 (version 2) | ecosystem: Host-associated > Birds > Digestive system > Esophagus > Crop | place...
TAGCAGGCCCGGCGGGGCGGGAGGGAAGCGGGAGGGCAGGGGCCGGCGCCCCGCGGCTAGCATGTGGTGGCCGGGTGCCCTCCGGGGACAGAGCGTGAGGCGGCGGCGCGGGGACAGAAAGCCCTTGATCCGGCGGGGAAAGTTAAAGCCCGGCGCTGCCGCCGCTGCCAGGCCGCTCGGGGAGGGGAGATTCGTCCTCCGAGGACCCGGTTTCCCCCGGAGGCAGGGCGCGGCGGCGCTGAGAGGGGCCGCGGCGGCGGTGGGGCGCCCGGGGACGCGTCCCCAGCGGGGCCTGGGCCGTGCCGGCGCTGAGGGGAGAGCCGGGTGCCTCAGCACGGCCGGTCCGGCTGCCGCTGCTCCCCGAGGGGTGCGGCTGGGCCTGGAGGGCAGGGCCGCCGGGACCCCTGCGCAGGGCTCTCCCGCCCTGCCAGACGGGCGCGTTCGTGTCGGCGTCACGGGGATGGATGGACGGACTCCAGCCTGGCCAGCGGCAGTGGAGCATGGGGCAGGTCACCAAGGGGAGAGGCAGCCAGGTGTGCCCTTGCCCCTGGGTGCCTGCAGCAGCGATGGGGACAGCCGCCTCCTCTGCCTGCGGAGCTGGCACCTGGCTCGGGCCCTCGGGGCTGCGGAGGACAAGCTGGCTGCCGGCTCTGCGGGAGGAGATGAGGTCGCGCGTGCCAGGAGCCGAGCACGGCGGCTCACAGAGCCAGCAGCCACACTGCTCCTCGGTTCTGGGCTCCAAGCTGGAGAGTCACCTGCAAAAGGAGTCAGATGTGACCCAGGCTGCACAATCCTTGCCCTTTCCCCTGGCTGCCCTGAAACTCAGCCTTTGCCTGAGAAGAGCTTGCTAAAAAAAAAACGTGGAAGAAGCGGAGTGATGGACACTGCTGCCTTGTGATGGGCAAAGAATGTGGCAGTCGTTCATGGGTCAAAGCCAAAAGCCAAACCCCAAGGCCATAGCTGCAGACTTTGGGCTCTGAGGAGGTTAAAGGCAGGCAGGGGACTTTCTGGAGGCACAGAGGGCTCTGCTGGCATCAGGTGTGTGTCCAGGAGTGATTGGGCAGAGTTGCGAACCATTCAGAAGGAGTTTCCAAAGGTGGCTGCTGTATGGTGAGTGTGGCGAAAGTGCCCAGAGATCCTATCCTAGACAGCTGGTCCTGACACCGCCAGGACCTGACTTTTCAGGATAAACAGATCTGAACGGTGGGATCGTCCGCTGCTGGGAAAGTTCAAGTACCCAGTAATTTGTCTGGATTTGAGCTTTAGTGCTATGGGAACCTGGCTCTCAGAGGGAAATGGCACAATTACTGTACTCATGCTGACATTCTTGCTTGTCTTTACATTTAATTCTTATAAATGTGTTGCCTTAGCGTTGCAGTCATTCACTTCCACACCTCTGCCTTTCAGCAGTAAGTGTACACCTGTCCTTTGCAGTTCGTCTTTCAGTTTCGAGAGGTACCGTGCTCTCCCCCGCTACAGGATCAGGGTAACAGGGTTCCTGTTCTCCTTCCTCTCTTCCCGTGTTGATCTCTTTAAGATTATAATGTCTCTTCCTCTTGCTCTCCCAGCATGATCTCTTTCCAGCACTGATCCCAATTCAGATCGCCTAAAGCAATCTTAGTATTGGAGGTTATTGTCTGAAGCCAATTTAACTCCAAGCTGGATGGTCAAATTACATCCCTTGAATAGGAAGCCCTGCCTCAAAAGAGCAGCCATCTCGGTAATCCCACCCAACTCTGATTTTCATCTCAGCCTTTGATGCTCAAGTCTTGCCTCCTGGCTGTTCCAGTCCATCTGTTAGGCTGGGGACAGGCTGATTTACAAGACAGTGGGCTGCATTCCCGAGGGACAGGGGGCACTGGCTGGAAGTTAGCTGTGAGTCTCTCCTGGTCTTGCAGAGCACAGTGTCTTTGCAACTGGTGAAGACAGAGAATGGTGGTCACATCCCCTCGTGCCCTGGCTGCGGCTGCGCAGGTTGGCACCTCCAGTCACGCCAGTCCCCATCTCCCTTGTCCAGGAGCTGGGTTCACAGACCATGCCCGAGATGTGGTTGGAGGTGTAGGCATAAAGTTGTCTGCCTCCTCCTCTCCTGGAGGCTGAAGGACTCGGCCCTCTCTTGCCCCACAGCCTACGCTGGGAGATACTGCCCAGATCTTTCTCCCCAGGAGAAGAGTGCAGGGGGATGCCCACGCCTACACCACCCCTTCTCCCTGCACTAGATGCTGCAGCCAGAGGATGGGCCTGGCTCCACAGAGCCAAACCGGAGGCTGCAGAGGGACCATTTCTGTTTCTCTGCAAAGGCAATTTCCTGTGCAGACGCAGGAGCCATCTTCTGGCTCTGCAGATTGATCTCCCTGCATTCAGCCGCTCGGCTCAGGGCTGCGAGTCCGTGGCATGTCCGCTGACCAAGGGTGGACCTGTGTCCCAGCTGGCTTGAGCGTGCCAGGCTCAGAGCTGTGCAGATTCTGGATCCCTGAGCTAGGGTTGGCCTCCAGGACGGTCAGCATTGAGCTGTCTGAGAAATCTGATTTCTCCCCCCCCCGCCCTTCTTCAGGGATTGGCAAAGGATTGTACATTATTACATGGGTGTAATCTTTTAAGATGTTCGTGGCAGCTCAAGTCTCCGGACTCAATTCCACACTGATTTACACAGCCTGCAATCCCATTGCGAGGATGGCGATTGCAGAGGAACAGACCCTGCCTGGGCTCTGCGATGCCAGGTTTGAGGTGACTTACAGGACGCGGACGATTAGTACAGAAATCCCTGTCTTCTGAGACCTGTTCCCAAGGAGCTCCCCACAGACTTCCCATCAATTTCAAGAGCCGCAAGTGCTAGAGCTGTGGAGCAGTCTTGTTACGTGGACCCCTGCACACCCGTGAATGGTGCTTGAAAACATTTGTTTATCCACAGTGGTCTTTTGTGAACTCTTAAATTATAGCATGTAGAGCATATCCAGGTCTTGACAGGAAGGACGCTGTAGGCATTTAGAAAGTATTTGGATAGAGCTGATTGGGAGCACGTATGTTGTTGCAAGAGGCAGAGCTGTATCAATAATGCAGTGTTGTAGGGTACTGCAGCGGTACAATACTGGTGCAGGGTTTGTGGACCGTACCTCAGCATATGGAGTTAGATAATCTACTCCATCAGGGAACTGGAAATCCTGAATTATGTATGATAAAACAGAGACGTGTTTACACAGAGACCAGTTCCTGCAATACTTCATGCACTCAGTGCAAAAAGGGAAGAACACGGGCATGCTGGATTCTGCTTGCTTGAGAACTTCCTTACTGCATTTCATTTACACAGCCTGATGAGCTGTGCAGTATTTGCTTTCTTGTGCTGCTAATAAAAATAGACCATATAAGTGATTGCTGGAATATCACCGAGCTGATCTCTGTGAGCACAGAATGAAATGCATCGACCTCCTTAAACAAGAAAACCCTACACTAATTTTCTTTAGGCTGAAAAAAGATAGAAATAATTCCTCTTGCTTTATAATTGCAGTCAATCAGTCATTTTACAGTTGTACAGTAAGTCTGTAAATGAAAGACCAAGCTTTAATTGAAACAATGAAACATTTGATTGTTATTGAAAAATCAGTAAGAGGCACCATTCAAAGGCTTGTTCAAATGTTTGTCACTGATAAGATGCACATTTCTATAGAATCAAATCTGTTTGCTTGGGAATGAGATTATTTTAGCAAATACAGTTGCTTATCTAAGATACAAAACCAGCGAGGCTTTTTTTCTCTCCCCTGCCCCCAGCCAGTGCAGCACTTAATGCTGCTCTGTGCTGAAAAACTCCCAAGACAGGGAGATGAAATCTGGGCTTATGGGGTTTGTCACAGGCTGCAGGAGCGCAGGGGCTTCACCCTGGGTGACCTGAAAGCGAGTGACTCTAAAGCATGCAGCTGGACCTTCGCAGCAATGAAGTGAAGATCACAGGCTTTCCAAAATTCAGTAGTTCGGAAGATGTTTCCCTCACCTGAGTTTCTGTGTGAGCCTAAGCTGTCACTAACCTTTCATTTCCAGGAACAGCACTCTGACCACTAGCACGGGTGTGTTGATTGAGAGGGCCTGTGGACACAATCTCTTCCAGAAGCACAGTGAAGGAAGAAAAGGCATTCTTATCTCACAGTAAGAGTGTCTACAGGTGGAGTATGCAGAATTGGTAATGTGCTTTAAATTCACGCTGTACCTGGGTCCATAACCATTTTTGAGCCCTAGGCATTTACTGCGTACTGCTTCAGATTACTGTTTTAGTCTGTTGAGCAATTGCTGGCTTTCTTTTGGACATAATGATCTGAGTGGCCATTTTGTGAGCTTCATACACCTAAATTTAGGCAACTAAAGTCATATGCCTAATCTAAATGAGTCATTCAACCAAGTCATTTAACCTTCTTCAAAAGTCAATCAAGAGAGGTGGGCGTGTCCTTGCTGGTGATCACTACAGTTAACTTCTTTTAGATACCTCATTTAGTGTGGTTTTTGTTCCAGTTTTCCTTACTATCATAAGCAGGGGTCATATAAGACAGGAATGACATCCTCTTCACAAAACCCAAATGTAATATGCTGAGTGTTAACAACAGTCTATTAGGAATATGGTTATTATTTATAGTCCCTTGCTCCTGAATGTAATACACAGCTAAGTGCATGCAGACTGTGTTTGTCCATTTACTATGTGCAGTCACGTTGGAAAGTAATCCTGTCGGCCTGTCATCTGGAGGAGGATTCAGGAAAAATACCATTAGGTAACCCATGTATATGTGTGTGTGCTCATCTGCATGCGTACGTGCGTGTATGTATACAGCCAATTTGCCATGTTCAAACGCATATAATAGTTATCTGAATCCAGTGGAGAATTGTCCACATCACAGATTAAAAAATCTTCCAGGTGAAATCACTGACTTGACATGAAAGAGATCCTTCTGTCTCAGTAAGGTAAGATTTCAGCCCTGGAGGACTGATACAGCCTGGGACACGAACAAGCATTGTATTTCTTCTAAAGCAAAAATCAAAGCACCAAATCCAAACCTCTCCACATTAGTTTTGTTGCTATTCTGTGTTGGTTTGTGTGGCAAGGTTTTGGTAGCAGGGGAGCTACAGGGGTGGCTTCTGTGAGAAGCTTCAAGAAGCTTCTCCCGTGTCCAACAGAGCCAGTGCCAGCTGGCTCTAAGACAGACCCGCTGCTGGCCAAGGCCCAGCCCATCAGCGACGGTGGTAATGCCTCTGTGATAACATAGTTAAGAAGGGGGAAGAACCTGTGGTGAAACAGCAGTCGACAGAGAGGAGTAAGACAATGTGAGAGAAACAACCCTGCAGACACCAAGGTCAGTGAAGAAGGAGGGGGAGGAGGTGATCCAGGCACTGGAGCAGAGGTTTTTCCCCTGCAGCCCTGTGGAGAAGACCATGGTGAGGCAGGCTGCCCCCCTGCAGCCCATGGAAGTCCACGGTGGAGCAGATCTCCACCTGTAGCCCGTGGAAGGGACCCTGTGCTGGAGCAGGTGGATGCCTGAAGGAATCTGTGACCCCGTGGGAAGCCTGCGCTGGAGCAGGCTCCTGGCAGGACCTGTGGACCTGTGGAGAGAGCATGCCGAAGTAGGTTTGCTGACAGGGCTTGTGACCCCGTGGGGGACCCACGCTGGGGCAGCCTGTTCCTGAAGGACTGCAGCCCATGGGAAGGATCCACGATGGGGCAGTTCATGAAGAGCTGCAGCCTGCGGGAAGGACTCATGTTGGAGAAGTTTGTGGAGAACTCTCTGCCGTGAGAGGGACCTCACGCTGGGGCTGAGGAGCAAGGAGCAGCAGAGACAACGTGTGATGAAGTGACCGCAACCCCCATTGCACGTCAGCTTGCACCACTCAGGCAGAGGAGATAGAGAAACGGGAGTGAAATTGATCCTGGGAAGAAGGGATGGGGGGAAGGTGTTTTAAGATTTGGTTTTATTTCTCATTATCCTGCTCTGATTTGATTGGTGATAAATTAAACGTTTTTTTCTCCCCAAGTTCAGTCTGTTTTGTCCATGACAGTAATTGGTGAGTGATCTCTCCCTGTCCTTGTCTCGACCCTTGAACCTTTCATCGTATTTTCTCTCCCCTGTCCAGTAGAGGAGGGGAGTGATAGAGCTGGTTTTGGTGGGCACTTGGCATTTATCCAGGCTAAACAAAAACATTCTGGTTGAAGAAATTAATGAGACTTAAAGCAGTAATTGGTATGTCAATATTTAGTCCTTTGGCTTTACAGTTATGAAGTGCAGTTTAATGTTTCCTTGTTAACTTGTTCATTTTTAGCAGCCTTAATAGGACTAATGACATTAATATATAGGAAGTGATGAGGGTACTTTACGCCTTTCACTGTTGTTAAGAATATTATCCTTTTCTTATATTGTGTTGCTATTCACTTCCCAATTAGTAATTACAAGGAGGAATGAATTCTGAGTAATAACTTTCTCACTTAATGAGAAGAGACTGAGGCAGTCTTGCCATTTTGAAGGAGAAGAAATACAGAAGTAATTGCATTCTCGCTGCAGGGTTTGTGTTCTCTGTAGGGCTACTTCTGTCCTGTTGGTAGCCTTTGAAACTCTGGTATTCCACTTCTCAACACAATGAGCTGAATGTCCAATCTGTAAGCTTCACACACCTAAATTTAGGCAAGCGCCTGTGCCTTACACCTGCCAGCTTACATGCGCTAGCATTATTCTGGATCTTTATCTTACTTTGTAAATTTAACAGCTATGTTGTCCAGAGAAGTACTGGGATATTTTTTGGTTTAGTTTTTCTTTCCAAGCCTGGTGAGGGAACACGGGTGTGACTCTTCCAAGTCAGCCTAAGGGGCTGCATTAGTGGCAATTCAGGTCTTTGATGAACAGATAATTGCAACTCTGATAATTAGCTTTTGGGTTTAAATTTTCCATTTGCATTGTTTGTGTTTGCTCCATCAGTTCTCAGCTAAAAATGAAATACTTCTGCTACTTCATTACTCCTGACCTTCTCATGCTATTGGTTTTGAGTGGAGAGCATTAAAAGTTGGGTTAAGTTTAAGAGGCGAGGAAAGTGTGCTTGAAGAAACATCAGAGGATTAAGAACATTACCTTTTTAAAAGTCAGTCTTATGTACTTCATCATGCTGTTGTTATCTCACTTTAAGTAGAATGCTTATATGAGTAAGGCTGCTGGACTGTACCCTCAGAACTCAGGTAGGGGAATGCAACTCCTGGTCTTGCTATCCTTACACAGCCTTCATGCGCCATCCAGCTTTCGCAGAATATCAGCTTTCTAGGCTCCTTCAGCCCAGACCAGTAGTTGAAAGGTTGCAAACTGCCCTCATTTATCTCAAAAGGGCATTAATTTTGAAGCCCAGCAATGACACTCAAATGTCAGCCTTGTTCATGTTCGCAGGAGCATCTAGCTAGTTTGCTTATTCATTAGTGTGGGCCAGAGGGGTGGGAACAGCTGCAGCCCATCAGGCTAAAAGAGTGCCTTGCTATTAATGGTCTACCCAGTGCTCTGCCATTGCTCTGATTCAGTCTCTTGGCCTGCCCTCTGGCTGAGCCCTTGCCCAAGAGGAAGGCATACAGGGAGGAAAACAGGAGTGAAAAAAGAAAGACTATTTCTGTAACGTTTTCTCTTATGGTTATTGATAGCAGCAACATGCTGCTTTCCTGGGTTCTTTTTTTACCTCAGCTACTTTTGCCTTCAGTGTTGCAAAAAGACAAACCAGAATCATGCGGGAGGCGTGTCAGGTGGCTGAAGGTAGTGATACCTGGGCAAATGGTGGTAGGAAGTGACACAGGCACCAAGCTGGGCCTGGGGACACCTGGTATGTCTACATTTTTCTTCATAACAGTTTAACATCCCTCAAAAACCCAGCTGCTAGTGTCGCCCAAGAGCTCTCCAGGGTGAGCTGGGTGGTGGCAGCTGGGATGATTTCAGGCTGCAGAAGGAACTGAATCCAGATCTCCCACTTCTTGGGCTGCTGCTCCCCTGAATTAAAAGGCATCACAACGTCTTTCTTCTGCAATTGGGCTTTACAAGATAAGGGTTAACCCGAATGCTGTGCTTTTAAAGACTTGATACTTGTGATTCTCTAAAGGAGGGGTGGTCCATGCTGCACTCTCCACCTCAAAGCTCTGTGTTAAACACGTAGCCCTGGGCAGAAGGGAGACTTCAGACATTTCTCTGTCCTTGGCTTTTCTTATCGTGTGGCTGTGAGATGGTCTTCATGCAGCGTGCAGGGGTTTGGGTGAATTCTGAGGTGCCTGTGATTCCTCAGGCAATTCCCAAGTGCCTGCTGCTGGGGGCCCGGAGGCAGGAGATGCTGTGGATACCCACGCCCTTCATTGGACCCGGTTTTCTGTCACATCCTCAGGCTGCAGCTGACCGTCTCTGCACACTCAGGCTGCTGGTTCTCATCAACTGGACACACGCAGTAGTTCAAAGGTAAAATGTCACGATCTTACAACTGTGGCTTTGAAGTAAAGCTTTGAAGCTTTTGTTCCAGTGTCCAACAAGGCGTGTCCCACATGGAAGAAAATCAGTAAGGAGTTCAACAGCAGCTTTTGCCTTAATTTTTGGCATTTGTTTGCACTTTTCTTAGTCTTAGCTTTCTTTTGTTATTTCTGAGGCCCAACCTCACAATAGTTGGGTGTGCAAACATTGCAAACTACACACAAATACTTGTCTCCAAGCGAATAATGCTTTTTGCAGAGTCATCTGTTTCTCATACTCACGTGTGTAACTGAAAGCTTGCTGCTAACACTGACTGCTTCAAGCAGTCATTCTGACCAAAGACTTAACGCAACTGACAATGTCAGCTTGAGATGATCCGCAGTTTCCAGGCGTGCAGAAGAGCGGAAGACAGAAGCTGGGAGGCAGACCCTGCCGCGGGGCTGGGGGCCGTCTGCAGCCCAGGCCGGCGAGGCATCGCAGATCCCACAGCTCCCTCCTGTGGGAAGATGCCGGCAGCCGGGAGGAGGGCTCTGCAGACAATGTAACAATATTTGAACCAAAGATTTGCACAAAATCTGGGGAAATTCACCTGCATGGACCAGATTTTCATACGGACTCAACGGTTATTTCCAGCTGACTACCGTGTAAGTACATTTGTTCGCACTGAGTGGGGTGGCATGGCTGATAAAACCATGACATCTAGGATAATTCCTATAATAACCTCCTGCCAGTATCATTCTCCAGGATCAAATAACTGTAGCAAATACAACACAAAATATGTCATACGTTGAACATACGTGAATTGGTGTAGGTTTGCTTTTGTAAGACAGGTTACTGGTGTTTTTGAACCTCTACAGGAATTGATGCCTCCTTTTATGGGTTTTCAAGCGTGAAGGTGGATGAAGGCACGTCCATGCGACAGGCTAACAGGTTCAGAAAGGGAATGGGTTTTTTCTTTCTTTACAAGAACCTGAAAACACAGAGCAATAATTTTGGGAGACCTCAAATATTTCTAATTCTGGGTGCATTTTTTTTTGTGACTTTCATATCCCAGAAACCTTTGTGGCTTCTGGGGAGATGATGTGTTGTGACATACGCATTTTATAAATACCTTAATTTTCCCAAATACAGTAAACCACACCATGTGTATTAATAATTACTGGATTGATAATTTAATAATATTAGACTGATAATTTGATATGAGAAGAAAATTAATTAATGGAGTTTAATGCAGTTCATTACCGCTCCTTTCCAACCAACTTCTGCTTAGATTACTGACTATATTAAATAGTGATTCAAGCTGTAGTTTTAAAAATGGACTTGCAGCTGATGGATGGTGCTGGCAAACCAAGGAATAGACTCAGCATGATGGTTATAGCTAGGTGGTGGCTCAGCCTGTGAGAATCTGCATTAGATACAATGGCATCAGCATCTGGAGACACAACAGCAGCACTGCATAAATCATGTGCATTGTTATGTGTTCTCAAGGTGCATAAGATGTTGCCTGGCAACTGCATGTCTCCCAGCTCTGCAAAGTAAGTGTTTTGAATTACGTCCCTGTGATACTGCATGACCACAGAATTAAGAACACTGACTCTGCCTGATTCCTTTAAAAATTGCTTTTATTAAAAAATAACGCTCCTTTCCCAATCATCTCTATGTCTTGTCTTAATCAAGCATTCTGGGCTTCTGCTGTTGTTCCTAAGCACACATTACACTATTGCAGTTCAAGGATAATTATACAGAAGCTGTTTTGCTTGAATATTTCAGGATTTATAGAATTAATAAAACATCCTTCACGTGGTCAGGGGATGCTACTCCTTTTTTTCCACTATCAGTTTGTGCATACATCTCTGTACCCACAGTGACAAGAAATTTTGGCTATTTTGCTCTCCTATGGCTTGGACCTCTACCTAGTGTAAGCAAAGCCACTAATTTGCACACCATTGTGTCCCGTGTCACTAGTTTACAACACACTTCTTCTGGATTGAAGTAAATTAAGTACACCTGAAGAATTAGACCAAATATATACTATATTCCCAGGTTTCCATAAACTGTAGCTACTGTACTGTACGTTAAAAAGACTGAGGGAGGAACACACTGGTGAAACACTGTCAAAAATCCCAGCTCTGATGCATATGCTAATCCATGGTCTTCAGTGCACTCATCTCTGTGAAGAACATAGGTAGAGAAGAAATTGTAAATCTCATGAATCTTTGCAGGTCCAGCAGGAAAGGGAGACCTGCGTGAGAGTCACCACTCTGCTCAAGCCCACTTTGACGGAGTCAGTTAGGAGCAGCTCTCCTACTTTTGGAGTGACCACCCTAACCAGAAAGAGAGTGACAGGTAGGCTGCCATGATTTCACCACATCTCTGTTTTGTGGACTCTGCCTGTTTGAGAGCCTGAAGTAAACTCTGAGACTACCTCTTGGACAGGACCTCTTAAGGGACTTAGGAATTCCTTTCTCTTCTTTCTGCATTCCAATCAGTTTTAGGCAAAAGGAGATATTTAGTTGCTCATAGGTAAGAAATCCCAGGTACATGTGGAAATTCAGCTACATCAAAGAAGAATTTTCAAGTTAGATGGGCAAGTTTCTAGTGAAGTAAGGTGCTTTCAGCATTACTAGCAAGCTGCTGCAGAGATGTTTTCTTTGAATTGAAACCTTGCATGTAGGTATTCAGTTCTACCTTACTTCTTTATTTTATCAAAACCTGAGGCTATTTTATTTTATTTTATTTTATTTTATTTTATTTTATTTTATTTTATTTTATTTTATTTTATTTTATTTTATTTTATTTTATTTTTTATATGGGCCCAAGGCGCTGTTGAGATTGTGCTCTTTAACCTAATTGCCTCTTAAAGAACCATCAAGAAATAACTGAGTGCTAGGTCACTCCCAAAAAAATACCCCTGGGAGATCATCTGAGAGAGGATGGCATTAACATTATTCTCTCATGTCATGCTCAGCTCTGTACATCTTTTCCACTGTATGGTTACAGGACAACAAACACCAGATTTTGGAGGGCACAGTTGCTTCATACTCAGAATTTTGAACACAGATTTCATGTCGCACTTTTTTTTCTGCTATGTGTATGGAGCTCACCAAATTTTATAAAATGTAAGAAATGCACTAAACTTAACATGCATACGAACACATACATTATAAAACAACAAGTTGCCCAGGGACCTTGTGGAGACTTGATCCTTGGAGGTATTCAAAAGCTATATGGACACATTCCAGGTCAACCTGATCCTGATGGTCCTGCTAGAGCCGGGGGGGTTGGACCAGATGATCTCCAGAGCTCTACCATTCTGTGATTCTGTGAAACATATAGTGAAGGCAATATAATCAGAAGATTCAGTTAGTATCTGTTGCTCCTGTCTTCCTCCCCCAAACCTTCTCACCTAACTCGGAAGTGCTTACAGAGAAAAAAACCTCCGGTCTCAAAACCCAAACCCATGGCAATAGGACATGACTCAGAAGTTGACAAGTTCAGTCTGTGGAGCAGAGCAAAGAGCCTGTCCTTAAATCTAGAGCCTGATGGGCAGCACCCAAGCAGTCACAGTGTGCTGGGGGACCAGAAGCTGATGCATCCCACCTGAGCAGTCAGGACAGAAAGATCTGGAACAAAGGGGTTTTTTGTTGGAAGATTTCTTGCTTTGATATGAAATTTTTAGGCTGGGAGGTCTTCACATCTCCTTTCATAAAGGGAACTGTGAAGGACTGGCACAGGGTTATCAGTGTCTTTTAGGTACATGGAATTGGCCCAGTGTAAGGTTTTAGTCCCTACTAATCAAGCACTGCACTGCCTAATGCCAAAAGCAGGCTTAGCTGTTCACTTCACTTTTATAGTGTGTGGGGAGAAGCGACTGCCCAGAAAAATCCCGTATCCTGTGTGGAAGTTGCCTTGTGAGGACCAGGAGACACGGGCATGGGGGTAAGCCTGGAATCCCTCCTCACCTCTCCAGTGTGGGAACAGGCTTCTTGGCCATACGGGGCAGACAGCTCCAGATACCTACAGTTACTGTCTTAAAGAATGGGGCATAGTCCAGTCTTTTCCGCTGGGTAGCTGTCTGTGGGTTAGAGTACTCCCTCAGAAAGCATACTTGCCATAGCCAGGACGATTCACATCCACATCTCTTACTGCCTAAGAAAGTGTCCAGCCTGCTAGACAATAGGCAACGCTGTCCAGGGAAGTAGTCTCTGCTCCACCCATTAAACTGTGTGGCTGTGCAGAAAGGATAATACACACAGGACCATAAGAGAAAGAAGATAAGAGCAAATCTTACTCTACAGTCCAGTGAGCAATTGGGGTGGGGGAGTCACATCTGCTCTATAAAGGTACAGAGTAATGTGGAGATGAAGTTGAGCAGAGATTCTCTGATTAAAAACGTCTGCAGTGCTGAGGACTTGAAAGACCTGAAGGACTTTCAAGGTTTAATCTTGAAAATAAGTGGCATGTTTTCTACCTATAACCTTTTTACAGCAGCTAAAGGGAAACTTGAAGTTACAGACGAGCTTTTCGTTATTGTGTAGAAGTGCAGGCTCTTATCAGCCAGGCCTGACCGAACTGCTCAGTTCCTGAAAACAGGCCATGAAGAGAATCTGCACTAATTAGAAAAAGTTGGCAAAGACAATCATTGCAAGTTAAAAATGTGTGCCAGAACCATTTTATTTGCATAGTTGATCTGGAGGTGGTGTAATGAACAGGTTTTGTACCAAAGCTGGACATACTGAACAGTATGACTCAATTCTGGGAGCCGCAGGGAGCAAGTCAAATCAGGTTCGCTTTGCAGAGCTGCAGCTTTTGCCGGCTCTTCAAGAACACCAGCAACTGCAGCTGCACCTCCCCATAACACCCCACAGCATGTTGACATTTATCCATGCAGTTAAGCTTCTCCTGTTCTTCTCAGGTCCAATTTTCTGTTTGATGGATTTAAACTGCTGCTTCTTTTGGCTGAATTCAACAGAGCACTTCAGTGCTGGTGAGTCGGATGATGTACGGGCCTTTAGGTATTTGACGTGCAAAAGAGAGTCCCAAGGCTTCTGTCAGGTGTCTCCCGAGTTTGTACAAAGTCACGAATGAAGCTACATATGTGGGGAGAAAGAATTATATCGGAATGGAGTACTAGAAAACCAATACGTAAGCAGGCCAACGTAATAGTAGCCAGTAGGAAACGGGGAGGGCGAGTGAGCTGCTACCACCAGAATTATGGTGCCGGTATCAGTTGGTTCGGGATCTAAGATGAAATCCCCTGTTCCTTCTACCTCCTGTCTTCCCAAAGGCTGACCATGGCGTGCACATTTGTTTTAAAACTTGGCTGAAGGAAAAAGGGATGCCTTCATTACTTGCTGGTGAAAGAGGAAGACATTTTCTTCTCCTCTTGGTGGGGTTACACTGCTGTGCAGCAAAGTATGCAGTATTCACTGGTCCAGGGAGGGAGCAAGAGACCACGAGGAAGAGTGTAATTCTGTAGCCTGATGCCCAGGGTAGTCAATGGGAGTCACAGAAACCTGGACACTGCTCCTGGCGTCAAAGTCTATCTTTCCCTTCAGCAACCCAGTGACGACTTATTGTAAAATCTGCAAATGGCAGCGGAAACTGAATCCACTGCTCCCCTCTTGCCGAGTGCGATTGCAAGTCCCCAGCTGAGCACCAACACCTGCCCTCGGGAGCAGCTGGGTCCTGCCTGGAAGGTGACACCTCGGTGCTGAGAGGAGCAGCTTTTCGCAGGCACGTCCATCTTCAGCTTTTCCTGCTGACTCGCACTGAGTGACCGTCCACGCTGCGCACAGAGCTTTTGGTTGCCCAGCTGGGATGCCTGACTACCTCTGCGCATTCAATGTGAAGCTGTAGCGCAGGCTCCTCGACTCCATTTTGGGGTCCAGCCATTCAACTCTAAGCCCTGCAGTGCCTAAGTTTGAGCTCATAGTGTTAATTTCAGACATTAAACCTTTTGTTTCCTCTTCTTCTTTCTGTGGATAAGCAGCCTCTGTTTTCTGGATCTATTTAATTACAGGTCCAGAACAGCCATTTTGCTGCTCAGGGTCTGATCCTCTGCATGTCCAAAAGCAGGAATGCAGGGTTAGGTCAAGCAGACAAGAGTGTGTGCAGCAAGGTTAGGAGTCTAGCCAGCTGTTTAGTGATGTTTGTACCGTGCTTATGGAAATAGGCATCTGAGGTCTGCTTGAGTACTCTTCTTGACAGAACTGTGTCCAGATTGGTAATTAGAGCTAGACTGTCTCTTTTCCCTGATTTTCATTACTTTGCTGCTGAAACACAGGAGTGGTTCTTCTATCTTTAATGTTAAGTAAGTATTTTACTTACTTTCTGCTAGAACAATGCTCTGGATAAATCACTGCTCAAAGCAGGTACCAACGTGGAAGGAAAATTTTAATTGGTCTTTACGTGCATGTTCCAAAGCTGCTGAAATCAGTTGGCTTCATTTTACTGACTTCAAGAAGCTGTAGGATTCTGTATCTTGGTGAGTATCTGGATGATGCGAGAAGCCGTGTTTCTTTTATTGACTTCCAGCATTACTTCACTATATGAATCATTCCAGTATGCAAAGCTGTCATGAAAATTTACAAGCCTAGACACACAGTCCAACTTGGCCTATGTTTGCTATGATGAAAAAAACTAGTACTACCTTACTGACACATCAAAAAAATTGTTTGCCCCAGGCAAACAGAATTTCAACCAGCTTGTCTTCCATTAGCTCTTCAAAAAAGCTGTAATAGTGAAAAAAACTTCTGTCACTTTGCTTTTTTAGCAGTTTGTATCTTAACTTGAGATGAGTCAACCCAGAATTACTCTGAAAGAACAGCTATAACTTACCTTGAACTGGGAAGAAAGGGCAAGTACTCTGATTTGGTATTCTTTTCCAGAACGGAATACAGTAAATCTATATGTAATGTTTAGAATGCATTTTACCTGACATGGTTCTCTCATTGCCAGGAATCTCATTCTCATTAACCTCTTTTTTAGCATGGCAACTGAAATTTTGGTGTGAGTGTGGAATAATTATTCTCAAAATGAACATTTCAAAGTTCATATATTGCACAGCTCAGACTCTAGAGGTTTGTTGCGGTTGACTTTGCCAAGGGAGTATGAAGCTAATGCCTTTTGCAGAAAGCAGGCTCAAAGGTGAAGTGAAAATTACATTCTGGTGAGAACAGTTCTCTACTTGTCAATATTCTGTATTCTCTGCTGGGAAAAACATATTTTCCCCCTTCAGCTATACTGTCAGTAGCTTGTTCACCAAGATATTAAACTAGACATTAAATGGTACACACAACATCCCAGGTGAACCTCCCTGTGAGAGTAGAACATGGGGATTGCAGCGCCTGTGTGAGGTGGCTCTACTGTATCAGGGCTCTTGTTCCTTTTAGCTTCAATTCAGTTACCTAAACCTCATCTCATTCTCAGTTGCTTGCTGTGTCCTGCCAAAACACTATGATTTTCACGCTGCTGTTTGGAATTGCTCAAAGGCTTTCAAAGTCCAGCTCTTACAAGTGGGCCAAAATGTATCTTCTCTTTCATCTTGTATCAGACTACGAAGCAAGCCTTTTTAATTATTCTTTTTCAAGATGGATTCCTGGTGGGTGAGATGAGCCCAAATGATAAGTGGGACACAGGCTTCTGTCTTACCAGCACTGCACTTCCTCACTGCCATACGGAGGTAAAGCTGTTCATCTCCTGGGGCAACCAGGAGCAGAAGGCAGGAGGTAGCTCTGTTCCATCTCCCTTCTTTCCCCCTGACACCAGCTTGTTTAGGACCAGAGCCCACGAGTGGGATTTCCACCGCCTTTGGCACGGGCACTCTGCCCCATACCCAGACGGAGTTCAGTCCCCACTTTGCTGCACCTCTAGGGCTCTTGCAACAGTTCTGTTGCCCTTAAATCTTTCTGCAACACTGTCCCCCAACAATTTAACCCATTACCAAACCAGAGGTGATCTCATGATCATTCTGGATTCTTGTCTGTAGTCTGACGTGGATTCCTCCCCAACATGGAGAGCCTGGGGCCAGTGATGGTGGTGGCCCTGGACATCAGCCAGGGACAGGGCTCCTGCATGTTTGGGAGGTGGGAGAACAGAAGGCTGGATGCCAAACAGCTGGATTCCCTCTGGGGACATCAGGAGGCTCCATCACCTGAGCAGTCACCCCACGGATAAGGGTGGGGATGATGGTGGTGGGGGTAGGCACGTCATGGAGGTCCAGGTCAAAATACTGCTCTGTTTGCTCTTTTGCAGTGCCAGAAAAAGCAGCTTAGATGATGAAAACTGGAAGTCCTTTATTACTGAAAGTAATAAGAAAAAGCTAAAAATACCAGAACCTATAATTTTCTCTCATTTTTTAGTCCTCAAAAGAAGGAAACTAGCAGGGACTTTGGGGAGAAAGCAAAGAATAAGTAGATGGTTGTACTGCTCCGTCACTCAGACTGAACCCAGGCAGGTGAGGCATCAAATGGGGAGGTCACATTTTAAAAAATCTATTTTGCATAATACATAACTGAAAAAGACATGTGGTTCAGCATGTGGTTCAGCATGGTTACTAACTTTAATGACGAAGACAGCACATATGCTTTGAAGAAAGAACTCCTCAAGGTACAAAAGTAATTAAAAAGAGGCAAATTTACCCATAGCCCTGTGACAAAGCTGTTAAGGATTATTGCATGTCATATTTAGTCCACTGTACCCTGTAATTTTCTCAAGATGAAGGGTTATTTAAAGCTGTCTGATGATAAAAAGATGAAGTAGAGGAGGAATAAAGTCTTGCAGTACAATTTAGAGAAAGAGTCAACCAAGAGTCTTTCCGAGTGGGTGATATTCTAGGGTTTATGCATAGAAACACAGCAAAGTCTCCAGTGTGCTTTTGCATAAAGCCCCTGAAAGTCTTCATGCGCAAGTGCTAACTAAACTTTTTGAAATTAATATTTATTATTTTCCTTGCTTCTCCATGATCCTTGGGGATCTTGTAATGAAGGAGCATGTAGGAGAGAAAGGTAACTTTATTCTCTGCTGCTTCAAGACCCTCAGAAACAGCTTCAAAGCAAGATGAAAATGCTTTGTGCTAAGCCACCGATAAGTATAGTGCCACTGTGTTCAAAAGAATCCTTCTGCAATTTAAGCTTTAGCTCACAGAGGGGGCAAAAGTCTTATTTTATGTGGGTGTCATTAATTATGGCAAACACACTCAGTAAGGTCTTTTTTTGTAGATGACTCATACTGCGAGGACAAATAAGATAATTTTGCTCACAGTACCAGGTAAGAAGAGACTGCTGTGCCTTAGCTAAAAGTTCATTAGGAAGTTGGAGTAGATTTTTTAACTGAGCACACAGTGATGTATATGCTTTATCCCAGCATCTTTTCAGATTTTAATAACTTCCCTCTGTAGCGGGAGGAATTAAAGAAAAAGACTCTTTGAGGAGATGCTGCAGAGTTAGATGAAGAATAGTTCCTCTTCGTCCCAAGAGCAGGCTTCACTTTTCTCCTGCGCTGCCCTCTCTGCTGTGCATTTTCCCTTTTGATGGGTATTTGCACCTCCACAGGTGCACACTTGCCGTTCCTACTCTCCAGGTATGTGACAAGCCCAAGTCACCAGGTCTGCAAAGCCGGTTCAGTCCCTCTTCTGACCCTTTCTGGCCTGTATGTGTCCCACCACACACCTACCCTGTCCTCTTCACTCACTGGGTGTTACAAAGCACCGTTGTCCCCTGGGAGGGGAGGAAACATGTTCCCCTTTCTAGGAGCATGTTCCCCTTTCCTGCTACTTGCACTAAGATACATCCACCACTTCAGCAGCCACCGTTCCTGCTTCAGCCATGCAGGAATGGCGAGTAGGGCAATGTGTTGGCACTGCTTCACCAGCCTGGCTGGTCTGACAGGCTGAGGCTAAGCCAGGTACAACCCTGCAGAACGAGGTGCACCCACCCTGGCAGGGGTGTGAACACACCTCGGGCCAGTGCCACTCTCTGGTGGGTGGGCTGCCCGAGCTGCCGGGAGCATAGCAGCAGCCAGCTCCCTCCAGAATAGGACACGGAGCGAGGCAAAGCATGGCGGGGAGCAGGGGGCTTTGGCTGACTGCAAGCTGATGCTCCGAGCTGAGATGACAACGCAGATGTACCCAAAGCATCCTCCGAGTGTCTGGCTACAAATTACAAGCCCCGGGACACAGCGGCACAGGCTTTACTCGTCAGAGGGCAGGGAGCACATGGCTGGCTGTATTTGCTGAGAAATGATGGCACTAACCAGGTGGCTAAAGCAAACTCCACATTTGAGGAACAGTTCAGAGGACGCAACAAACCTTTGAACATAAGAAGCAATGCTGGTACTTTGTATCCGTGGTACTTACATGGCCCCTACCATGGCACATCCCAAGTGTCTGAAGCTGCTTCTGTGTGGCGGTCCTCGCCAAAGCCTGGCAATGAAAGACAAGTTCTGCAATGCCCCATTTAGGAACAGTGATCAGAGACACAGAAGTGATGTCTTCAGTTTTAATTTGTGCTTTAGCCTCAGGAGGACACCAAGCCATCACTGCGTGCTTTCTGTCTGGACCAAGGACCTGTCTGCCTGGCTGTCATCTCTTTGCCATACTTAAACCTGAGCGTGGGTCAAATGATTTACTGGCCTGTACAGTACCCGGCACAGCTGGAGCTGGCTGCATTCACACTGCATGAGGATACCTTAAGGACCTGTGCTAGTGCTTGGCTTTCCCTTCATGACAAGCTTGGAAACAGGCTGGATCAGAATCACTTTGTACACTCTCTTTGTCTCCATGCACGCAGACTAACCTGCACTTCAGTTTCAAAATATGCCATAATGTGTCTTGTGCCTGCAGGTAGCCATTACTAGCTTGCTTTCTGGAACCTGAGCTCCTGGCAAGAAATTTAAGCTCTTGCTCATGATGAGAAGCCTGCACTGGGCTGTACGGGTGTGAATGCAAGTGCGGAGCAGGAGCATCTCCTAACCATGCAGTGGTCTTCTAGAAGTCAGTGTTGGAAGCCAGGATTTGGTAAACAAACTATTCCACCAGTTCTCCTTTCCCAACTTCTAAATGACACAGACTCCCAAACTTACTTCCAGAGGTTTTCCAGCGCTCCTCTGATTCCACCGACATCTATTGCCACCTACTGTCTTCTGGCTTCCATTAGCCAAAGTGATCATGAACTTGCAAAGGTTATCCTCGTTCAAGATCTTCTTTCCATGGAGAGACTTGTAAATTCTCTGTTGATACATGACAGCTCATCATTCATTTGAGGAAGAAAAGGAAGAACAGCGAGGCTTCCTCCCCTTTTAGATCACCCGGAGCAGCTTGCTCTCCAACGGTCTCACCCTGTCCATGATCTTGCAGAAGGCAATATAATCATAATTGAACAGATGTAAGAGGAACAGGAAGGAAAGATACATTTTACATCAGCTTCAGAACTAATTGTCTGAAACGGTTAGGGAAGCTGGCCCAGTGTTCAAGCTGTGGAGGCTTTTTTCCTTTCTTCTTAGCAGGGCTTGTTTTGATCACCTAGACTGAGCAAAGAACCGCATATGTTAATTAGGAACAAAATGTCATCTCACTAGAAAACCACTTGTCATGTGGAAAGTTGTGCTGTGGAACAACATCTATAGTGTGAATGCAAATTAGCTGTCTTGAAAATAGAAGCTGAGAGAGAGCTGGCACAGTTGAGCCGCTACAGCAAGCCAGCCCAGGCTGGGAGTAGCAGTGTAGCGATACTCGGTAAATCTAAGTTATGGAAAGCCCGTGGCAGAACCGCAAACTGTCATCAGATCTCCCAGGTTCTAGGCTGGGGCTCTCCCCACCATCCCAGTCTTCCTTACATTGGCAAACAGCTACCGGACTCTTCCCTGTGTTTAATTTGACCCTGTGCTTGTGAAATGAAAATGTGCCCATAGCTACCAGGCTTAAACTTCTTCTGCAAACACCGATTAAGGTTGGAGCTTTGCCCTCCACTTCAGTGCGGGCAGGTTTGGGCCCTTGAGCACTAAGCTGTGAGGGAGTGAGCAGGATGGTCTAAGAGCAGTGTGCTCCATCCTTGATATGCCCAAGGCTGGAGGCCAAAGGCTGTTAAGCACCGAGGTGTGTCACTTTTAGATTGCCCATATCCTGTCATAACTTACAGTGGGCTTAGAGCATCAATCTCTAAAGAATATGAAACATGAAGAATATTTCTAACATGAGGAAATCTACTGGATTTCTCAGTTTAACTCAGATAAATATAGTTTTTTAAAAAATAGCCCCGTACAGCTGAAAAATAGTAATGAAAACCTAACTGACTTCCAGCCAGCATTTTCCCTATAGAGATATAACAGCAAGGTACTGTGGCAGTTCCTCCATGGCTGAGAGCAGAGGTGCTAAGGGAAGCATCCCTTTCTTCCAGCTGCCTGTGCACAGCCCGCTGTCGTCCATTAAGTCCACCCTCAGGAGGGCTTGCTTTTCATCCCTGCAACTGAAAAAATGACCCTTTCTTGGGGAACAGGGTAAATTTTGCTGGTGGAAAGAAAATGTTTAATTTGAACACTAAGCAGCAGTTTCGGTGCACACAGGTAGGACTAGGCTTCTTAGCTGAAAGAGAACAGAAGCTGCAAGTAGCACAGAGGGCTACAGTAATCAGTCGGAAAACAAGACAAAAAAAGAAATCAGTGCATTGTAATATATACTATCACTAAGATACAAGAAAATCTTCTCAACAGTGTTTCTACCAGAAAGGACATAATCCTTTTTCTTCCACTTCAGGGTGACTTTACTTTTCCTCCCACGAATGTCATTTAAGAGACCCTGCTGAACAAGAATTGAATCTGAGTGCTCTTCAGTGCTAGCTGAAAGCTTGCTTTCTTTACACCATTATCAGCATACGCCTGGTTATTTCAAACTGGCTCAAACTGAGTGTTTTATAGAAAACTTTTGTTTCATATATTCCTGTGACTGGATTAAAATAAAAATGCCCTAGGAAGTACAGTTGGTGAGAAATATAGAATATGGTGTTTTTACAAGAGTCCAGGAAATATTTCTCATGCCACTAGACTGACCAGTGTAACAGTATCCTCTCAAAGAATGGTTCAAAAGTTACAGACAAATAAAAGACCATTTGGAGTTTTGACTAGCTGATCTGGTCGGTTGATAGACACAGGATCCTGTTTTGCCAGCAGAATAAAAACACCAACTCTGCTAACCTTTCAAGCTCCTTTTGGTATTCATCTGTAACAGCAAAGCTCACATGTTGTTGATGTAATGATATTCTGCAAAATCTAGGAGTCTCAGAGCCAAGCCAGAATGATAACTAGTTTATCCTCACAACGCTGAACCTACAATGTCAGACAATAGTGATTTTTTTTCTAGGAAGAAAAAAAGATGTAATTTCCAATATCTTCTTTCAGCGCAATGAATGTTATTATTGCCAGAATCATCATTATTATTAATTACATACTATTATTCAGCTATGCTGAGTGCTTAGTTTCTAAATATTTGGTTACAACTCTGAGGACCTGACATTCTGTCTTGACCAGGAATAAAAAAATAAAGCCATTGCAAGAAGATGATCAAAAGCAAGAGACAGATGAGTGTAGGTTCCAGAACAGCTTGACACTGTGCCAGTTCCTCCTTTGTTTTTGTAAACACGCTGGCTCCTGGTCCCTGGGGGACACTTGTCAATAGAGTATTTACTCTCTGGATGATAATTCCCTTCTACAGTCTTATTTACGTGAAAACAACTGTTGTTATATTTGCCACGACAGTCCACATCAGCTTGATGTTAGAAAAGAGTAAGTATTATGTAGCATATACAGCGAAACGTAAACTGAGTTCCTCCTACTAAAGGCAAAGTGTATAAAGAAACTCAAACATTACAATTCATTCATTTCCAAAGTTTAGCTTATAGTGTTTAGACTAAGAATACCAAGTGCTTGGGCATATGGCACCGTCAGTAAATTATTACACTAGCCTACACTAATGCTTAGAGTTATTAAGGCTGAGTTATTAAGAAAAAGCCACTATGATCTCCTAGGCTGATCTGCTGCCTTATACAGAGCATGAGATTTCAGGAATTAATGGCTGCTTCAGGTCCAATAGTTCAGACTGAAACAGAACTTGCTTTTCAGAAAAAGGTCCAATCTTGGTTTAAATGGTTCCAGTGCTGGAACCCTCCCAAACCCAGTTGAATTTTTCACTAGACTAGAGTCTCCTGATACTGGATGCAGTATTTTGCTAGTTAGCTAATGATCGTTTGTCATATTGAAGAGTTTCAAGGGTATTTCATTCTGGCTTTATGAGTACTCTGTTTAAATCACTCGTACTGAAATCCTTCACAGTAATGCTGGTTTCTCTCCCTGCACGTTGCAGACAGCTGTTTATGTGCTGGTGGTCATGTTCACCAAAGTGATACAATGGTCTGTGGCGAATACCAGCTTGTGAGGCTCCTTCTGCCTTCACAGAGCACCAGTCCAGATGTAACCATGGCAATTTGTTTTCAAGCTGTTAGTGACTCAGAGAGAAATGGTGACACGTTTGACACAGAGACCTACTCCATTTTCCTTTTTGCCCTCTCTGTATTTCTTCAGGAGGCTGTGAGCAGTTGTTTCAACAGTCTTTATTGTCTGAATCATCCCACAGGTTTGAAAAACACAAAGTAGGCCGAATCTATGTTCTTAAAGGAACAGCTTTAATTCTTCTTGCAATTAATTTCTTTCTTTCCTTTGTATTGCTTGGCATATAGATCAGTTCTTGTTCTTGACATCCTGATTTCAGGTTAAGTGAGTGCTCATTTTTTTCTTCTTTTTGCCAGGGTGCAACGGGGATCGGGGCAGGGGAACCAGGAGCTAGGAGTGACCCCAGCACCGGCTGTGCCTCCACCAACAATTTCCATCCCATGGGGACAGACTATGGAAGAATTTAATCTTCCTCTGATTACCGAGGCACAGAGGAATCACAGAATCACAGAATCACAGAATCACAGAATAGTAGGGTTTGGAAGGGACCTCTGTGGGTCATCTAGTCCAACCCCCCTGCCGAAGCAGGGTCACCTACAGCAGGCTGCACAGGACCTTGTCCAGGCGGGTCTTGAATATCTCCAGAGAAGGAGACTCCACAACCTC
>Ga0065711_1034567_pt1 | contig 23551 bp, 14 predicted proteins | sample Hoacrofraction12_FD_59098 | JGI IMG/M metagenome (GOLD analysis project Ga0065711, IMG submission 59098) | Hoatzin crop microbial communities from Cojedes, Venezuela - Epithelial fraction 12 v2 (version 2) | ecosystem: Host-associated > Birds > Digestive system > Esophagus > Crop | place...
GTCTAGTTGGAGGCTGGTAACTAGTGGTGTCCCCCAGGGGTCAGTACTGGGCCCAGCCTTGTTTAACTTCTTCATCAATGACCTGGATGAAGAGTTAGAATGTACCCTCAGCAAGTTTGCTGATGACACAAAACTGGGAGGAGTGGTAGGTACACCAGAAGGCTGTGCTGCCATTCAGCGTGACCTGGATAGGCTGGAAAGCTGGGCAGAGAGGAACCTGATGAGGTTCAACAAAGGCAAATGCATGGTCCTGCACCTGGGGAGGAACAACTTCGTGCAGCAGTACAGGCTTGGGGTGGACCTGCTGGTGAGCAGCTCTGTGGAGAGGGACCTGAGTGTCCTAGTGGATGACAGGTTAACCATGAGCCAGCAGTGTGCCCTGGCTTCCAAGAAGTTCAACGGCATCCTGGGATGCATCAAGAAGAGTGTGGCCAGCAGGACGAGGGAGGTTCTCCTTCCCCTCTACACTGCCCTGGTGAGGCCTTATCTGGAGTATTCTGTCTAGTTCTGGGCTCCCCAGTTTAAGAAAGATGAAGAGCTACTGGAGAGAATCCAGAGGAGGGCTACGAGGATGATGAGGGGACTGGAGCATCTCTTCTATAAGGAGAGGCTAAGGGAGCTGGGCTTGTTCAGCCTGAAGAAGAGAAGACTGAGAAGTGACCTAATATGTGCTTATAAATATCTGAAGGGTGGGTGTCAGGAGGATGACGCCTAACTCTTTTCATTAGTGCCCAGCGACAGGTCAAGGGGCAATGGGCACAAACTGAAGCACAGGAAGTTCCGTCTGAACTTGAGGAAGAACTTCTTCCCTCTGAGGATGACGGAGCACTGGAACAGGCTGCCCAGGGAGGTTGTGGAGTCTCCTTCTCTGGAGATTTTCAAGACCCACCTGGACAAGGTCCTCTGCGGCCTGTTGTAGGTGACCCTGCTTCGGCGGGAGGGTTGGACTAGATGACCCACAGAGGTCCCTTCCAACCCTGAACATTCTGTGATTCTGTGAATCTCTTCAAATGGTGACCCTGATGTGATCCAGGACAAGTCCAGGATGCTATCCAAGACCCAGGGGTGGATTCGGGGATCGAGAAAGCGCACTCCAGAGTAGCTTCATCTGGAGGAGACTTTTCGGCTGAAGGATCGTCTTGCCAGCTGAACCAAGTGGACAAAGACCCTGGGGCAATACAGACACCTTTTCCATTAATGCTGTGATCAGAATCAGTAAGCAGCCAGGAAATGTGATGGGAATGAGTATGTCAGCTAGCGAGAAAGGAATTGTTAAGATGTTAAAGCAAATTTTAAGAAAGAGAGGGATTAATCATGAAGAATGGACTTTAGAGCTGTTGTTAGCCTGACTCAGAAGTAATAGAGTGCCCGCAGAATCACCACGTGTTTTTGATGTTTTAATGTGGAAGTAGGCAGGAAAATTACTTTTTGAACATGCTTCAAGGGGTGATGTGAATGCAAGTCAATTCTTAACAACTTGTCATTTGGTTTATGAAGTGTTAAAAGATGTGTGAGCAGAGAAAAATGTAGCCAGCCCCATTCAGAAAAGTTTTTTTGATGCAAATGTACCACCTGAAGAAAACCGTGAAAGGAAGAATCGGGTCTGTTCCTCCCCGGTTCGCTGAAGGATGGGACAGTCACCCAGAAAGGAGCGAAAGCTCCATCAGAAGATTTTACAGAGAATTTTGAAAGAACAAAGTCTTGCAGCTTAAAATTCCTGAGGAAATTATTACTTGGAAAACAGTGCATACAGCTTTTAATGCTTTAAAATCTGCAGAAACTATCTTACAAGAGGCTGCTACTCCTCCATCGTTATCTCAAAAGCAGGGACAGAGCTGCAGTCTTTTGAAATATTTAACTCTACATACAACGAAATTCCTAACCCAACACGAGAAATGTGGGAGATGAATCCGCCAGAACCTGATGATCCTTTTAATCCAGACAAATGGGAAGTGGGGTGTGAAACCGGGCACCCCAAAAGTGTACAACAGGGTCGCTCTACAGCAATTGATGTATCTGACCTGAGGTCAAAGCAGGGTGAACTCCAGTGTAAAACTATGCGGTCCCTCCGACGCAGCACAGCCTGCAGCGCCAGCGACCACCACACTGGGCGGGTCAGCAAACCTGACATATGGTGGGGCACACGGTCCCCCACGCACTGCCCCTTCCCGCCGGCAGGCTCCCCTTGCTTGGCAACCGATGATGTGGCCCGGTCCCCCTCCCCCAGCTCCCAGTGCGCCGGCCCGGCCGGGCCCAATCCAGAAGCAGTGCGGCGAGAACCATCTTCCTGACGTTCAAGGCCTTGGTTGGAAAAAGTGTGTATAATTCAATTACTGCAGTAGAATTCCTTGTGGACAAACAGCTGGACTTTATTGTCTTTCCAGGGTTCAGATGACCTTTCTAGATGATGTTGTTCACTCTGTTGAAAGGTGAAAATATTGGCATCACGATTGAAGAGTTGTCCCCTCTATTTACCTTGTTGAAAAGGGACTCAGATTGGTTATTTTCCCGAAGATTCACGCCAGAAGCCAAAATTGTCTTACAAAAAGTTTCAGATAAAATTGCAATTTCCTTTACCTCCAGAATTAATGTCAATTTACTAACAAATTTGTATATAATTTATGGAAGTGTTTGGTATTTTTTCCAGCCTTATGCTCTTTTAGGTTAGTGGTGTGTTTAACGTGCAGGAGTTGAAGACTCTCGAACGGATCTTTTTGTCTCATACGCCCATGAAACCATGAAAAGATTAACCACAAAAGTAGACATGATAGTGTCCTTAATAGCACAAGGTTGGAGTCGCTGTCAGCAATTGACAGGACATGATCCTGGTACTATTTACCTGTCACTGGCTAAAGATGACTTTGTGGTATTAAACAGGGAATCTTTTTCACTGCAAGCCGCTCTAGCTGATTATTTAAATGAGATACTTTATACGTTTCCACAACATAAGCTATTATATTCACTCTCTCAAATTCCATTGCAGAAAAAAAAATAACAAAAGAAACAAAAACCAAACGATGTGTTCCTGTTCCTATTAAGGGAGCATGAAGAGTGTTTCTGGATGGATCAGGGAAAGCACATAAAGCTGTAGCTGGGTGGAAACAAACAGATTAGTCACAATGGCAATCACCTATACATACGGTCACATACTACTCTACCAGGACAAAATCAACAAAGCCTTTTTAGTAAAGCTCACTGATCAGCAGCCAGTAGTCAAACTGAAATGGAAGACTGACAAACCAGTTTGGGTAGACCAATGGCCTTTAACAACGAAAAAGGTTGCCTCTTTACAACAGTTAGTACAAGAGCAACTTCAAGCAGGACATATTCAACCATCAGTTACTCCTTGGAACACACCTGTTTTTGTGATATCAAAAAATTCAGGAAAGTGGAGATTGTTACATGATCTACGACGAATCAACGAAGTTATGGAGGATATGGGACCTTTGCAACCAGAATTACCATCACCAGCTGTGATGCCTAGGGAGTGGAGCAGGGATCATCATGAGAAAGTCAGCAGGACCATGGACCATCCAAACAAGGTAAAACTTAGAGGTGTCTTTTGCAAATCTAACAGGGCAAGATTCATTGTGTTTGTCATTAGCCACACCCGGAGATCCATTTAGAACATGTCTTACTGGAAAGGCGGTGAATGATTTTAGTGATTTCATGGAGTATGTGAATGTCACTGGCATTTTAAAAACTGAGAGGCAGATAATTGGGGTGAAGCAACAAGAGTATTGGTAGCTGTGTTTTCTCCACATGTAGGTATAGGTAAAGCTTTAGGTAGTATAGATAGGTTGTCATGTTCGGTGGCAAACGAATTTAATGTCAGCTTTAATATCAGAATTAGCGATAGATGTAAATTCAGTGAGGCTCGCAACGTTTCAGAATAGAGCAGCCATAGATTTATTGTTGTTAGCTCAGGGATGTGGATGTGAGGATTTTGAAGGAATGTGTTGTATGAATTTGTCAGATCATTCGGAGTCCATTCACAAACAATTAAAACAATTAGAGGATTTGAAATGTGAAAAGGCCCCAGACTGGTTGAGAGGACTGTTGTCAGGATGGGGGATTACAGGATGGTTACAAGATTTAATCCTCAGAGGAGGAATGGTATTATTGATGATTTTGATTGTTGTTATAATATTACCTTGTTTCTTGCAGTGTATTCAGGGAATGATTCAACGACAATATCAACAACTATATGCCTTGGTCACTGAAAACAAAAAAGGGGGAATTGTGGGAATATTCTATATCAACGAAGGTCATGACGTCCTTGAGAGTTTCTGAACAAGAGAAAAATAAGGATGTTATCAGGTGCAACAGAGGACTTTGGCAGAACACCCAGAGAAAACGAAGAAGATATCATGCACAGCTAAGCCAGCCAATTGAATGTTTAGAATAGATGTGTGAACAACGTATGTTAACCAATAAGCATTTGGGATGGAGCATGTGGACAGCTTTGTAAGGGTATAAAATGCAGCTTTCTGATAAAGGGTCTTTGATTTGGATATCGGAGTCCGTATCATCAATCTCCTCACAAAAACACGTGTCAAATGTATTTTTAAGGTACCAGTGTCTGATTTAGTATTTTAACTAGACCTATAACAAAAATAATGGATTACTTCTTTCATTTTCTTCTTTTAGATACTGAAAAGCAATATTTTTAAGGCTTTCTTTTACTCTATGTCTTCAAAAAAAGTATATTTTGGGCTTTAAGATATCATAAAGCTCCTTAACACTTGTATGATAAGTTAAATCACATAATTTTAATTTTCATTTCATATTCCGTCTGGCCTGTGAAGGCTGTGACTAGCAAAGGCAGACCAAAGGCAACATAATGTATCCTCTCCTGTAGTCCCGCAGCAACTGACAACACAAGTGCTCAATTAATTTTAAGTGCCATTACAGCGAAAAGCGAGACTACACACTGGGAAACAGACATAAGCAAAGATAATTATAAATACAATCTTGAAAATATGTATGTATGGATGTTGAGAAAGAAAAAAGAGCTAGCAGTAAGCCCTGTATTTAGACTGGTAACAGCTGTTAAAAATGATAAAGCTAGTATTTTCCCCAGAAACAAGTACTGTCATTCTCTGCTTTGAGGGAATATGAAGTTTTATTTACCTGGTCTTCAATCTGTACATTTGGGAGATATTCTCAGGCTAAATCAATGTGTTTTCAGCAGTTTCAAAAGAAAATAAATTTGCCACATCACTGCAATGGATTACATTTGTCATCTTACTATGCTAAGAATCAAATATATTTGTTTTCATTCCAGCACTGCAGTAACGGGTTGCCATTGCACTGGGAGTGCCAAGAATCTACCACAGAAGTGTGGTCAGTGGACACAGCTTATTTCCAAAGTGATTATTACTGGTGGGAGACATAACCATAAGATACATAAAATAGGTTAGGTTTCAAGCCTGCAACTACATTTGGTGTTAGGATAGAAAGAGGGTATAGGCCTTGACCCTACGACTGGTGCAGGTTGCACATATCTTAATGACCAGTGTTAAATACAAAAATGAGCAGCAAAAAGGGGCTAGAAAGCTCCTCTCTTTCTGAAAATTTGAACTCATGATCAAATTGAACACCACCTGTGGAGGATGTAAACTGTAGTATAAGCTTCTTCCCTAGTATTTTTATGTTTAAGTCCAGATTTTATCAATATTTAAGCTCTATTCTCAAAAAACTACAACATCCAGAAAGAGGCATTTGATGGTTACTAGGTTGAAGTACATGTTCTAATATATGCTCTCAAAATTGGAAATCATCCAGAATATACAACTCAGGACCCAGAATCAAGGATAAAAGCTCAGGTAATCATAAAAAGTGAAAGATAAAATCCAGATAGGTAGTTGCAAGAGACAATACTACAACAAAATGGATAGATTATCAATAATTGGGCCCAAAAGAAATTAATATAGGAGATAATGTACTTCTTTAATGCCTACCCTTATTTTGTAGACTTATGCTGCAAGCATATTGTTTCTAATATAATATTTACATGTATTGTAGTACCTATGTAATTATTTTCTGTTTTCTTATCTTTCCATTCTCTATATTGCAATTAAAATGCTACTTAATTCTTTAAGGTGTTTTTTCTTGGTAGTGAACCACAAGTTTTGGTAACACAATGTTAAATCCCTTACCCTAGTAGTCTCTTGTCAAAAACTGGTGGAGAATAGTCTCTGAATGCATTCTGAAAACAGAAGTTAAAAGGTCAAATAATTTTACAAGGTCACAGAATAAATTAGTGGACTGGGAAAGCTCTACCAGTACAATTTGATCCATTACATTTTTTTGAAAGCAAAGTCTTGCATTCATAGCTTTAAGTCATAGAACAATGTTCTTTGAATGAGTAGGTTGACACTTTCACCTAATGGCTGACAGGTGTTTAGTGATTTGACATTAAATGCAAACAAAGAACATACCTTGTTAGTAAGCGTGCATAGACTTTCTTTATTAAGTCATGGATTCCAATGCCGTGAGACATGTCTGGGTTTGACCAAACATGTCATTGCTTACTGACTCTTCAGGGATGACATTTCTTGACCTTTGCGGAACTTTCTAGTGTAATGAAACTGACAGTAATTGGCACCCAGGTGATGCCTCAGCAAGAGGACTGAGGACTGATTGTACAGGGAAAATTGACTGATTATACATCACCAGGAGGTTTTCTTCATGTATTTTTTTAAAATATAATAAAAATACATTAATTTGGTGAGAGAACTTCTCTTGTCTACTTGTATGTTTTCTCTGTAGTGTGGAACGGTATATTAAATCCATCCCTGTGAATGTCAGAGAGGCCAGCATATTTCACTGTTTCTTTAAAGACTGATTCTGATACGGTGAAATATGTTTTATTGCCCTAATTTGCATCTTATATGAAAGAAAGAGATGGATTATTATCATGCTTTGCTTCACTTATACACTCAACAAGTAATCAATTAGTAAGATAATAAGAAGGCAATGGAGTGGAATAAGGTGATGAGGGATATGCATCTATTTAATTTTTTAAGTTTTGAAGAGATCCTATAGAAATTAAAATGTGTAAATGGGCAATGGAGCAGGAAAAAGGACATATAAAGTATATTGTCTAAAAGTCAAATAGCAAGACAAACAGCTATATCTCACCAGGACCCCAATCTGAGTTTCTTTTCAGACCTTGTGACAACATCTTAATGAACTAAGCTTACTGGTGTCCCAAAAATTCAGAAAGCAGAAGATGTAGGGCAAATTAAGTAATTATGTCACTGTGATTACCTCAAATTCTTGGATCAAATTAGATACCTGCATTCTTATCGATGCAGGTTTATTCAAGCTGTGGGGAACTCCTTGTGTTTCAGCAGACTGAAGACACACCCATCAAAAAGGGATGCATTAGTAAGGAAGCAGGCAAAGAAAAGTCTCCATCAGTTTCGTAACAACTAATACTACTTGCAATAGTCTATTACAAATGGAGAACCACAACAGTACAAAAAGATGTCATCCAAGTCACAGTGCAGCAGCCATAATCTACTGGCTATATATGAAGACAAATGATCTTATAAGGATTTAACTTATATGAATGTGATTTCCTTGAGTACTTTTTCATGTGTCATAGAGTCCATTTATTTTGTTTGCTAGCTGTTTTTTATTTTGAAGTTTAATTCTTCAAAACCATCCAGCATTAATTTAGTAGTTATGAATATAAGAGCTAGGTGATAACACAGGCAACACTGATCTGGTCAGCAAAAAAACCAATGTAGATAAGAATTTATCATTATTGTGATTTTTTTTGTTGTTTTCTGTATCTGTGTCAGGATCTTACCCCTACTCCAAATGTTTTTATGCTAGATGATCAGCTCTAAATGAACCATTTCTGGGAAAAAAATCAACTGTACAAAAATCTTAATCCAGAAGACAGTAATAAGAGATGTGAAGAAAGACTCCAAAACAACAAAAATCTCCTCCAACTCATTTACTGACAAATTCTAATGATTTTGTTCTTTGGAGCAAAGACTGTCCTTGAGTTAGCTCAATGAAACTACTTAGTGCTGGCAGAATTACTATTATTGCCTCTTGAGAAAGATTGAAAAAAATCCAGGGTTTTGATTTTAGTCATTAAAAATTTTTTTACTTCACGTTTTGGAAGAAAAAATCAGAAAAGAAAAAAAAAAGTCCTAAACTGAAAGTCTCAGAAGCTTCTGTTCTCAAAGGTTTAGAGGAATTCTAGTAAATGCTCACTTCAAAAGATAATAAACGTCCTTATGAATGTGCTTCAACCTCACAGGACTAATTTTGCATGTTCTCAGTCCCATTGTACAAGTCTCTTTGAGGTTTGCATAATGCTAGACAGCCAGACTTTTGGGCCATAGCACTGAATGTCATCAGTTCTCTTTCACATGCTGAAAGCTGCATAAGACTGTGCTGGATAACACTCAGATTTCCACGTTCACAGACTGTGCAAAGCTTTGAGTTCATAGCCTGCACTCATGAGCAAGATCTCATAAGACTCAAGACAGCGTTCTTTGCTAAAACATGCAATGGGAATGTTGAAAAGGTCACTGCTGGCATGTCTGAGAAGACAGACAAACACATCTGCATAACAGCAGTCTTAACTACCTGTCCTTTCAGATAAATTTGTCATAGCTAGGTGCTTTATCAGCTTTCTGAAACTGTAGGTTTTACAGGAAGCATTAGGAAAACAAGTATTTATCTAAATATTTATGTATTTTGTTGTGACATAAAAAATAGGCTGTGTTTGTCACTGTTTAATATTTTTTTCAAGTATTACTAGTACTGCTACCAAATAGGTATAATATGCAAGTAAACAAACCCACCAAATTTGTATTCATATTTACTAAACAGTCCATGATTTTCAAGAAATTCTCTAGCTCAATTATAAACAAAACCAAGGTCAATATCCTGTATATAAAAAAGAATCACAAAGAGAAAAGGATGAGTGTGAATGGAATCTAAAAGACACTACCATAATTTCACTACAGATAAAATACTGATCTGTTTTACTCTGAACACATTAGAAACACAGAGTGTGTGAGTAATAAAAATCTAAATTTTCATATCTTCTGTTAATGGATGATTTCTTTTTATCATCGTTTCATATGAAGGTTTCATTCTTTGTAATACGTGTCCTATTAATTTTGTGTCTTCAAAGTGCTTTAATAAAAATACTTTGTAGCATTACATCAAATATATTGAGAAAATCCAAATATACGAGACCAACACAGTAGCCATTTTCATTCAAGACTTTAAAAACATTTAAAAAATTTTAAAAAGACAGTATTTCTGAAGTCTCTCAGTCTTGTGCAAAAGTAGTTTAAGTAAAACACGTTACAAATTGGAGTTTAAATCAGTGTATTGTCTGGCTGGGATGGAGTTATTTTTCTTTATATTACCCCATACAGTGCCGTGTTTTGGGTTTGTTACTAAAATAGTACTGATAGCACAGCAAAATTTTGTGCTGTGTTTGCTGAACAGTGTTTGCACAGCACTGAGTTCTTATTGATTTCTCACACTGCCCCACAGCAATTAGGCTAGGGGTGGGCAAAATGTTGTGAAAGACTGAGCTGCGACACCGGAACCAAAGGGATATTCCATGCCACGACATCATGCTCAGCAATAAAAACTGGGGGGAAGATTTTCCAAAGCAGCCTTTACACGCAGACTGGGTAGACATAAGTCTGCTGGTCCAAAGTGATGAGCGATTGCATCACTCACTTTATGTAGGGTTGCTTTCCCCTTTTTTCTTCACTTACTAAACTGTGCCTTATTTGTGGCTAACATTTCAAAGGAGTATGCTAGCCTGAGTTAAAGATGCCTTTGGGGAAGTTCTGGGCACTATCTAAGACAACTATTCTTCCTTCAGCTCACCACAGAGTAGCTGCTTGGAACTGGCCATGTCTGTTCAAACTGCATACACAGCCTGCAGCAGGCGGACCTTCACTGGCAGTGCATTGGTGTACTGGTTCTCCATTTGCAATGTGCAGAAAGGTGTTAGGCTGAAAGACCTCATTCCTGATCATCTTATCACATCTGCTTCACCTGGAGCAGATCAAAGATGTTCTTCCAATTAGGGATATTTCTCCTGTACCACATCTTGATCTAACATTCAAATAATAGCACAGTAAGATAGCATGTTTACATGTCTTCTGTGTAGCAAAGAGCTTGATTCCAGCATACTTGATTAAGTCCTTCCACAAACCCTCATTACTTTCTGGGTACAAGAGTCTAACTCTCTATAAATATAGTCATGATCATTTCAAGCACTTACAAAAGAAGTAAACTCATGAGAAATCTGAAGTTTCAGTTTCAGTAATGTATACATAATGCAGAACATACCTCCTTGGAATGGTTCATATGCAATGCTATTTTTTCTGAAATTATTCATTAAAGAAGAGCTTATTTCGAAACCTGGAAAACAATATGTCATCAGCTAAAGGTCTTATTTGGATGCAGTCATAGTACACAGGAGATTCTGAATGATCTGTTCTGGAATTTCAGAAAGTGAAAGCAGACTGGAAAGGTTAAAATCATCCCTGCTATTTTGAATGTGAATTATGATGACTTGTTAAAGATCATAAATTTAATTTACTAAATTTGTTGAGTAAAACAGTTCAAATAGCACATGTCAATGACAAATCCCTTTTTATACTAATATTCATTATGTTAATACATTGCTGACTTAAAGTATATATGAGAGCTTATCTGAAATGAAAATTAGTTCCACTGGCAAGACACAGTACAACACATACACAACTGAAATCAAGCAATATTAAAAGTTTTGGGTACATTGCTGCTTACTATCATAGTAATTTATGATTAGTCCATTTCCTCCTTTACTCTTGATAAGTGTATATACTTCCTGCACTAAGCCATAAACTTCCTGAGCCCTAACGTGCCAGCACTGAACAGTTACATAGACTTTATTATTATTATAATACTATTATATAGTATTATAGTCAATGAAATAATTTATTTCTGTTCTGGAAAAAAAAATGCATAATCTTCATGGCTGGTCATCACTAGGGAAGAGAAAGATCGGTAGAAGACGAAAATGTGTATGTTAGAAGAAGTAGTGACACAAGACAGACATGGTCTCATGTTTTACAGAATTTAGACAGTACAGGTGAGAGGATAGTAGATACATGAAAGAGAAATGTCATTGGTGCCAGAGGAAGAAAAGAAAAAGTGTTTAGTTGTTCTAAAGCACAAGCTTTGGTTGATAGGTTCTGCTGAAGACCTTCATAGAATGACTTTAACAATAAAAGGTTCACAAACCAGATAGAATTTGGAACAAAAAAGTCATGTAATTTCAGTTGCCAGGTAAAAATAAAGTTTATAGGCTTTTTATTCCTCATGACCTTATGAAGTAGCCCTACATGGTAGATTTCTTGTAATTTTCCACCCTGCACAACCACAAAAGGAAAGGGAATGAATGGCATGCCTTAACTGACACATCAGTAGAAGGAAAACAATAAAAATAGAATAAATATGATCACCAGAAGATGAAAATGATAACTGTAGAGGCAGCTGAAACTGAGAGTGGATTTTTAGATATGAATCAATAAGACTTTTAAACATAGAAGGACATGGGATTAAAGAAATGAAGTGTATTGACAAGTAATATATCCTTTGGTCTAGTGGGTTGTTTTGCACTGAGAGGAGCTGATTTGTTATGGTCCCAGTAAGAAAGGCACTCAGACACAGTAAGTCATCATTTAAAACGCTTTTTATTACTGATCACACTGTAAAAGAATAGCATAGATGATTTTGCATATCTTAGATGCTGGGAGCCCTGAGCAGCGTAACATCAAACAGACTCCAACCCACGTATATCATGTCATGTAGACGCTGTTCATAATAGAGATTTTCCCTTTTTGGTCATTCAAGCTATTATAAGATTTTCTTTACAAGGGAACAAATCTATTCATCTACAGTGACAGAGAGATTTTGTTCTTACAAGAACTTCTTGCTGTGCTTTTAGACAAAGGCAAGGTCACACTGGTGGCATCATCACCAGTACCAAGAGAGAGCTGCCTGCAGGCTCCTCTGTTTCTGTAAAGTGGCTGAGACTACCCTGCAGCCAAGGATTTCTGCAGCACAACGCCGCCTGAAGGCCAAACTGGATGTACAGCCCAAAGCAGAACAACATTGGTCTGGGCATACTCGGATTAACTGTACTGTGGATACCTAACTTGTCCATGTATAATGGTCTTCTGCTCAGGATCACGAGATGAATCATTTATATCTCTTTCTGATATGACTTTTGGATAGAATTTGAGTAGTTAAAAGAGTTTTGGAAAACCATAACTGGCACTAAAATTACCCACTCAACAGGAGAGGATAAACAATTTTATAAAAATCCTAAGAACAGCTTTCAGCCTGAGAGTATTTCCTTTTAAAAGTAATTTTAGTTACTCAAGTAAATTGTTTCTTTTCTATTTTGCATATTTTACTGGTTTTACCTTTGTCCTTTTTCATTTCTGTGTTTCTGTTTCACTGGAATGCACTTTACTCACAAGTAAGATCTTGTCAGGAATGGAGAAGGCTTATTATATCTCCAGCTACTCTACAATGTCATTAAGAACAATGTTGTATTGCAGTTGTTTCAGGAAAATGGCACTTTTTCTTTGTTTTAATTCTTAAGAATAAAAGAAGTGAGATTGACAGTTCTAGAGATTGAAGAGCTATTTCCAGAGCATTGATACATCACAGACAGAGGCTATGCAAGATTCCTATCATTGTTGTATTGGACATTGGATGTGAGCAACCACCATCTTTAGAGACAAGAAAATTTCATTCTGGTTTTCAGTTCCCTGTGCTGAGAATGCAAGATGTCCCTTGCTATGTTTTCTGTTATACAGATAGTTGTGCGTGGACGAGATTATCAAGGTCTTTCATGTACTTTTTGTATTGAAAGTACTTATTTCATTGTCAACATATAATTTGGATTTGAAGTCCTGTCCATAACAATCATATTCCATGTAATTGGACTGTAATGTACCTCTTTTTACAAGTGAAGTGCTTATCAGCAAAGAACTTGCTTTCAGCTACATTATTTAAACAACTGCGAAACTTTGTTTTCATTTGAATGTTCATTGTTTAATTTATCTCTGTCTCAACGTAAATTATAGGCCCATCATTTCTAATTGACTTTCTGAAACATGTTATGACTCATATGAAGACAATTGTCTAAAAACTGTGTTCTGCCTTATCTTATAATTCTGTAATTTTACTAGCTACTCACTGAGCAGGAAGTACTTGCCAGAGCAGGTTTCCTGTAGGACTTGTGACCCTGCAGGGGACCCACGCTGGAGCAGTCTGTTCCTGAAGGACTGCACCCCATGGAAGGGTCTCATGCTGGAGCAGTTCTTGAAGGACCGCAGGGCATGGGAAGGGCCCTCATTGGAGAATTTTGTGGAGGACTGCCTCTCGTGGGTGGACCCCACGCTGGAACCGGGGAAAAGTGTGAGGAGGAAGGAGCGGCAGAGATGAAGTGCTATGAACTGACTGCAACTCCCACTCACCTTCCCCCCGCGTTGTTCAAGGGGAGGAGGTAGAAATGTCAACAGTCAAGCTGAACCTGGGAAGAAGGGACAGTTGGAGGCAGGTGTTTTTAGCTTTGTTCTTGCTTCTCGTTATCCTACTTTCTCATTAATTTGCAATGCATTAAATTAATGTCTCCACGTCAAGTCTGTTTTGTCCTTGACGGTAACTGGTGAGTGATCTCCCTGTGCTTATCTGGACCGACAAGCTTGTTTTTTTGCATTTTTTCTCCCTTGTCCTTTTCACAAGGGGGAGTAATAGAGTATCTTGGTGGGCATCTGCTGGTCAGCCAAGGTTAACCAACCACAGCCTCCTAACCTCTGCTCCTAGGACTCTCAGAAGGTTGTTTGCTACCATTTTTATTGTACTTCAGAGGTCACCATCTACCTTTGACTATCTGGGGTCGTGAGATATTCATGATTTCTACCTCCTCCCCTTGAACAATGCAGGGGGAAGGTGAGTGGGAGTTGTGGTCAGTTCATAGCACTTCATCTCTGCCGCTCCTTCCTCCTCACACTTTTCCCCGGTTCCAGTGTGGGGTCCACCCATGAGAGGCAGTCCTCCACAAAATTCTCCAATGTGGGCCCTTCCCATGTCCTGCGGTCCTTCAAGAACTGCTCCAGCATGAGACCCTTCCACGGGGTGCAGTCCTTCAGGAACAGACTGCTCCAGCGTGGGTCCCCTGCAGGGTCACAAGTCCTACAGAAAACCTGCTCTGGCGTGGGCTCCTCTCCACAGTGTTACAGGTCCTGCCAGGAGCCACCTCCAGTTTGGGTTCTCCACAGGCTTATAGCCTCCTTCAGGGCTTATCCAGCTTCTCAAGTGTGGGGTCCTCAAGAGTGGACCTGCTCTGCTGTGGACCTCCATGGGCTGCAGGGGAACAACATGCGTCAGCATGGTCTTTGCCACAGGCTGAGGACGAATCTCTGCTCCGGCACCTGGAACACCTCCTCCCCCTCCTTTTTCATTGACCTTGGTGTCTGCAGAGTTGTTTCTCTCACAGATTTCCACTCTTTCCCCTCAGCTGCTGCTGTGAAACATTTTTTTTACCCTTTCTTAAATATGTTATCACAGAGGCATTACCAACAACACTGGCCCAGCTTTGGTCAGCGATGGGTCTGTCTTGGATCTGGCTGGCATTGACAGTATTGGCCATGGGGAACCTTCCGGTTCTTGATTAGCACTTGTAAAAGCTGATAATTCCCAAAGATGGGAGTCTCATATTCAGCAAAATGTTGCTGTTTGAAGGTTTTTTAGACTAGGGGCAAATTTTGGCTTCACATACTTTTTTCTCTACAGATGTTTTCCATTTTATTAACTGTGAATAATCACTTGTAATAACAAGAAAAGAAACAGTATGACATCTTCATCATGCCAACAGTTATTTTGCTCAGGTATTTACCTGATCATAAGTAGAAAAATTAGTCTGACAATACAAAACTCAGGATTTGTCAGCGGAAAAAATTCTAAAGAGTTAGAAATAAATCTCATTAGAATTGATAGGAATTAAGTTATTGTCCCAAACTTACATAATTTATATTATTACTTAATGTTCCAGAGCCAGTTTGATGTGACCTTATTCTTTTTTCTTATCCATCAGTCAACTTTATTATGGGACAATATGTATAGTTCGCGGTAGACCAAACAGCTTTACAGCAGTTCAAGGGATGTGACAGAAAAGATCTAAAATGTAATACTTTTAGTTAACATGTTTTGATAAATTATTTTAATTTATGCTTTTATTAGATACAGTACTTTGACCACCTAATCAGAGGAAGACTGCACAAACATGCAATTTTTACATTTGCGGCACTGCACTTGAGTCTTGTAAAAGAACTGACGCATCCAAATAGGATTACAAGACATACAATTCTTAATCCTTTTGAACTTGGGCAAAAATGGTTACCCAATATGACTGTTCCCAACCAAACTTTATTAACAGGATTTTCCAAAAGTAAAGTCTATTAAAAATAAAAGCAAAACTTATAAAAAATATTAATTATTACTACCATGGAGAACAGTTGTAATTATATTGGAAAGACTGGAAATGCAAACTGAAAAGTTAGAAAATGCAAGAATGAATTTTAATTTGGAGATACTGTGTACATCACTTAGCATACAAACTATAAATTTCATGATCATCTATAATTTTATGTTTGGTGCTCTGCCTCATCATTAATTGGGCTAATATGCTCTCACTTAAAGAGCATATATTTAGAATGTGATTTGATCTCATTCATGTTTTAGGAGATAGTACACACTCTTCAAATTGTAATATAAGCATTGCATTATCAAGTTTCCAGGAGCTTTTCAGTGGTAATAATCAGTACATTTTAAACCTTCATAATATTAGCATATTTTATTTGTTTACTGTCTTCTTAGGAAGATTATGGGGGCAGGAGAAGGAGATTGTTATAGTTCGGCTGCGGCTGGCAACAAAAGCACCAAGCAGCTGCCCCTTCCCCCTCTGGGGTGTGGAGGAGAATGGAAAGAAACAGGCAGAAACTGGTGGGTAGGGATAAGGGCAGTTTAATAGAACAACAAACAAAAGGAACAGGAACAACAACAATACAGATAAGGAGAACACACAAAACAAAACAGTAGAATGCAGAACTCTCACCACCCGCCACGCGCTCCCCAGCCACGAGTGAGTTCCCGCCGCCCAGCTCCCCCCCAGCCGGAACCCAGCATCATGGGACATGGTATAGAATACCCTGTTCTGTTTGGCCAGGTTGGGTCAGCCCACCTGGTTGTTTCCCTTCCTAGATTCTGGTGAAACTTAACCCTGTCCTGGCTGAACCCAGGACAGAGATATATGACCAGTTTATAGGTGAGGAACATAAAAACGTAGATCAAAGAGTCCCATAACTCAATTTTCCCATTCAAATGAAGTAAGTTCTGTTCTTCCTGTCCTTCTTTTATAAAGCTGTAACATTACTGTTCAGATCTGACTAGCAAGATATTCATGTTTCTATTGAATTAATTATATTGTATATCAGTTCAGCAAGATTTACCCATTCCTAGCTATTTAGGCCACAGCATTTTAGAATAGTTACCATTTATATAGCTTACACTGGCAATTAACTACTATCATTAATTTTCAGGGTTGATATTTTAAACAAATTTATGGAGAGAAAGGAAGTTTGTTTCAGAGTCATTAACTCAGGGTACCTAAAGAAGGATAGAGGTGACACTCCAGTTTTTAATTGGTTCAAACTTGGAGAAGACAAAAAGATTAGCTAAGTTCACTTCTAAATGAAAGCTTAATTTCTGCCATACAGATGCGAGAATAACAAACTAGGCCAAGACTTTGGCATTTCAGGACTGGTCAACACTTCTTGACCTATCTTTTTTCTTCTTATTTCTCAGTAAGTTTACAATATAAGGGAAAAAAAAAAACGCTAAACAAAAAAAACTCCTAATAGACAAACAGAAAATGCCCTCTTTGAAACTCCTCATAGACACAGGCACAATTGTGTCTTCCCCATGGTTCACTCTGAATCTATTTAAATTTTAGCCTTGAAGCTTGTTCTGGCATCTGTGATTTGAGTCATGCTTTGCAGAGCTGTTCACCTCGGATATTATATGCCACGATTACTAAATGATGTTCCTGTTTTTAGTTAAGACTCAATTTGCCTATTTTTTACTTCTTTCAATTTTCAGTACTTGGCTCATTTTACATAGTTGCCTTTATCTAGCTCTATTTTTCCCTCAAGGGGAGATAAGCACCATCTTCTTGATTGTGTTCCAGGTTTGAGTTTTTTTATTTATAGTCAGAATAATCAAGGAATTGAGCTACTTGAACTATTTAGAAGAGAAATATTACTGCATTACTATTGATAAGAGCAGACACACATAAGGTATGTTTATACTTCTTGCCACTTCAGAACAGAAACAGATGTCAACAATGTCCTCGGAGAAACAGTAAGGTATTCATGTCTAGATTACCTGAATGGAGAATAAGTTAATCAAAATGAAATGCCTCTGAAACAGGATCATGTTTGAAGAAAATCACCTCTTTGTTTACTGAGACAAAATAAAATCCAATTTTAGATTCAGCTGTCCACTATTCATTATTTTGCACTAATAAATAAACATTATGTAAAGTAAATAATCATTTTGTCGAAGAAAGGTAGAAGGAAAGAAGACTTAAAATCATTTACAAGGGAAAATGATTCTGGTATTCTTTTTTAAAAACTGAGTTGTGAAATGCAGTGTCAATGATCACTATTCAAAGTAAAATCAAAATAAAATAGAGGGTTTCTATCAAGGTGGCCTTAACACTTCTGTATAAAATATGTCTTCAAGGTACACATACCCTTAAAAAAAACCCAGTTCTTTGGAATTTTGTTGGCAATAAGTTTCCTAAGGTGCCATGATGTGCTTTGTGCTCCTGTTTCAGAATTCTCAGATGATTAAAAGATGGGAGTGGTCACCCCTAGGGCTGGCCAAAACAAGGTTTTCCTTTAATGAGAGATTGTCTTAGCTGGTTTCAGTTCCAAAGCAAATTACAAAAATTATTTTTGATTATTGACCTAAACTGGAAAGTGAGTAAAAAATATTTGAATTTTTAAGTGCATATTAAGAAATAAAATGGTCTTTTACACCCTTTAATCTGCTTCCTGTTATTAGCATACAGGATCCCTACATTTGTGATTTTGTCAGGCTGTCACGAATGCTATTAATTAAGTCAGGGTAGCTTTCCGTTTGGTCAAAACTAGCTAGAGAACTAAGTGTCCAAGAATATTTATGGTTTCCGTAAAATGGCTGAAATCATTAAAACAGTGCCAGTCCTCATTGTTACAGGGCCACAGAGTCTTAAATATGAGGATTTCTGAGGAATTTCTTCCAACAAGAGAGATAGGAAAATACCAGCAGGGAAAAAAGAATTTAAACTGTCATAATGCATTTAAAGACAGAATGAAAAAGCAGAATAAATTATACCCTGAAATTTGTTCACTGTAGAATGCCAGTAGTATATAGAATGGCACCTTATTAAAAATAGTTCCATTGAGCAAAACAGAAACAAAGAAAAAGGAGAAATTAAACCAATGACTTTTTCTTCAAAGATAATTTTCGCACTTCTTTCTGCCAATGATTTTTAGTCATCAAGAGAGGACATAACCCACATGGATGCTTGCCGAGTTTCAGCATCTATGCCGGGACAGGAATGACTCTCACACATTGATGCAATGCACAGTCGATTCGATTTATTGCTCTGCTTGCGTGGTTATATACATTTTTCATATCTGCACACACGATCACCCTTATTCGGATAGGCTACAGACATAAATCATGTGCTGTTCACGCACCCCATATTCCCTTATGATTGGTAACTATGCACTAACGCTAATAGCAACAGGCCACCTCCATGTCCTTGAACACATCTTGTTTTTGCTAACCCACACCATGTGCACTATCAGAACTTTCTCAATTGTTATTCTTAGCTGTCCTTTCCAGCGGCCTGTTCAGTTATGCTAACTGTTTTGCTTAAGCGGCCTAGTCATGCTAACTCTCAGACTACATCGACCCCAACAGATGTTACATTTTGCTCTCCTTTTATAAGCTTGGACACTTTCTGATTACAGAAGACGCAGTAGCAGAGAAAACCACAATAACAGTATGGTAACATAACCTCCCAGACAGTTATTTCTTTGACTGCCAGGGCACAATGTTAAATTTATGACAGAAAATATACCATATCACATAAATTGACTGTAATTAACACATATGGTAAATAAAGATATTTCAAATGCCTTTACACACTATACTCATTGCCCATACTGAAGGAGTGATACAAATTATACAGGCTGAAAGACACTAAACTGGCATAAGAAATTAATTTGATTAATATATTGTACTTTAGTTGCATTCCACCCCTGCTGAGCAGGGAGCAAAATAAATGAGGTCCCCTGTAGTGTTCTAGCAGAGTGGCATATTGTGGGGCAAGTTTTTCAGCTCTTTTTTTTTGCTGTGCTGAAGTGGTGGAAATCAAACACTGCCCTCTGCTAAATCGTTACACAGGCCCATGCATTTTTACAATATGTATATGCTTTTTAAAGATGATCTCAGAAAAGGATTTTGTTAGCATGATGATATTATGCTTTATATAACACCACAGAGACAAGGCAAATGGCATTGCTCATTTGCTGTGAAAGAACTGAGACACTGGCACCAGCTCTTCAGGAAAACTTTTATGTAGATTGAAATAATAAAACTAAATAAATTTGACAAGCTCAAAACTCAGAGGTCATTATCTCCTCCACTCATCTAACCTTTCCAGTACTTATTTATTATTATAACAAAATCTCATTTTTCAGTTCTGTTTTCTGCAATGTTTAAGGTCTCAGAGCACCGTTAGGTGATACAGTTCATGAGAGAGCCTGAAGGCAATAATTTAAGCCTTGGTACATTTCCCTTTCCTTCACCATTCCTTCCAGCCACAGTTGCCTGTGCACTAACTCGATTACCACGAACTTGCAGCTTTTATTTCTTATTGGAAACACTTCTGGTTTCTCCCTAACACAATCCCTTAAAGGGTACTTTGGGCAAACGTACTTTCTATTTCACATTTGCTAAGCTACTACATAATACAAGTATCTTTTTTTTTTTTTTTAAACCTTGAGCTTCTAGGAGTTTCCTCAGCTGCACATTTCTTTTTCTGCCTCATCACAATATGGTAATTTATTGCTGATCATATCAATGATATATTAGTATCTAATTTCTTAGTGACTCAGAAACCATTGTTAAATCAATTATCTAAAAATTTCTCCATCCTGTCTGATCTACACCCTCCAGGGTAGCAGCAATCATACAGGCTAGTTTATTCCTGCATTTCCAAACTCATTCCCCCCTGTAGCTTCACTGCACAGCTGGTTCAAGTTACCTGCACTCAGCACTGATGCGAGCACTGCATGACTGTGTAGGAAAGAAACAGATCTGGACAGAAGGAAATACTCAAGCAGCAGAATGCATGGAAAAAGAGTTCAGAAGGAATAATCTTATCACCTTAACCAAAACCTTAAATGCCAGGAGAGCAATTATACAGATCAGCAAAAGTCTAACTAGGGTAATCCAATCCACAATGCAGAGTAGTTCATTTGAAAGTGGTCATGTTAGTAAATGCATAGAAAATTATTCTGTAACCTCAACCACTCCAAACAGCCTGATCTAAATTCCAGAAAAAGAATGGAACACAAGCCAGAAGCAGCATTTGAGTCCTTACAGTGTATTAAGTCTAAATCCATAGACAGGTTCTCAATTGCAGTTATACACCCAGAGAGGCACATAATGTGAACCCTTATCTAATTTTCCATTTTAAGACAAAAATTCCTAAACTCATAGATAGCCATTTGCCAGTACGTCAATAAAAATAATGTCTTAAGGATATGCCTGGGTTCATTTAATTGTCTGCTTTTAACATTTGTTCAGGAATGCTTCGTTGTTCACCCTCAGCATCCGCTTTCCCTTTTTGGTTACACCATTGTTCAAGGTTTATCATGTGTAATCTCCCCTCCCAATGATTTTCTAGCCTCAAAACTTCTCCTTTCCTTGACCTTCTAGATGCTTCATACATAGTTTTTCTGCATTTTCCTTAGGTCTGCTTTCAGCTTTATTAACTGTCTTATACTACCCTGTCAGACAATAATGATACTGTATACATCACAAGTTCAGAGCAATATTTGAAAGACTATTTCAGCTGCTTCTAAAGCAATAATATTTGCTTTCATCTGCAAAGTCTGCACCAAATTGCCAGTCATTATGAGCCAGAGTAACCATTTTGAGTTGAGATAGAGAGAAAGTTGTCACAAGATAAAGGCTGTAGAAAAATCATAGCACATCAAAGCTAACCCAAAATGAGCACTACACAAAGGAAAGCCTTTCCTGTAAAGATGGGCTGCTTCCGGGAAGATACGACTGAAATATTAGATCTTTTCCTAGTTCTATTCTAACAGTGAAAAAAATGAAAACAAATATCCTGACTTTATTATATCTTTGCATCTGTTTTGCCATACACTATACAAAAGATGCATGGTAGGATTGTGTGGATATGATGCAAATAGTATTTAAAAGACAGAAAATGAATTATAGCTGAAGCAATTGAATACACAGTGTTTATTGTTATTAATCACAAATCAATATTAAATGGTTCTGATAGAGAAGTAGAATCGTAGGAATAATAAAACTTCATTTAATATGAAGCAATAATATATAAAGCATATAATAAGAAATTTTTGGGGCAAGGTCATTCTAATATCCTGCCTTCTGAGGAAAAGTATTACTTTTCAACCTGTGCAAATAACTATGAAATAACTGTCAGACATGCAGCATCTTATCCAACTAGCACTATCTAGACAGTTATCTAGAATTTAGAATCTTAAATAGCAGATAATTTTAGGTGGGTTTATTTCCTATTTTTTTAATTTTTTTTCCTTTTATTTTGAGGATCCTATTTACTTTAGTCCTGGAGCCAAACATTTAAGCCAGAACAAGTTCTCAAGTTTTCAGTTTCTCAGGTTCTCAGATTCTCAAGTTCCAGTTCATGTTGTGTTGACAACCTGATTTTTTTGATATATTCTTCAAAAATTCAACACGTGTACACGACAAAATGTCTGATGTAAAATATGTAATTTCTTGTCTTACCGCTCAATACATCATACATCTCCCTGGGATCCTAGTCTTTGTATAACTACAATAAATATTCTAAACCTTCTGAACCTACGAAAAAGTACCTACTTTTTTAACTTTGGGTTTATTTAAAGATGCAACTTATGTTAATATTTGATGACCATAGAAGACAAATAGGAAAACAGTAAAGTCTTCTAGGCATGAAGATGTGACTTTTTTTTTCAAGGCAAATACAAGTGTATACGTACACACTGCGTGTGTATACTCTCTACAGATACATGTTTACTCAGAACAGTTCAACAGCTGTTTTGAAATTAGAGACTTTTCCTATAAAATGGCTAGTCAAACACTTTGGGTGTTGCTTTTCTTTATAATTAGGAAGAGCTTTGTAATATTTTTCAGCTGAGAGGCTATAACAGTCAGAATATTAGAGACACTAAAGGTTTTAATCTTATCTTAGAACAAAACTTTTAGAAAAGGTGGAAAAAAGCATCAGGTGAGGGACACTGCAGCAATATGGAAGTCTTGCTGAGGGGAGCTGGGGGGCGCCTGAGGTATCAGGTGCCAACAAGAAAATACCCATGAAGCACCTCAAGGGAAAAAAGGGGTGCTCTGCTATGAAGGTAACAAGGCCGACAGCTCAGATGAAATGCCTCTATACAAATGCACACATCATGGGAAACAAACAGGAGGAGTTGGAAGCAGTCGTGCTGCTGGAAAGCTACGACCTGATTGCCATCACAGAAACTTGGTGGGATGAATCCCATGACTGGAATGTGGCTCTTGATGGCTACAGGCTGTTCAGAAGGGACAGGCGAAGAAGGAGTGGCGGGGGCGTTGCCCTTTACATCAAGAAAACACTACAGAGTGAAGAGCTGTCCCTGAAGAATAGCCATGAGCAGGTCGAAAGCTTATGGGTAAGAATCAGAGAGAGAGGCAACAAAGGGAACCTAGTGGTTGGCGTCTACTACAGGCCGCCAGATCAAGAGGAGCTGATAGACGAAGCATTCTTCCTCCAACTCCAGGAGGCTTCGCGCTCGCAGGCTCTCATCCTACTTGGGGACTTCAACCAACCCGACATCTGCTGGAAAAGCAACACGGCAAGCTGTAGGCAATCCAGCAGGTTCCTAAAACGCATTGAAGATGACTTCTTAAGCCAGGTAATAAGCACCCCTACCCGAGGGGAAGCGATACTAGACCTGGTGGTCACCAATGAGAGTGAGCTCATTGGGAATGTCAAGATCGGAGGTAGCCTGGGCTGCAGTGACCACGCGCTGGTGGAACTAACGCTACGGAGGGAAATGGGAATAATGAAGAGCATAGTCAGGACCCTAAATTTTAGGAGGGCAAACTTCCAGCTCTT
>Ga0065711_1034571_pt1 | contig 23551 bp, 17 predicted proteins | sample Hoacrofraction12_FD_59098 | JGI IMG/M metagenome (GOLD analysis project Ga0065711, IMG submission 59098) | Hoatzin crop microbial communities from Cojedes, Venezuela - Epithelial fraction 12 v2 (version 2) | ecosystem: Host-associated > Birds > Digestive system > Esophagus > Crop | place...
TGAGGGTGACGGAGCCCTGGCCCAGGCTGCCCAGGGAGGCTGTGGAGTCTCCTTCTCTGGAGATATTCAAGACCCACCTGGACGCAGTGCTGTGCAGCCTGCTCTGGGTGACCCTGCTTCAGCAGGGAGGTTGGGCTAGATGACCCACAGAGGTCCCTTCCAACCCCCACCATTCTGTGATTCTTTGTCAGGCTCATAGTCAAACAAACAACAATGCCTCCAGCAGTCGTAAACCCCAATTCATCTTTTACCCCTAAGTCATAAAAATCATCTCTGCAATTCAAAGTCAGTAAAACTCCATGATCAACAATTCAGTTTTCTCTTCCAAGTGTTATGTGGAAGCAGGAGTCCAGGTCATCCCTCCCTCTGTCTCTCCTCCCCTTCTGGAATACTAGTAGTAAGCATACAAATGGTGTTACTTCCAACTGCAGTTTTTGGCAAAGAAAACCCCTGCTGTCCTACAACCCCACAAATGCAAGATGGTACTGAGCAGTCCTGCTGACAACTCAGGCTTATGCCTTGAAAGCCACAGCATTCCCTGCTCATACAGGGACTCTGACCTGCCACAAGAATGCTCCAGTGTATTCCCACCATGCTGCTGGGTAGCAAACCAGCCCGCTGATGTGACCGAGCACAAAGGTGACTGGACTCTCTGCATGCTGAGAACGAGACTCCCGACAGAAGCTCACTTGGCACTTCCTATAACACAGTTATAGCATCCTCACCTTCACTTCAGGTTTGTTTTCCTTCCCACTACATAGATTAACAGCTGAGAAAAGTAGTCGTCAAAAAGCTGGCCCTAGTAAGGTAACCAGAAGCGTAACTTACCAAAGAACAACTTCTAGAAGATAAGCATTGCGACTTAACCACCTTAGGGAGTAAAAGCAGTGTGAAGAGCTATTCTGCTTCTCTCTGGCTCAGGCAGAAACAAACACCCATCTAGAGTAGGCTGCATCTGTACTGCAGCTTCCTACGATCTAGCCTGAATGCTGCCACAGTCCTGTAATGAAGGACATCATTATTCATTGAGAGTGTGTGAGTGCAGACCCCATCAAGTTCCAAAACCTACTAACAGCCATTTTGGATACCGAAAAAATATCCCACCGACAACACCGCCTAAGCATGCCCATGATGAATATATAAGTCCTTTTCCACACATTCATGCACTGGTAACATCTACTGCAGAGCTCTGTCCTGTTATAAAAGCAGCAGTGTTAGTCATTGCAGTAGGGTTAGTTTATACAGGATTCTGTTTTATATAATTAATGGAGGTGAAACTTACTGGCGTATCTTGGCTGCAGCCCCATGCAAGCAAGCAGAAAGCAAAAATATTTAAAATGGAAGAGAGGAACTGGCTAGCAGGCAGCTACACTCACCCTTTTGTACAGCCTATGGTCCACCAGTGGGCTTCAGATTGCAAAACAATACCAAAGAGCTATTAGCACACACATGGCAATAACCGTACCTTACCAAGAGCTTCACTTCAGGGAGGAGGAGACAACGCTTCTGCTTGCCTGGAGAGAAAGAACCCTTCCCACTCCTGCCTACTGGACTCCTCCTCTTTACCAGGGAAGAGCAGTCCTGTGTTTAGGTGTTTTAGGGCAGGAAGTAATAAGCAAGTAAAATAAAACCAACACTGTCATCCTTGTGGCATTTCTAGCTGCACTCTGACTTCCCTTGAAGCAACTGTCTGTTTTCGATCTCATTCCAAACGCTACTACACAAAAAACACTGCAGATCACAAACACAGCCTAGCAATGGTTTAGATACCTCTCAGAAGAGTAAAATTTTCCTAGGAATTGAAGAAAGCATAGGAGATAGGAGATTACCTTCCCCATGAAAACTGACTGTATGGAGCATACATGGATTCAGCTCAGCAAACCCAAACCAGCTTCAGAGCTCTTGGATTTCCTTGCAGCTCTAGATGTGTCATATCTGAGGATTACTGAGCAGGCGGAGTCTTTCCAAAACTATTAAATATGCAGACCCTTGATTCTGCCTCACACAGGACAGCATGCCAGGAGACAGCTCAACTCACAGTAGGTATGATGGCAAGTTCTAGGTTGAAAGCTAGTCAAGTGCCAGCTTACAGGTTCAGGCACCATGGGAAGATGGGTGAAGCTCTCCTGGGAGGCCAGGAAGTTTATTTCTCATTCTCAACGAACAACACTTCCATGGCAAATCATCTTGATACCCTGTTATGGCTGATGCATTTTTTCCACCAGATTTTTGAGAATATGACAACAGATGGATAAATATGTTTTGGGTTTTTTTCCAAAGTCAAAAGGAAACAATACATGTCCGACAGTCAGGATGACTGCTGCTGCTGAATGACCACTTTTGTCTCCATGATACCTGATAATGTTCAGCTACTAGAGCTCCAGCACCTTCTCCAAGAATACATTTGACCAAAACTTGCATTTCTTTTCTGATTCTCATCAATGTCCACGCATCAATTACTGAGAGAGCGCCAACCACAGAACCTCTCTCATTAACTCTCTCAAAATGTCTGAGGTACTGTCTCATCAGGCAACAGCATAAGTTCAGGAGATCAGAAAGCACAAGACCAACACGCCTGTGCACCCTGGATCCTCAAGCTGATAGGAATCACGTTTGTGCCACTGAATCTCTGCGCCAAAAAGCTAATATGCAAAACAGGACAAGAAGACTATTTAAGATGTTCTGAATGCTATCAGAGAAAGAGTTGTCCTAATTGGCTTTAAGTAGACTGATAAATTTAAAGCAGGAAAAAAACAACCAACCAGATGGTTGCCAAGGGAAAGCCTGAGTAAATCTTGCCTAAAAGCTACAGAACAAGCTTTCAACAACAGTAATTTATTGGCCAAGCCACAGAATCTGCTTGTGGACAAAAACGTAGGTTAAGCAGCTTCATATTTTAAGGTTGAATGTCTGAACTTTAAGAATTTACTGCCTTTTCACTCAGCTCACTAACCTTGTGACAGACTGCAAGTGGCTTTTACAGCCTCCTCCCCCACTTCTACCAGCTGACAGAAATCTGCTACAAGATCCTGTTTCTTTGATGTTTCTGTGCATGCTCTCTTTTATCTCACTCCCTCACATTTCCAAAAATATCTGTCATTTCTATGCCATGTACTGACAAGGCACTGTGGTTTAACAAGTGGCTCCATAGTGCCATTTTTACGCTACAGAGCATTAAGCAACATTAGATGTTAGTTGTTATGGCTTGCCTCTGGATGTTCAGGAGCTTGGATGGCTGAAATATTTCTTTATGGAGCTTTGTTAATTTTTTGATGGAGCTTTCTTGATTTCTTGTTTATAACAGCAGTGTACTAATTTTGAGCATTTCAGGAGGAGCTCATGATGGGACTCCAACAAGCAGTACTCCTGAAACAGTGCATGGGGCTGCTAGCCTGAGTACCAGCCACATTGCCATCAGTTGTATCCTGATTAATTAACTAATTAACCTAAATTACAGGTTACACAGGACGCACAGCAGACTGCATGGATATGACTAGGAGGCTTATGTAGACGCGAGTTTAAACTTACTTAACATCCTAAGTTTTATTGCTCTAGCCTTAGAAAGAGGTAAGCGAGAAAAGTCACGCAGCAAGGAATAAATGCAACTATTGAGCCACAGAAACGGAAATTCCAAAAACTTGAAGAAGAGTTAGTGAGAAGGAAACAATACCCTCGTCTTCCACTTGGTACCCCAGCGCACATGCACCACGAAGCGGGCAGCTCAGAAAAGGGGTTGCAGAGCCCAGCTGGGGAAGGAACAAATACGGGTGGTCTTGCCAGGATATGACTATGCTGGGGAAAGTGCGTGGATCTCGCCCTCAAGGCCAGGGGCAAGGAAGCAAATTGGTTAGTCTGAGTCAGCTGAGATGCTGAAATAAGTGAAGCTCTGTTTTAGTAAGTAGATCTGTCTAATTTCCAGTATTACACTTTTCCTTTGCAGTTGTTTACACAAGCAAAAGACATCAATCTGTTTGTCTTCAAAATCCTGTATGGTAACAAAGCTCTAAGAACCCAATTTCCGCATTGTCCTTCACTAAGTGCCAAGAAGCACAGTGACCAGATACCGCTGTACGGTGCCAACAGTCAGGAGAGTCCAAGGGTGCATGAGATACTTCCACAGCGAATGATCTCTGGATCACAGATGCAGTCTAAGTGTACAGAGCACAAAGTGTTTTGGAAAATGTCTTTCTTCGCAACTGCTTGCTACAGCTTTTTGGCAAGCATGGAAAGAGGCCCAAACTTCTAAACATATTTCTAAACAGTTCTGTAAATCTAGTAGGCTAGTAAATTTATGTCTTTTTCAACCAGATTCTAAATGCTAGTTTTGTCATTTTGGTAACTCTTGCTTTCATTTTTAGCATTTGCCAATGCCAGAAGGCTTCTGGTTAAAATTTGTGTCAATTACTAATATTAGTTAGACTGACAGTTTTAAACACTTACAATTGCTTGGAGAGAAAGTACGTGGTCAAGAATGTGTGATCGTTTACTTCAGAAGGGAAAGTAAGGCAGTTTTGAAACACAGTTAACATCTTCAGTGGAAATAAGTTACTTTTTTCTTTTGTTGCATCCTAGCCAAGAACCACGGACAAATTCCCAAGTAACCACAACCACTAACAAGGTGTCTACGGACACAGACAGGACTGCACTGTTGCAGAAATTCAAGTACTGTGCAGCGTGACATAAGCCAGAGCCAAGTGACAGTGGATCCCCCCCGCCCCACTGCTTCTTTTTATTTCCTGACTGTAAGTTCCCAAGACCTAAACCCATCTCCCAGAGATGCGCAGCAGCAGCGACGATGGTGCTGAAGAGAGAAGAGATTGACTACAGGCAAAGAGAAGGAAGAGACTTGCCCACAAACTTCAGTGATGCAAATGAGTAGGGTCTTGCTCTACAGGAGAAACAGTAGATGCTGAGAAAGAGGAAGGCAACGAGCTGAAGGCAAGAAAAACTGCTGGAATCACGGGCAATTTAAGCCCTGGAGAGTCTAAGGTACTCCACAGTTGGAGACTTAATCGAGTGTGGCTGAAGTGCATGGCACATGCTGGACATTGGTGGGAAACCCAGTGATACAGCTAGTCATGAGGTATTCTCGGTGCTTGTGCATGCGAGCTGGCTGTAGGAGCCTCTGACAGGTTGACCCCGGAGTCTCTGCAGACGGAAACGGGCATGTGGCTTCCCCAGGGACTGCCTGGATCTCAGGCAAATCTGAGAGGATACAGAAGTTCTGAGCTTGCTTCAGCAGGTCATGCTGCCCAACAAACACAACAAAACAAACCTTTCAGTCTCTTCCACATGCCCTGCTGAGAGCAAGAAGCCACTTGTGCTTCCTCATGAACAACTGTGGCTGTTTCAAGTGTATCTGGAATTGGCCTGGAAACAACGAAGCCCTCTTTCTTGTCCACGTCACCTCCCACTGAACCTGCAGGTAAGATGTCCTTCCACAACACAAGCCACACTGACCTCCTGCAAACTGCAGCTCTGAAATCCTACAAAAAGGACTGAGTCTGTTCCTCAAATCAAGTTCATCAGATGCCTCTCTGCCTCTCAGAGCTCTCCTTGTTCAAACTGACCTAGACATGCTTCAAAATGCATCAGGCCTGACCAGCTCCCAAGTGGATGAAATGCATGTGTGGCGAGAATGGAGGGAGCAGAGTCAGAAACACCTGAATTCACTTTTGTCTAGGTCAAGTTCCAGCTTGTAACCTGATCATATATGGGATCCTTTCACTGAAAAATCAAAACAAACACCCTGCATGTAGCAGGGTACTGGTATGGTAGTGCTAGCTGCACACGTGAGCACTTTGGCAAGCCTGCACAGGCTCCCACACCGGCAGACGATTCGCCTTCATGTCTGTGTCTGTACTCCCAGCTTACTGAGCTATGTGTGGAGTGGCTGACAGGAACTAATTTGTCTGCTGCTCTGTTGGCACATTTCATCTATCCACATTAAAAAGAACCCGTATTTGATGAGAGTTTACCACAGGATCCTGTGACCAAACTAAAGGCATTTCCAGCGTACACCAGCTGCATTTTCCTACATACCATGAATGCTTTGTGCAGCACTTAGAAACTGTAGCTATGATTCAGTAAGTGTTTTTTTGAAAAAAACTTCCTCAAGTCCAACTTTTAAAGTCACGTGCCTTGCTTTGCTCTAAATTTCCTTATTCTGTGTCTGCCCAACACAACTTGGGCTGCTTTACCATATCAGCAGTGGAGCTGAACATGATTCTCTTTCAGCAACAGTCCTAATTTAGAGATCTCATTTTTGTCAGTGTATCTTGGAAGCAGCCGGGCTTCATTATTTAGTTAAAAGATCTGTAGTTAGCCGATTCTGTTATCCTTTATACTGCATTCATTGTTGACACACTTGTATATTGTTGCACTGCTCTAATGAAGGGCAGATACCAAAAGATAGTGTCATACCTGTGGCGGCAGCGTCGTAAAAACCGCATAATCTTGCGAGCAGCTTGATCCTGCTTCTTGGTAAGCAGACTGCTTCTAAACACAAAACACCCAACACTGAAGTGCAGGCAAAACTGGAGAGAATAACGCTAAATGCAAGAACAATTATCCTATGAACCACTGCCCTTTTCCCACTGGCCTCTGTTCTGTGAATTACAGCACAGCCCTGATGAGTGTAAACACAATGTAAAAGGATCCTGGTAGCATCTAACACCCCAACAGCTCACCTCAGTTTCTGTTGTACAATGGTGGCTGCCCGACGGTTTTGCTTCCTCTTCCCACATTCTTTGTAGCTGCGATAGTACTGCTGGATCAGCATCGCGGCTCGTCGACTCTGCTGGAATTTTTTCTGCTCATAATAACTTCGGAATTTGCTCTGGATAAGAATGGCAGCTTGCGTCATCTTTTTATAAAGTGCATACTACAAGAGAAACGAAGAGAAGCTGAGGCATTCCAAGAAAAACAGGAAGAAGCAGGTTCCTACAGTGAAAGACTTGTGCCACTAAGACATGATGAGAAGCAAATGAGTCTCTCACTCTCTGACTGGGAACTGTATGAGAAACGGGTGACAGCCAACTGGAACAGCTGTGAGATTAGGTGCAGGAGCTAGTCTGCATCAAGAAAGCAACCACCTGTTTTGCTGCCCTGGAACAGTTTGATGGGATTGGTTTTACTTAATACCTAGCTAGCAGAGGCTCTACATGTACATGCTAATGACCAGATCCAGCTGTCCTATACTTACAAACAGCTTTGAAGCAACTGGAGCTGATCCTGAGTCATGTTTACACTGCGTTAGAGATGAACCAATTGACTACACTTAGAGGAATTGTTTGTTTCCTTTGCATACAGAAGTCTCATTACAAAGTACAAGATGTCCATTTCTATACAGCCATTGTTTGTAAAGACTCATAACAACAGCAGCAAAATACACCCAAATAAGCGACTGGAAGGATAAAGCAGTGTGAATGACTATTCCAAAATGCTAATCAATTAACTAAAACCAAAATACACTTGTGTCTTCAATTAAAAACATATTTTAAACAAATTACTTTTTTAAGAACCAAATTTGTTGTTCACAAATGTATTCTACTTTCCCAGGACAATTAACTTTTTAAATAGCTCACTTGTTGTTCCTATGCCATAGCACAATACTGCAAAAGTTCTGACTGCTCATATCTTCATTTAAACCCAAGCATTTCAAACAGAGTAACATATGATTCTAACTTAAAAAAAACCAAACCCGAAACCAAACAAAACCCACAACAGTTAATTAAGCAAGTCTAATATTGAGCCTGTCATAGGCAAAACTAAATCTCATTAGAAGTCTGTAACAAGCATTCACTGAACCTGCAAATTTGCATGAGCAGTCACACATATGCAAATTCTTGCTAGCACTGTATTATTTTCAGCCCCATGATTCCAAATAAATCAGGCACAAACTATTAAAACCTTTATTCTACATCTTTTCCCTTTTAAAGCACACAAGTAGATGGCCACTTATCAGAAAACATACGCATTCATGCATATTTTTAGAAGTCCTTTTTAAGACAAAGGTGTAGAATAACGTATAGAAGTTGCACTTATACCTCTGAACTAACACTACAACAGAGGTTTTCAGTGTTTACTGATCTTATTTTGAAATTTTTCACACTTTCAAAACTTATGTGTCTGTTGTTCACGCATATTTTATCAGCTATGATTTCTGCTCACTTTATCAGACAGATGAGAGACAGAAATAGCAGCCACTGCCCACTGCCCTCTACAGGGTAACATCCTAACAGATCTCAATGAAGTTTTCCCATCTATTCAGGAAAAAAAAAAATATCAAGAAGCAAGCAAACACCCCCCCCCATCACCCCAAAGCAAAAACCCCTCCGATATCATCACAGACCATCATTTACCAAATTTCACTTTTTGGAATTGAAGCAGTCATTATGTGCAGTTAAATTTTGCCATTATTCATTTCCATTGTTTGTTTTGTTTATTTTCAACATTTTTAATTAAACAGATCAGACTGATGTAAGTCCACTCAAGGACTGGTCATAGTTTTCCTTCCAATTCTTAGACCAGATGGGACTTCTGTGGCTGAGTTACAAACCCCTGAATAGAAGGGTTCAGACACAAAACTGTGATGCAAGCTACGACCGTTCAAATCTAGTCATAAGCCTGTGCTCATGTCAGCAATACAGTAACATAATAGAGGAACAAAGCATGTGAAAGAGAAAGTAGCAGTCACTGGATAGACTAGACCCCAGTATGTTTGCATTCAACTCCAGACCCCCTTAGCTGATTAGCTACTCCCTTTCCTCCTCTTTTTTCCTCCAGCTGGGAAGATGATAAACAGAGAAGTCCCTTAACCTCCATGAACTGGCAAGCCTCAGCTAGTACAGCGGACCCGGAAAGCTCAGCTCACTTGCGCTGACAGGACAGTACTTCAACCGACACAAAACCATGGTGCAGCAGGAGGAAGTTGTGGATGGAATGTTACCCTGAGGACATGCTCTCTTCAGGAAGAGCATGCCTTGCCTCCTGGGTAGCTCTGAGAGAAGCTCAGCTGATTCTAGTATCTGACAACAGCAAGATGTTGCACAGGTGGGAAATCCATCTTTACAGTACAAAATTACTGGCCATGGACAATTTAAGACTGGCATCAACAGTCGTGCCTCCAGTATGAGCAGCAATGTACATAAGATGGTGGTCTTAGGAATTCAGGGCACAGGTATTCCAAAGATGAATGCTCAGAATACTTTGGCATGCAGGCAGAATGCAGAGGATATTGGCTGCACGGCTGGGACAAATGCTCTCCTGTGCTCCCCAAAGGCCAAGGCAAAGATCACCGAGGGATGGCTAATCAGCAGCAACAAAGGAAAGCTTGTCCTCTGGAAACTGGCTTCAAAACCTTCTCTGCACCTCAGCCCATCACTGCTTATATGAGCACCTGTAGAAGCAGGAGACACTTTTTTTCTTTCCTTTTTTTTTTTTTTCCTTTCCAGCTATACTACTATGTTGACATGCTGTGGCATGGCAGCCCCTATGTATCTCCCATAAGGTTTGGTTTGTCAGTGATTTCTCAAACACAGGCATTCATTAGTGGATACTATTAAAACGTTTTTCTAAATGCCAGGTTCTCCTGGTTTATATTGAACATGAAAGTTAGTGACCCATGGGGAATTGTTTCCAAAACAGTGTTTGTAATTGTATTACCTTCAAGGCTATCCAAGTAAGCTTAGGGAGAAACAGAAAAATACACAGTTAATGTTAGTTCTGCAAATAAAGAATAAAAAAAAAAAAAAAAAATCAAACCAAACCATCTTCTTTCAAAAAGAAGCAATTCCAAGATCCAGGACAAAGCAGTTTGTCAAGCAGTTTTTGAAAGGAATTAAGCTTCCCTATTACAGGAAGCATCACTCCAGCCTGACAGCCATATGACAGACTGAATGTGAATCATAATACAGTCCCCTAACACTAGACAGGCTTCCCAAACAAATATTTTTGAAAGCTGTAAAGAGCACAGGCATCTTGCCTTTCACTTTACATAACACGCCACCAGGCATCAGACAGCCTGAGTCTAGCAGGGTATAGTGAAAAGACAGACATAGGCTCTAGCCCCCACAAAAAAACAAAACACCAATCAGAAAAACCACAAAGGAAAAGGTATCTTCTTTTTCTGGGGTTGAGAACTCAGCCTAAAAGCAAAAGTAGAGTGTGGAGAACAGTCTCAGTCCCGGAACTGCTTGCATCAAGCTAAAACACATGACTTTCCACAGTCTAAAAGTTTAGTATGTGCAAAATAAAACAACCTTTTTTTCATCTTCACCTTTAGCAAAGGCAAAACCAACTTCAATTTCACAATGAAATTTGGCAAGCAACTAGTCAGAGAATAGTTTCATCAGGCCACAGCATGCATAAAGGCCAACGTGGTATATAAAATTGCCAATACAGCATACATCATTGCTCTCTACCACACAGCAAAAATGCAGGTGGTATCACACACAAAATCCTTTCAAGAATTCCCTCCAAAATTAAGATTCAGGACACAAATTTTTTTTCCTTTTCAATTTTGCCTGAGCAGGATATTCCACTACTGCATGTTGAAAAGCATGCAAGAGGAACAGTGGGATGATTCCTATTACAAAGGGCTGTGTTCATGGCACTTACGTGCGTGTCATAAAATTTCACTTCCTTGATTACCTGTTTGTATTTTCGGTAGCAACGCTGAATAACAGCAGCAGCCACCTCTTGCTGTTCCCGGAGAGGACGACCCTATGCAGAGAAGGAAAGAAGCGATAAGTAGTCAGAGTGCACCAAAAACCAGGACAGATGACATTAAGTGGCTCACAGCAGCTTGCAGGGCACCTACTTAAAATCCCTCCTGTCAGTGCTACCCGGTCTGATTCAGGTCTAGGCAGTTCCCGGAGATGTCTCTACCATCAATCCACATAAGGGACAAACCCTCAAAATTGATCTTTACATCAAGCAGGCAACTAACCAGAATCTCTGGGGTGTATTTTTAGGATATGCTTCCCGCGTGCTGTTCCAGCACACAAAGCAAGCTATAGCATGGCATGCTCTCTCCAGTATGGTAGTTGCTTGGTAAATATCAATAAACAAACACTAGGAGCATTGAAAAAGTTATGACAGAAACTGTACGTTTGTTCCAGAAGCAGGTATTACACACATTTTGTTTTGTAACAAATTACACTCTCTCACACATAAAAAGGAAGACGTTGGACGTTTTGGCCACATACCTTATACTTTCTGAACACTGTCTGGACGAGTTTGGCAGCTTCATAGAGTTCTCTCTGCTCATGATCAGACAGAGTTAACTGTGCAAACTCATTTTCTACCTTCTCGCTGGTGGACGCACTCAGAAATTCAGACCAGTCTGCTGCCGAGGGAAGGCTGGGTTTCTCAAAAGCTATTTCACTGATTGGTGAGCCTGCAGGGCTCAAGCTGGTGTTCGAAGAAGGGGTCAGGGGTTCACTATACAGACTTCTGAAATACCAATCACAGTAGGAATTATTGGCTCACAAAGCATCTGGGCTGGCATCACAGATAAGGACTACAACAGTTCTGAGTTCACGGCAGGAGCTCATGCTCCGCTCCCCTTCCTCTCTCCAACCAACCATCCCACATTCCTGAGCCTGCCCATACCACACTGCACAGAGTTGGCGGTGGAAGAGACAAGTCAGACCCCGTGGCTGTCCCTCCTGCACGCCCTCCCGTTATACCATGAACTTGTAGCTATGCTGGCAACAGCGCATTTGACCACAAGAGCATGACCAGGCTTGGAACATCAGCATTGAGACCCACTGAGAAACAGCATCTGCAGGCTAAAGAATCAGTACATGCTGCCCAGCATTCAGACCACTCAAAAACCCAGAGCAAGTTCACAGCTCTTACTGACCTTATCTGTGCAGCACTTGGCAGATGATCGACATCAGCAAGGTAACTGGCCAGCCAGCTCATTGTGGTGCTCATGGCAGCACTGTCCGTTCTCTCCACCAGTGGCGGCTCCACTGGCACAAAATTCTCCCGCTTGATCCTGTCAGGCGTAGCTTCAATAATGTGCTCCGCAAGTGTCATCATGTTCACCTGCAAAGGGGGAGAGGAGAGCAAACTTTTACTGCGTGGTGGTAGGAGCCTTGTGCTTGCATGCCCAGCTTTAGACAGACCGCCCCATTTTCCCCAAACTTGTGGCAGCTGGAGTCTACTGCTTGTCTCAGCATTGGAGAGACATTCATTAAACAAAGCTCATTTACTTTTCTGTTTCTTCTGACAAAGCACTGCAGAGTTTCATACTCTCCAGACCTCTTTTTCTTTGAGGAAAGTACAGGGAGCCCAAGAGATCTGGCGAAAGGTTTATGTCATTGGACCTTTGTTGTATACTACTGACAGCTGTCACTACTATCTTGTTTCCAAAGGAAAAGCGATCTTGCCACTCTTTCGCCGAGATGTGCAGTAGAGCATGAGAGAACAATAAAGGCACATAAAGAGAAGTCAAAACCGTTGAGACTATAGCTTTGTCAGGAGACCTTCTGAACCATATCCCTCCACCCTCCTAGGTTCACAGGAATTTCTAATACAGAGAACAGAAAACAGTTCTTGTTTTGCAAACATGTGCTTCATCCATGCTATGCCAGAAAGATGAGAATATTTAGATGCCAAGGCAGTGCATGCAAGCTGTGCTCCCATTACTCTTTTCACTCAGAAGGCCAAACACAGTATTTTTCCCCCAGTGACTGCTTCTCGTCTGTCTGTCCTGCTTCTGCTGTGTTTTTATTTCCTCTATTCCACACTTTGTGGGGTTTTTCCTTCCCCAAACCCACTGTCTCTCCCCTTCTCCAGTCTTCTCTCCTTGCCATTTAAAGTGCAGTGGCTTGGCCTGCAACCACAGCACTGCCTCTTTCAGGTCACGTTGTCTTCCTAGGGACTGCTTCCGAATTCCTGAAATACTATGAGGCCACCTTAGTCTTGTTTACTGATGTGACCAGGAGGCTCTGCTTTTTCCTTTTTCTTTGCAAAATTGCAAACAGTTTTGTGCATTCTGTACACTGTTGAAGCGTACGTCAGTGCAGGAACCTAAATGCCAACCATTAGCCTTTGCACCTGGGTTGAAAGGGTAGCCCTTGAAACCGGAAGAAAGTATTCATTGACTGTATGACCATCTCCTTTGTGGTCATACATGCAAAGCACAATTCAGAGTCTCTAAAGGCCTCCACAGAAGATTCTCACAATTGGGCTGCTCCGTGTAGCCATGTTCTCCAGTACTGCTGATCTTTATGCTATGGGTACGTTTACCTGCAAGTCATCCATGTGGTGTAAGCAGTCCTCATCCCCTGCGTTGTCCCTATAGGACAAGAGCTCTGCATCCACCATCTCCCTGTCAGCCATCATCAGCACATTCATCTGCCCTCGCTGCCGTAGCCGATGGGCTACAGTGTCCTTCCCCATTGCAGCTCCCTTCTGGGTCCCCGCCACCTGCACTGCGGACACACCAATATAAATGTCTTTTGGGTTCCATTTGATGCCTGCTTGGCTGCCAGAGCCCCGGAACCCAGCAACTTCTGGGACGCGCTGGGACAGCTCCCGACCATAGTCCCTTATCCCTTCAATGGGGCTGATTGTCTCAGTGGCGGATTGCTTGGAGCTAGAGTTCTGCTTCCTGATGCTTGGCTGTTCCAGGCTCAGCGCAGTGGAAAGTAGCTTCTCTTGCCGGGCTTGAAAATATTCAGGGCTCAGCTTATGTTTTTTGGGTGCAGGGTAATCTTTCTGAGTCTCACTGCTGTAGTAGCTGGAAGGTTCTGATCTTGGTCGTCTCAGCTCTGTAAACAAACAGATCAATGGTCAAAATGAAACATGTAACCCATGATCGCCATAGGAACTACTACAGCTTCCAACACCGAGCTGCAGGCAGAAGCTTGTGTCATGCTCTAGAACACCCGACAGTATGCGCAAAGGGAGTAACTACGACCCAGGGAGGGTACTACCTCAATCACTCCTAAGATACACACACCTTTCTAAATCAGACATTCGCTCCTCTTCCTGACACTCATACATGGAGCACACGATAGAACGCCCACAAGAAAAGAATTAAGCATGGACAGCAGGGCTACAGGTGGCATCTGGCACCCAGGTGAGCTCCTTGCCCGCAGGTTTTCATATGCCAAATGTCAGCAAAGCAGTGCACGCTCTCAGGGTTGTTTTACCTGTATTTGTACTGGAAATCACAGTGACTCCCTTCTGAGGCTCCTGAGAGGCAATAAGCTCACTGTGCCACTGGGACACCCAGTTCTCTGTGTCGGAGTCTGTGCTCGAGGGGCACTGAATCCTGGGGTTCTGCCCAAGCTGAGTTTGATCATCTCGCTGTAGCTGCTCCAAGCACTCCGCCAACTTCACATGGCCCCGAGACCGGGCAATGGCCAGCGGCAGTCTCCCAAGGGAGTCAGGAATAGAGATGGCTCGGCGGTCCCACTTGTACAGCACGACGGCTGCATCCATGTGGCCCAGGGCGCATGCCCACATCTGAAAAAGAAAAGACAATTGACCCATTGGGGGACCTGCCTTCTCCTTCCTTCACTGCCGACGCAGTGGAGTCTGGTCCCCAGCTCATGGAAGAATGACTCTGACCAGCAAAACCATAACGTGCTTGAACCCCAACAACTGGCTTTTATAGGTGTCCTAGCCCAGCAAAAGACCTTTACTGAGGATTAAATGCATGCTATTCTCTCCTCTGACAGAGAAACTTCCATCTGCCAAATGAAGCTGACAGTTTGACAGTTTATTATTTACTAACAGACATTTTTTGGGGGTTGGCTTTTTCTTTCTCTTTTTTTTTTTATTGGCATCACTGCAGACACAGAACAGCCTCATACACAAAGGAATCTCTGAGAGCAGAAACATGTGGACAGGACTAAAGGTTGGGAACAATAAAATCAGCACTCCGTTGTTCTAAACTGGCACTTCTGGTTCCACCTGCTTTGGCTTTTTGCTTGTCTAAGTTCTCAGTCACAATTTCATGATTCCAATAACCAAGATGCTACAATGACTTTACAACCTCTACAGTCAGTCAGTCAAAGAGAATAACTTGAAAGAAGGCATGTAAAGTCCTTTCCCCAGCACAATGTGGAGACAAGATTTTGGGTAAAACACAAACTAGAACCACCTGTTTGTCCCCTTTCCTCATGTTATGCAATGACAAAGGTTTTTTTCTGTGTGGTCTTTCAGGAAGCTGCCAGCGCCCTGTCTTATCATTTACACAGCAAGGACACACAAGAAACATCTGCTCTTCAGAGTGAGCAGCACATTAGGAAAATAACACATCAGGAAGAATGCCAGAGCATCCTCAAGCTCTCTCAGAAGTTTCAGTCTGTGCTCTTACCAGAGGAGTGCAGGAGAAATGATCCACATTCAAAGGGTCAACTTCCAGCTCCAGATCAATGCTGTCTGCATGTTTGGTGCTGCAAAGGAAACAACAGAACAAATGATGCTCTGTCGCCATGTTAGGATCATTGCTTAAATGCACAGCTTTACCCAATGCACCATACCACAAAGAAGTGGTCACGCATATGCCCACGACGCACATATTTACTACAGATGGTGCACCCATCAGAGATTTTAAGAGCACGATACATCCAGTGATTGGACGTGCTCTCTCAAGAGACAGAACCTGTCAGATCAGGGGACAGAAACAAGTTCAGAGACTTGGCTGTTTCTAAGGGACAACCAGAAATCTGGACCAAGTAGAGTTTACACATTATTCTGCCATGCCTGTATTGACACCCAAGAGTTCAACGGGCTGGGTCTTACCGCCATTTGATGAGGGTCTGGATCAGTGTAGCATAGCCCTGGGCAGCGGCTAGGTGGAGCAGTGTCATTCCTCGGAAAGTCTTTGAATGGATCAAGTGTTTCGACTTTGCCCAGCAAGCACGACTCATCATCTTCTCGCACACCACCACCACACGGCTCTCAAAGCAGCTGCCCAGTGTCCCAGTCCCAGAAACGCACTGAAACACCACACACATCCCAGTTTAACCACTGAGAGGAGCTGCAGCCTGCCCTGAGCAGGCAGCCTTCCACTTCTAGAAATACTGAAACAGTGGCAAATGCGAGTGAAAGCCAACTGCTGTTAGACACCCACAAACCAGACTTCTTGTTTAGGAAAAACTATAATCCTTTCCAACCCCCCACCCCCAGTCAAACTCTGTTAAGAAAGCATAAAGCTGCCATATCTAGACACAGTGGGGTTCATACCTGCACCTGCGTTCCTCCGTTCCCACTCCCACTGCTCCCACCTCCTACTCCTTGTTTGTGCTGCTGGGAGCCTGTCATTTCAGCCATTCTCCTCTCCATCTGCTCAAGTCGCTCCAATATTGACATCCTGAACTGGTTATCTAGGTTGGAAAAAGCCAGAATAAGGGTATTTCCATGGAAAGAAAGCCCAGGTTGTGCCAGCCTATTGCAGGAAGCCACAAACAGCTATCCTGGAAGTCACACAGGAGATCTGTTCTGCTTGGCAACGCATAGGGACACTTGTCCTGCAGTATCCTAGCTCTTCAAAGTTCCTGTAGGAGCCCTTCGACTGCAATTACAGAGAACTTCCTCAAAGAAAACAGACAGAACAATGAAAAATGCAGGCAGAAGGTGGATACCGTCCCTGGTGATTCTAGCTGTATCCACACAGTAAAGGACTGGGGTAATAATGCAACTTCTTTGAAAACAGAAGTAAATTCGAGACAAATATAACCACTCAGACAGCATTTCAGTAGGATCGTATCTGTCAAAATACTCTCCATTTTAGATCAATCCCCTCCTACTTTACAAGCATCCTGAATTCAGCTTGGCTTGCCTCCTGAAACCACGCAATAATGGTACCTGAAGGAGAAAGAGTCCTCTGCTTCCTTCTGTGCTTGGAAGAAGGAGCCTTTAAAAAGGCACGTGCTCCTTCCCTGACAGGCTCCCTTTCTTGGAAAACAGCTTCAGGCAAGTGTCAGAAACAGAACTACCACAAATCATAGAGTACGGACACTGATAATCCAGTAACATCATTCTGAAAAGCAGCATAACTCTCGAGCCCTCTGGTCTCTGCAGAAGTCTAAAGGCTGTATTAATTATTTTCTCCTCCTTGCATTGTAACCTAGCACTATGATATAGCTACTAATGCTTGAATAGTGGAGCAAGGAGATTTAGATAGGTTAATAGGATGCTGTAGAGATCAGCTGCTAAACGTGATGTTGTAGAGATCAGCTCAAGCAATCCTTTTGTGTTTAGGGCCAGTCAGTGCAGCTTGAGCGGCAGCAAACACAAAGGGCTCCTTTTGTCTTGTGACCCATCAGGAAGAAGCTTCATGCAGCTCATGTGAAGCTGAGCACAGTAATTTTGTGGATAGGGACCATTTAATGAATCTTGCTATCATGTTAACAGCACGTATAATAAACTGCAAGGAAAAGACAACCCTCATCCTGTTTGGTTTCATGCATCCACGGGGACAATCTGGTGGTGGCAGAGCACTGATAACCCCAGGACAAAGCCCACTGACAGTAACAGCAATCTGTGCATCAAGATGAACAAGCTCTGATCAAGACTTAAAAGACAAAGTGTTCTCCGAGTGACCTGGCTACATGCAGAGTCCTCCCTGGAAGGTTGCAAGAGTACTTGTATACTACACTCTGCAAGGCACAACGCTCATTAGAGGGTAGTGGAGAGACAAGGATCTCTCTGCTGTATTGCACTGAAGACCATATTGCAGACTATTGATAAGAGACAGCTCAGGTCCGCTGCCTAAAGACATTCCCCTCTCCTTAAGAGGCTGCCGTGGTTTGACAGCAGGCAAGAGCTTTGCTCCCTTCTGGCCAGCTCCAATGGGTTGTAACGCAGAATCCCACCCTGGCTGCTCGAGAGCCAGGGACAAAGGAGGGTGGCCAGCACACCTCCCCCCAACCCCTTTTCAGAGGTTAGCTCACTACTGTCTTTTCTCACCTAGTCCAAAACACTATTACTTATTACTAGGTGCCTTATTAATAATTCAGTTGTTCTGTTAATTGCAAAGCCTCTGGGACAGTGACTGACAGCTACAGGAGGAAATATTCATAATGCAGACGCAGTCTCAGGGCCCTGTCTCTGAACTGCGGTCAGCACACAGCAGCCGCACAAGCCGTGTTCTCCCAGCACGCCTGTGCTCCGGGAGTGCTGCAGTGTGCTGCAGTGCAGTCCACGCCAACACCGCCTCCACCTCCATCGCCAGGCAGAACACGTACGCCGCAAGGACCAGCAGCGACCGGCACGCCGAGCCGTCCCCTCTCACCGCAGGCCTGGGACACATAACACCACTGCAGCTCAGGCACCAGGAAGAGGGGCCAGGTTTCCACGCAGGCTAACAGCTCCATTCTGCACATTAATGCCACTCTCTAGCTGGTGGCCAGCACCCGCGTTTTACTAGAGCTAAGATTAGCAACACACACCAGGTATCATAACAAAGCCTTCAACCTGGCACAGGCAAAAGTAGCATTTTTTTAAAAGAAAAATGATGGGTGGTCACTGGCTTGAACCAGTGATACATACTGGGGATTTGCTCCTACCCATTTTGCTGACAGGAGAGAATAATTATTCAGTACAGCCAGAAACAGCAGGAGAAAATTATTTCAGTGCGATACAGAAGTACACTGTGCCAACTACTATTCCCCCCTCCCCCGTATTTTTTTCCAAGCCAAATCCATTGTGAAACAGAACTGGGAGGAGGGGGGCACGTTTGTGTCCATTTTCCAGGCTCTTCTGTCTAGGCTCTGTGGTCTCTCATGACTGAAGCCTCCACCTCTCCTGATACCGAGCACTTCCTGGTACATTTTGTTGGACTGAAGTTACTAAAGGGATGTCTATCACCACCACTGTCCCCAGACGGGAATGCTAAAACAAAGAAAGAAAAGCAGGGAACTTTTCTCAGGCAACAGTATTTAAAACAGCATCTAGTGCTCCCACGTATTCCTATTCAGACACCTGGACAGTGCTCCCGGGAAGTATTTAGGGCAGGACTATCTGATTTTAGGTAGCGGAGGGTACCTGTTTGACTTCACAGAAGTCCAGAGCACAGGCATTATAAACTCACCACAGTCTTAAACCTGTAACCTTCAGCATCTTACCAAGACAATGGTGTTTTTCGTAGATGATTGTAAATCACTGCTCAGTTTACAGGCAGGTCAGAAATATGCTGCTATTAGTAAAATGGGAAGCGGAAACAAACGTTCTGGAGCCCCTTCCACATCTAGCAGACCCTGCCGGCATTTCCCCAGCAGCAGGGCACATGCTCGGATTAAACCTCCAGGCAGCAAATACAGTAAGTGGGGTGGTAGTGCATGGCAAGTATCTCCATGCTGCTCATTTTCCAAGTGATTAAACTTGCTACCTACAAAGCTAGAACAAAGCCACAACTGGTGGCAATTTAAAAATTATTTATATATAGTGTTTCCATAATAAATTCTGTGGTATCAATAACACTAGAGTGTCCCCTTCAAAAGTGACTGGTCGCTTGACGGGTGGGCATTGGTCTACCAAAAAATAAAATAAAAAAAAATAAAAAAAAAAAAATTAAAACAGAAAGTGGGGAGGAAGAGAGAGAGAATAGGAAAGGGAAGACAGCAACTAGCTATGCTGCAAGAGTTGGCACATCCGTAACAAAACAAACCAAGGACACCTCAGGACAGAAGAACAGCCAAAGGGAAGGACACCTTCCCCCGAGGTTCCACCTGGACTTGGCAATAAGACAAAAGGCTCCCCCCTTCTTCCACATCTGAGGCCTGGATGCACGCCGGATTAATGGCATCCAGACCATGGTCAGCACAGCTCACACACTGCTAATCAGCCAACAGATGCCTCGCCTGGGCTGCAGCGAAAGCAACACACGTCACTGTTTGTGTGGAAGATCCTCGGGTCATTCAACCCCCTAAACAGCACATTTCCCTCCTTCCTTGTTTGGAGCAGGGCCAGGGCACCTGCATGCTTTCCATTAGGTTCCCAAAAGTAAATCACATACAAATACTGATTTCTACGTGCTCTCCTTTTGATGCACTCTTGCAGTATCTCTCAGGATCATTTTAAAAATCAACTGTCCACAGGTGGGTGAACTTCCAATCTATGTTACCAGACTGCATTAGTCCTACCCCGTTAAAACTAAGTTACAATGATTAAAGATGATCTTGTACCTTGAAAACTCAGATTTTGCACAGGCCTAAATAACAGGTACTCTTTAAGTGGCCTCTTAGGAATCAATATTCCGTAAGTCCCAAGTTTGCCAGTTTGTACCAAAACACTGCCACTTCTGTAACAGGACTTGGCCAGCTCCATCCCCAAGGACAACAGCATAATGTTGAAAATAAAAGTATGACTTCTGCCACAGAAACTGGCATGAAAATATCTTCTTTCCTGTATGTAGTCCTGTGTTCAACAGGGTTACAAACAAGGTCAGCTTTACATACCACGAGTCATATGCGATACACCTAGTTTATCTTTAAAAACTGATATATCTGTATTAATGTTGGCAGTCTACATAGAAGGACGACTGCTACAGTTGTGCAAAGCTTAGAGGAACTGGACAGAAGGAAAACCTCTCACACTTTGGGAAGCAAAGGGTTGCTTCTTTTGTGGGTGTATTACTTACCAAACATAACCAAGGTCTGAAACAAGATCCTCCAGCTCAACCATAGAGGTATCACATGAGGCCACAACACATTCTTTAAGCAAAGTACCATGCTCCATTGCAAAGAAAACACGACACAACCTGACCCAGTCCTGTTGACTCTCTGACACATTTTCCTGTGAAAATTCCAATTGCCAAAAAAGCACTGGCAGCAAAGCCCAAACACCACAAACAGGATGAAAATGAAGTGCCAATGAAAAAAGACAAGCTGTCTGAAGTTATGCAATCTGCCTTGCGGTAATTAAGAGATGGGCTGGCTGCAGAAGCCATAGTGCTGAAGGTTACAGGTATCACTCTGACAAGTTCGAGACCCTTTACCCCTTGTTATTTTGCTAGTCACATCCTTTGCAGTCTTGCTCACTTCAGTGGTCTGTGGAGAGCCACCTGCTTAGCAGGCAATGGAGTTACAGGAACACAGCTTCCACATTCTTGTCTTTTATATCCAACAGAGGGTCTCATGACAAGTATCTATCTCACAGTGCACCGAAGACAAGCTCAACATCATATAAATCAAGTCGTCAAAATAAGCTGTTCTCCTGCTACATTATACAGAAAATCTAAACAGCTCCAGCCCAGCACAAGGAGATATCTTGCGCTGAAAGCACCCTAACTCTTTGCAAAGGCAGCAAAGATGCACGTGGATACACACCTATCTACATATTTAAGGTTTTACCCAAGGATTGTGCTTTTGATGATAACATTTCAGATTTTTCTGTGAGCCAAAAAATTAGACTTGCAAATTTTTCCATTTCTTGAGTTTTTCCATTAAATATAAATCTCATGCAATGTTACAGTATTCTTTAAGAAACCACAAAGGTTTCTGAAGCTGTTCTTCAAGGCTGCCTTCACTGAGGGTAATGAAAATGACCACATTTCTGTATCTCCAAGACACCTCAAATTCACAGAAAACATTCTGAACATTGTGTCTTTTCTGGAAATCTCTCAAAGAGTTTTCCCACCTGCAGCTGCTTCCACCCGATGGGAGCTCTGAAGCTGGCGGGATCTGGTGGAGCTACACGCATCCACTTGCTCATGCTTCACCCCTCTTGCCCGGTGCCTTCCGTGAAACTCTGCAAGCCCCAAGTGCACCCCGGGGTGATGTGTTAATTTAGGGATCGGTTCCATTGCATACAAAGCCACTTCCACTTCTGTTGTCCTCAGCCCTTCACAGGGGTGTGAGATGCTATCCCATGGATTCAAAACCAAGCTTAGGAAACACAGCAGAACTATTCATGGTGGTATTTATTCGCAGGGTCCGGTGGTCCTGAGAAAACCGGTTGTTTCGGAGTGACGCCAGGGCTGGGCTGCTCCGCGGCACCGGCAGCCTGAAGGGAGCCCAGCGGTCCCAACAGGGACAGACTGGAAAGAGCTGCTTGGTCAGATTTTGACTTGTATCAAGAGATTGGTCTGGATCTCACACTCATTTCCCTAAAACGTGAACCTTCATTTGAGTGCAGAACAAGCTTCTTTTTAAGTTGTACTCAGAGGGAGCCTACTACTGATTACAGTAACGACAGCAAGTTATGGACAAAGTAGAGATGCAAAACTATTCTGGTACAAGTCTTTTAAAGATGTGTGGTTATTTACATCAGTCGGCATTTCACCTTCACAGCCATGCCCAGACAACCCAGATATAGTTTCAAGTTTCTTTTGTCAGGGGTGGTTTAAATTAGCGTTATTTTCTTAGCCCAGATCCCTTCACCGATGAATCTGAAGCAGATCTGTACCAACAGCTCTATGAGCCACCACTGCAGGCACAGTGAATGGAAAATGCAGCGAGCAGAGGAGTTAATCTAGTTTAACTCCCCGACTCCGGAAGTCATGCCTCCATTTTCTCCTTTAGTGTCCTCCAATAAATACTGAACTTCCTCAGATGTCTAAACAGATCTAGAAATCTAAACAGATGCTAGCCACTTATGTCACACAAACTTTCATCTGAGACTGCAGAAGCACCTGCCCTGTGAAACCTGCTAGTGGCTTGTGACAGCTCCTGCCTGCACGTACCCTATATTAAAAGGGTAGCTAAAACACAGCACTTCCAAACATCGTACAAGTTTTTACCATGCAAGAAGGCAGCAGGGTTGCTACCAGAAACGTGTGATTGTGCACCAAGTGAGACAGTTCCCACAGAACTACCAAAAGACACACTACCACTCCCTCATTCATCCGCATCCTGCCAGCAGGAGACAAGACATTCAAGACTTCAATAAAGGCGGAGTCCCCACCCTAAATGGCATAGAAAAACAATGACCAAATCTGGGGGAAATGCCTGCACAGCTGCAGAGCTTAGCTACAAGTGCAGTGCTTCACCCACTCCCCCACGATAGCCCACTCCTCTGCGTGGCCCTCCCCATCTTCGAACCCGAAGACCTCTTCCAAAGCCACTGTATTATTTCTGCTCTAGAGCTATGCAAGCAGTGTTCCCGGTGGGTGGGGACCTGGCTCAAACCATTGCCTCCTGCTCACGCCTTATTACAAAATGTAGTAAAGCCAGATGTTAGCAGACGCCGAGTCTCAGATTTTGCACTTTGTTTGCACGGTACCTAAAACACCACTGTGGTCCAGGTATGGAGCTAAGAGGACACCAACACACAGCAGCCAGTGACAAGACCTCCTTTGCTTGACCAGCTAAGTTTAAGAAATTAGCAGAGCGCTGCTTTTCTAATTTCTGCACGCTACTTTAATGCACAAGTGAAGATCCAAAAGGGGCTCCTCTTTTGCCCTTTTGCCAATCAAGTTTCAACCAGCAAGAAACTGTCAGTACCACCCACGACATGGCAGTGCAGCCAGAACTACTACAGAGGAAATACTGCTTTGCACTGATGAAAAAGAAATGAGCAGTTCTTAGCAGCGAGCACTGTCTATACTACTTGCTCTTTTTTTTTTTTTTTTTTTTTTTTT
>Ga0065711_1034572_pt1 | contig 23551 bp, 13 predicted proteins | sample Hoacrofraction12_FD_59098 | JGI IMG/M metagenome (GOLD analysis project Ga0065711, IMG submission 59098) | Hoatzin crop microbial communities from Cojedes, Venezuela - Epithelial fraction 12 v2 (version 2) | ecosystem: Host-associated > Birds > Digestive system > Esophagus > Crop | place...
GGGGGGGGGGGGCTTTTTAATGAGAGTGTATAGTAGCTTGGTTTTTCTCTTATTTTATCTACTCCCATGTTCACGTTTCTTTCTGTTCTTTGTTTCGCTTTCTGTCCTGCACACGTGCTGCTGGAAGACTTGATGTGCAGTTCTGAATGTGGTGCTGTCATCCTGCCCTGCTCAGATGAGAAATGCTGTTGGGTTATTGAAGGGATATTCTGATTTGATAAATATGTAATGCTTAGTTTGTAGACTTAACGAACTGGAAGATATGACATGAATTCAAACATACCCAAAACGGTGGGCTAGCTGGGTGGTGTTTTTAGTATTGTTGTTTTTGCTAATGCTTAGAAAAGCCTGTTTTAAATGAAAATGATAGGTTTTTTTAATTTATAAAATGCTACAGGAGTGTGATCTTTTTAATATCTGTTTTTCTGCATTTTTATATGAAATATAAATATGAAATAGCAAACCACACCCTCTTCTTCTTTCAGAGGGGTCAGGCTTTAAAAATGCAGATACAAGAGGAAGTGAGTTAACTAAGACTGCATCTAGATGGCCTGAAGTGCAGCCGATGGAGAATTTTTATTACCAGATGAAAGTGGTTTTGAAGTAGTAAAATATCTTTTGTTTTGAGACTGACTTGACTGGTGTTATATGTGTGTGTGTGTATATATATATATATGAGACAGATAATCATTTGATTAATATCTATATAGGAGCTTTTGAAATAAATGCAATTGGGGAAAATTTTGCTCAGCAGTTTTGTTACTCAAGGTCTACACAAGTTTCTCACTTAAACCCCTTCTAGCAGCTTCAGAAATTACATGTTTTAAATTCTGTTTTGATCTGCTAAGACCTCCTGTGCAACTCTCACCAAATAACGTTTTTGAAATAATTCCTGTTTGAACTAGACTGTATCTTTCAGGAAAAAAAATTCAATCTTGATTTTTCATAACTGTCTGTGATAGAACTTGCTGGGTGACACAGCTCCTTACCTCGCAGGAAGTCAGTCCTGTGACTCTTACAAAAGATGGGGTGGGGAGGGAGGAGAAAAAAGCAATTCAGAGTTTAATTTGGTTTTAGCCTCCAGCCAGTGGCATTGTTGTATATTTTTCTGTTAGGTGAGAAACAATATTAATAAATCACTGGAAAACTACATTAATAAATCTTCAGTTGCTGTGTTAACACAGAATATAATCAAGCAACTTGTTAAGAATCTGGCCAGGCTAAACAGTCCCCTGCAGTGAATTTTTGTTTAATTTAATTAAAAACATATTTTCCATTTCTTGAATCATTCTCATGGTCCTTCCCTGAGCTCTTTTCAAATTATTTTTGAATTACATGTGTCAGAACATTACCAGTGTCAACAGGGAGGTAGCACGGTCTCCATGGCTGCCTTAGGGCACTGTGAAAGAGACAGCCCACATCCTGAACTCGGCTTACGTTCTTCTTAGCTGTGTGACCTTAATTTGTTGATGTTAAAGTTCGTACGTTCACTTTTGCCTGAACTACAGTCCAAGTACTGTTATTACCCCATTAGATGTTACTTTTTTCCCTAGCCCTTTCCTGTCTTCCAAGACTTCTTGAAATTAAGGGGGGGGGGATGTCCTTGGCCACCTTTCTTAACTCCTTGGATGCTGCTGTCTACCTGCCATTTCAGTGCTGTGACTGAAGTATGGCATCGTGTGCATGGGTGCATGTTGGAAATGTGGTTTTTAGGTTTTCAGATGATCTGTGAGAGTTCTCCTGTGTCCATCTGCTAACAAGCCAGTACCACTTTGGGCATGGAAAACTCCTTAAGGCCACTGGGCTGAGGACAACACAGTCTTTTCTTGCAGTTCGTTTGTCTCCCCTAGAATATGTTTGTACTGTTACCAGTTTATTTTCTTACTTTCAGAAAGCTCAACCTGTGTTGAATTTCACTCATTAGTGTCTAACTAGGAGCCTGTATTTGTTACTAGTTGTTCCCAGCTGCTTTGAATAGGGGTGGATTCAAGCACCTGCTTGAGTTTTTACCAGGGAAGTTCTGCGAAGGCAATGTTCCCAAACCGGTGGAGAGTGGGTGCGTACCTTGGACTGTTGGAGAGCGATTGATGTGAAGCAGGTCTCAAATCTTGAATGAAGTGTTAGTGTGGAGAAGCTAAGTGATGGGGACTGAGGTGGCTTTTTGGCCTCGATAAATAATGCGCCCCATCTATATTGGCTGTCCACACGCTTTGTCACCTTTCAACCTAAGGCCGGTTTTTAAAGTGGATTAGCTAATCTGTGTGAAACTGCAGTATAAGCGCTCCTCTGGAATTGAAGTGACCTTCACTGAGAATCAAAGTGACTGTAATTCATTTTAGGTTAATTTATGTTCATGTTTGGAGGTAGAGGCTGCAGTTCCCTTGAATGTACACAGAAGGCTCAAGAAGTTTTAATACACCTTATATTTACGGTTTTTATGAATTTGGGGAAACTTCTGTTTCCTTGTAAAGAATCTCTGGGGATCATTTAAAAAGTTAAAGTGGATCTGTAGCTCTGGGTGGGTCTGTGATTAATGATCTGTGGTTTATCAACAGCATGGGTGTTGCCATGCAATCTTTCCTGGGTTACCCTGTTTATTCTCGGTCTGGTGCGGGCAGTTAGGGTGAAACAGGGCAGCCTGTGCTGCCTCATCTCCTCCACACATGGATCTTGCATTTGCTCACGGTCTTGGTTTCACTACAGCCCATGACAAAAGAACTCTGAGAGGCATAAACATCAGAGGTACAGACCGCAGACACCTCAAGTATTATCTGTGGCTTGCATCATTCTGCTGTAGATTTGAAGTTTTTTCTTTTTATCTGAATGCATTTATTGAAAGGGTTTATAATATAGTGGCTGCAATAGCAAAAGATTGCGTTCAGTGGCCTGGTGGTCATTTGTGAATAACCAGATTTCTAGCATGAAGACACTGCTGAGATGAGAGCTGGCAGAGCAGACCTGAACATGCAGCATGTTTGATACCATGTGGGCATGTTCCTCGGGACATCTCTTTGCTTCATCGGACTTACAGCTGAGTGTGCTTTTTTGGCAGATAAAATTTTTGACGATGAAGACTCTGTGGATGGGAACAGACCTTCCTCAGCTAGCTCCTCTACATCTTCAAAGGCCCCTGCAAACTCACGCAGAGTTGGGATGGGAACTACCCGCAGACTTGGATCTGCAGCTCTGGGCTCCAAGTCTTCAAGTAAGCCAATACCATATATGAATTGACCTTTATTTATAGTGTTTGTGCTCAAGCTTATTGCAGGGATTTCCAGACTGGCCCCCAGAACCCAGTAACAAATTTTCCCCTGTGAAATCATTACGTGTACACTGTCTGCATGCCACGACCCAGCTTTGGTAGGATGAATGTCCAAGCAGTCCCCACATCACTATAATGCGTTTTGCACTGGTGAAAGGTTGGACCTGTGTGGTTGTGCAGGGAGGGCTGTGAGTAAATCACATCCATGTCGCAGTGTGTGGATTTTTGCCTTTATAGCTGCGGCTGAACTGAGGCAGGTTGCTTACAGCTACATGCTAAACTTCAGCCTGTGGAATCTAAAACTGACACATTGGCTTTCGTCTAAGACCTTTGGACATTGCTGATAATGAAGGTGCAGAAAGAAAACTGAGAATAATTCTGAATGTGAGCAATAATTATACATGTGATTTTAATTCTACACATGACCTACAGAAAGGGAGAAAGTTCTCTATATCAGACAGTCTCTGATTAGAATTCTGAAGACTATTTATCATCTTTATCATTTGTCTGTTTGTGCATCTGTCAGATCTGCACTTTCATCTATTATAGATAGGATTAAATCCTTTAAAATAAAACCTCACATATAATTAAAATAAATATTCCCTTTCATCTTTCAGACTCTGTTCCCTAACTGTTGAGTGACTACTGTAATGACTTCCCTAATGTGCCCTCTGTGCCTAGGAGTTGAAGGACGCTGTGAATGTCTGCTCTGTGTCTGGCATTGAATTTCCCTGTCTCTGCTTTCATTACGTCTGCAGCACTCTGAGGCTGCATGGATAGTGAACTTTCTCCTGATTAGGTGCCTTGATAGCTGGTGGTTTCTTAATTGATTGTCTTGTTCATAAGAAGATTGAAAAGGGTCTTTCATTTGTATGTCAGCAGCCAAAGAGGGAGCAGGTGCTGTGGATGAAGAAGACTTCATTAAGGCATTTGAAGATGTCCCAACAGTTCAGGTAAGCAGAATTACACGTTAAAACACACAGTGCTAAAAAGCAGAAGATGGATATAGGATCTAGCCGTAATCACTGGCAAGCTGTTCTTCATTGTGAAGTTGACAAATCTTCTTTTAGGGGAAGTCAAGTTGGAAGGAGGCAAGTTTGAAATGGGGATATCTGCCAGGAGTTTGTAAGAAACCATGGGGGGGGAGGGGGAGTGGGAGGGTTGTGATAGAGGTGTCACAGGTGGACATGGAGCTGGAGTTGGATGTGCATGCTGTATGGTGCAGTCTGGTCAAACAAAAACTTACGGCTGCAGAAGTCTCTTTACATTTCATCTGTACCATCTGGGAACTGAAAGCAATGAAGGTGACTTGTGTCTCCAAGATTGCTGCTGTTGTGAGTGCGACAACTGGACAGTTCAAGTCTGATGAAAGATTTAGCTGGATAACTGAGATGTGTCATGTATCCCCTCTCCTTTACCAGAGCTTCATTTCTGGGACAGCTGAACAGCACGTGTATCCACTCATGGTCTTCTGTAGATCTTGACTAATATAGCCCCTAGTAGCTGCAGGAATGCAGCTAGAAGTTGTGAAAACATACTAAAATGATAAGAGGTTCCTTTAATCATATTGTGATCATTTAGTAATTTTTGATGGCAGGAAATGGGTGTAAATTCTTTGCATTATGCAAAGCCAGCTGTGTCCAAGGCTAGCACAAGATATTTGAGCATTGAGGAGCAAAGGACATAAAAAAGTAGTTGGGAAGTGATCTGATTTTCTGGAGTAAATCTTGCATTATGATGCTACTCTGTATTTAAATTTGCAGATTTATTCCAGCAGGGATCTTGAGGAATCCATAAACAAAATAAGAGAGATACTATCAGATGATAAGCATGACTGGGAGCAGAGAGTTTCTGCGGTAAGTAGTGAACTTGGATATGAACTCTATTAATATAATTCTGCACTGAGCTTAAGCTCATGATGAGGGTACTGGGAGAACCTCGGAGTAAGGCTAGAATGTAGTTTAAGTGGTGAGTGTCTGTTATGTTCCCCCAGCTGGGGGAAATGTTTCCATATAAGGCTGAATTTAAACCACACCTGTGAAGTAAAATGCTATTTCATATACAAGAGTCAGTTGAGACAGCATCAAGTTGAACTGGAAGTCATGCAGCAAATCCAGGTGTAAAGCTAGAAATTTGCTAGCAGGTGCTGAAATAGAAATGTGGTATTCAGAATATCTGAAAACTTCCTGATGAGGCAGAAAGTCAGTTTGCTTATAGAGAACTTATTTATGCTTTTGCATAGGGAAATAATTCAGAAAGAATTTTCAGACTTAGGTTTTAAATAAATAAATATGACTGGAAAATCAGATGTTATACGCATGCCAAGACTGAGTTTTGTTTACTGAGGTAAGCTGTGTTTTCATGATATAAATAGATGCATGATCTTGTTTATCCTGTAGGCTTTCATCACTGGTGTGGCAACTTTGTGTCTGTCAAATCCTATATTACAGATCTAAGTGGCAAACCGTGCTCATTCAGTTTACTTTGGGGTGTGGGGGTTTTTTGTTTCCTTTACTGAGTAGCAGTGAGCTTAAGTCAAGGCACTGTACAGAGGCGTCAGTATAGATGAGGGCCTGTGAAGGTGTCCAAAAGAATGTCTGTGGGATGAAATGGTAATGTTAATAGAAAATCTGCATTTTGGTGGAATCAGGGTTTGACTTCTGGTAGAACTAGATAATTATTTGAATGAAGTCAGTGGATATATTCTAGATAAAAGTCAGTATTGCTCTGATCTGAGTGTAAGCCATGTCCTTTAAGTCTAGTCATCTTTTTAATACAGTAGTCAGCTGTGAGAGGACCTAAGCTTTAGAAGCTGTTGTAAATAGTTGGTTTCTAAGGGAAATAGAGCAGAATCTTTAAGATATCTTTTGGTTTAAAAAGTAATGTTTGGGTTATTATGAGTAGCTGTATGTAACACTTCTTCATTTCTGTAACAGTTAGCTAGCATGTTTATATTATTGTACTTAGTATGTTAACCTATGAGTTGAATATGAGATCTGAAATAATAAAAGTGCTTGGACTTCAAGAACAGTGTTCCTCAACACTCGTTGAGGAACAATTGTGCAAGGACCCTGGAAACCAAGTATCAGCCCTGAACATAACTGTCCTGGTATTTATTGCTCAGTAACACTCACTGTTTTATTTTGTGGTGCTAACAGTTGAAAAAGATCCGCTCCTTACTTTTGGCTGGAGCTGCAGAATATGATAACTTCTTCCAACACTTAAGACTTTTGGATGGAGCGTTTAAATTATCTGCTAAAGACCTGCGGTCTCAAGTAGTACGAGAGGCTTGTATCACGTTGGGGTAAGTCTACTTTCTAAATGCACTTGAAATGTGGTGTAGCAAAAAGGAACAGACACTGTTTAAAACACATTTGGGGTGTAACTCGTGCTGCTAGTGCTTGATAGGTATAGGTAGAACATGATTTTGGTACAATGGTTTCAAAGCATGTCCATGTGGGCTGCTAATTGTAGTTCTGCCAGACTGTGTTCCTGAGCTTTAAACGATGCTGATTTGGGATGCGCTGAATGAATGAGCGAGCCATGAGTCCATGCACCGAGTAGGGAAGGATTGAACAATAAAGCTGAAAATGCATGTGTGTTTGTTTTGGTTTGGACTGAGCTAGTTTTTAGTTTTGAAGGTTTATCCTTTGTGAAATGCTTCAAGAAAAAAGGCACTGCAGTGTTTCTGACAGCTTTTTTGAAATTTGTGCATATTAAGGCAAAATATGCAGTTTTGGAGAAACTAATATAAACTAACAGGTTCAGAAAAATACATTCTTTCAGCATGATCCCATTTGTTTGACAATAAATTTTAGCTGTGCTAGTTACTTTATTTTATGCTGAAGTTACCGTTTCTCAGAGTTCAGATGAATACAGAACACAAGTTTGAAATGAAAGTGGAGGAACTACTTTTTGAACCTGGTGTTCTCTGTCCTTTTCAGTTGGAGAGGAGGTGACAGTTGTAAAGATTGGCATGTCAGATGTGCTTACATCAGATGTTCTGTAGAAGTCTGACTCGCTTAACCCTCAGCACACTTACCAGCATGACTTCATTCTGTTTTTCAGACATTTGTCATCAGTTCTGGGAAACAAGTTTGACCATGGGGCAGAAGCCATCATGCCAACAATTTTTAATCTAATTCCGAATAGTGCCAAAGTCATGGCCACTTCTGGTGTTGTAGCAGTTAGATTAATCATTCGAGTAAGTATACATCGAAAGAGAACAATGTTATCGTTTCCAAATACTGTGGTGTTTCTGAGAAGATCTGAATGTGGCTGCAATGAAAATTAGATTAATTGCCTAATCTACTTTTCTGGTCCTGCTGGGCTTGGCTGTCTCAGATGTCATGTAGCCTTGTGTAGATGATGATAGGTAAGCCCTGCCAAACTAGTAAGAAGAATGTTTCTTTGCGGAGTAAGATATTTCCGTTCCTCTGAGAGCTGAGCAAATGTTTTTCTTTGAATGGGTTTTAAACCTGCCTTGCAGGACAGACTTGTGCTTGTAATTATGCTCTAAAACTCCTCACAGATAGCACACGTTTGCTAAGACCATTAAGTGACTTCTGCGTAGTGATTCATTGGGGAAGCTGTAGGTAGCTCGATATCTCTCAAGTTGTCACCACTGACAGTTTAGATCGTCTTGCAGTGACTTCAACTCTTTGACTCACTGGAGCCTGTCATTATAGAAGAAAATAAAGTATCTGTTAAAGATATTTTAACAGATAAATATAAAATATTTTTAATAATAAAAATATATGCCCGTATCTGTTGGTGTTCCTGTACTTAGCAGTTCTATTTTTAAGAATTGAACAAAAATAAATATCTGCGTACTGGGCTCAGGTGGCTGAAGGAGATGGCTTCTCATTCCATGGAACTGTGGTGTAAAGATTTCTTACTGTTTTTTGTTTGTTTTTTTTTTTTCTAGCATACACACATCCCTCGATTAATACCCATCATAACTAGTAATTGTACCTCCAAGTCTGTTGCAGTTAGAAGGTGAGTATTAGTTTGAATTTGTTATCTTTTTTTTTTTACTAGTAAATAGATTCCCATGTTCTTTCTGATAACATTCACGTATTTGTTTTTATTCATGAAAAGGGTTGGTATGCACACTTAGTAAAGAATGCATCTCGTTCTCCCCCATGAGGGGGGGACAAATTCCCAGTCAGCTATCTTGTGTAAGTCACAGCACTGCAGAGAAGAAAAAGCACTTTTCTGCAAAGAGAAAGGTTTTTTTTAAGCTCATCTTTGTGCTTACATATTACATATCGTTATAATAATGTCATTGTATATTGATTTCTTGACAGATATGTTCCTGTTCCCATTGCTGACTGTTATAGTGACACATTTTCTCTGAGCCTAGCGAGCAGAAGTAGCGTTCTGTGGTAGTGTCATCTGGAAGTAGGACTGGATGTGCTGGTGGTCCTCTCTGCACTTAAAATCCAAGTGTGCTTCAGTCCACTGCCTTGCTGGGAGACTCTTGCCTGGTCCATGTAGATTAGCTAGTTCTAGTTAGATAAAAAGAGCTTTGTGGTTGCTGAATTTGCTGATAAACCTTGAGCAAATAACGGCACACTTCTGCCTTATTTTCTTGAAATGAGGAAGGGAGATTAAAGTTGAAAAGGTCTGTCTCTGCATGAAGCTGAATGTGAAGTTTCCATGTGCGGCTTGAACTAACAGGCACAAAGTTAGCGTTAGCATGGATCTTCTGGATTTGTATCCTGTTTAATGAAAAAGGAGGCTTTCTGGATCGTTTTATGTCAGGCCTCTTTTCAGGCTTCTCTGTAGCGAGCTGCCTCCAGTTACTACTTCAGACTGTTTACTAATGGCTTTTGTTGAGATGTTGATATTTTCATCTGGACCATTACTGAATTCTAATGTCCCAAAAAGCTTCAGAACATGAGATGGCTGCTGTTCAGAGACAGGTATGGCAAAGTCAGTATGTTTCCATTAACTTAAAGAACTCAGCATTTCTTATCTTTCTTCTCTCAGGCGCTGTTTTGAATTTTTAGACTTGCTGTTGCAGGAATGGCAAACACACTCCCTAGAAAGGTAAGCTCTGAAAATAAGTGGGTTAAATCTCTCCTACTTAGGTCTGGGGGGTTAATTTCTGGAGAGAGGGTAATCTAGGAGGTGAGATTATGTCAGGCAGCTCTAACACAGATTTTTTTGCCACAAAAACGCCATGTACGTAAGTACGCACACACCATTCATTCCTGTAGTTCTGGCAGTCAGCATTTGGTGAGTCTGTCTCTGATGCCAGCCCTGGAAGACCCGGCTGGGTGAATCCCTGAACCCAATAGCCTTTTTTTCCCTATTGCACCCTAAAGTGAGATGAAGTGAAGGCTACTACATGTCTATCAGGAGCTTCTGAGGCTTCTACAGTACTTTAAACTAATGAACAGGGAAGAGACTGGGGCACAATTTCCTTAGCCCTAGATCGTGCAAGGCTATTTAAAGGTTAAGAGTGTGTTTTTGCATCCCGGCAGCTTCAGTAGCTAACTAGACTGACCTATGAAGAATGCTGCTTGCCTTCTCCTAGTCAGCAATGTGAGCAAAGTAGAACTGACTTGTAAGAGTAAATAAATAAAGGATCCAAAGGATCTTACCTGGAAATGGGAGGGTGTGATGAACTCTTTGTTCTTGGAAACCAGGACAAAATCAAATCAGTTATTTGTTTACAAGTGTGGCTCGTCTCTCTGGACTGCAGGGTAATGTTTTTCTTATTACAGACACATATCAGTGTTAGCTGAAACAATAAAGAAGGGAATTCATGATGCAGACTCTGAAGCCAGGATAGAGGCAAGAAAGTAAGTGGAAGCTGCTGGTGATGTCTCTTCTTCTTCCCCTTCTTTGCCCCTGTTGTGTTGTGAGTCAGTGGTGTTGCATGTTGGAGGCTGAAGTCCAGACAAGTTATGTTCTCCTGGCAGTTGATGCCAACTTTCCCTTGGCTTCGGTGGGAGTGTGTACTTCAGCAGGAGACGTCATACGAGATGATGGCACAGGGCTGAGTTATATATACATTGCATGTTCTAATGGTGCGTGCTTCACTTTGTTCTTCTAATATTTTGTTGTCTTTTTATTGGTCTGAGCAGGTAAAATGCTTACCTGAGTTGTCCTCGACTCCAGAATCTTGAACTAGTAACCTCTGCTTTCTTCTTGATGTTTGAGTTGCTTGCAGTTAACTGATATTTCTTCTGTGCAGTACAAAACTACTGTTATTTGTAATATATTTTTTGTCATTTCTTTTTGGTATTTATGCAAGACTGGGTTATTTGCTACTCTTGAAACAAAAGTCCTTGTGCTAGTACGCTCCTAAATAGTATCCTAAATTAAGGAAATACTTTGACACTGAAATGATGTCTTTGTGTGTATCTATAGGAAACTTTAATATTTGCAATTCATTTTCTTCTGTTGAAGATCTCTTGCACTTCTGTTAATGTGTTTGTACTTCTGGTAGAATGCTGATATACTAGGATCATGGTCCTCCGAACAGAACACTACAGGAACATTTTTCTCCAGAAAGAGGATGCTGTAAAACATGAAAACAATGAATTTTATTAATATAAATGCTGTTATAAGCAGAGATGTTTCACAGTAGGACTGTTTAAATCCTTGTGAAAGGGAACATGTCCATCACTGAAGGATGCAGTGGGCACTGAAACTTCACGGCAGGTGACTAGTTAAGCTGAATAGACAGTGAGGAGAATGGCAGACTTCAGAGAGTGTGCTTAATTCTCTCTTCCCATGTTTCTTAATTAACAATGTGGCTGATTGTAAGACAAACTTGTTTCCTTTTAGTGAAGTAAGAATGCATGTGACTTCTCTGGGGATTGGCTGTCACACAAATGATTCTTGATTGATTTGAGCTAACAATCTTGCTCTTAAACTGCACATTAGTTGCCCCCTGAAAAGTGCTGAGAGCCTTCATCTCCTTTGTGACCAGAATGAATGGTGTTTAGCCATCAGCCAGGAGATTTGGACCAAAGAGTAATTCTTCCCTCATCCTAAAATGGTCTCTTATTTTCAGCATGGCACTGATTGGAAGTCTGTAGGAGCTTCTCTTTACTTTTCCTTGTTATTTCTTCCCAAAAAGGCAGTCAACAGCCTCGACTCAGTACAGAAGATTTGTCTCTGTAGTGTTGTAGGAGAGCTCTTTTGTTAAACTTAAGAAAACACCACCAGCTGGTGCTTTCCTGAGTCAGGCTCATGCATGTGTGTTCTGCTTTTGGCATTTTTTGAAGTAGCTATTGAGCACCCAGTCCCAGACTAGTATCAGTCTAGTGGGTCTACCATCTCCTGCATACGGCAGACAGCCGGAGAGATGAGGGTTTCTTCTGTAATAAAGCTGCGTTGGCTACTTGTGTTTTTACAACACACTAAATGGTGTGTTCCTCTCATTTTCATTTGTTTTGTCTTCTGTGCAGCTGTCTGAGCAATACAATAGGTTGAAGAAAGGGATATGCCTTAAGCGTGTCATAGGGGCAGTAGATGGTTGAAATGACTGGGCTAAGGAGCCCACTAATGCCAGCAGTGAAAAGGGCTCTGACTGTACCTGTGCTCCACTGCCCCCTAAAACACGACGAGGAAATGCTCACAGTCTTGTGCCTTGCTTCCAGGTGTTACTGGGGTTTCCACAGTCACTTCAGCAGAGAGGCAGAACATTTGTACCACACCTTGGAGTCTTCCTACCAGAAGGCCCTGCAGTCGCATTTGAAGAACTCTGATAGCATTGTGTCCTTGCCGCAGTCGGATCGCTCCTCCTCCAGCTCCCAGGAGAGTCTCAAGTAAGTCCTTCAGTGTCACTACCTCTCAATTTGAACTACTGCAGATAGCTCCATTGAATTGGAGAGAGCCATCAAGTTGCCTTTTCTCATCTGGTCATCATTTGGCCTCAACACTTGGTTACTCCAAAATTTCTTTTTTTTTTAGCTAACATTATATTAAAATAAAAAGCCAGCAAAACCCATTACTAACTTGAAAAAAAAACACCATTATCTTGACTCCATAAATTATTTTCTAGGAACTAGTTGTGCTCCGCAGATACTGTTAGTCATTCATTCCAGATGTGCTTAAAACAATGCTTGGTTTGAAATTCTGTTTTTAGCATTAATTCTAGAGGTGTAAGTCTGCCTCATTCCGTATAATAATGACTAAACTAAACTTTAGTTGTAACTGCTAAATCGATATGTACCTCTTCTGTTGAATGTATGTATTTTGGCTTCTCTTAGAGCTACAGTCAACATGGGCTCCAAATGTCTGCAAATTAAGTGTTAGACCTATATGAAAAATATTCATAATTTGTTGGTATAACTACAAAAAGTGTTCTTAAAAATCTCTGCTTGCTCAAATGGTATGCATACTAATTTTTTTTTAGTGCTTCTGCAAAGAATTTCATGGTAGTGCTGTATTTATTCTTAAACAATAATCTTTGTTAGTCTATGCCCATTTATAAATAACTTCCTTTTAACTCAAATGTGTACTGGGAGAACAGAGTAGCACTGTTGCTGATGACTATGAAATACCAGTTTTGTTCTAAGAAATATTTATATTAACTTCTAGCCGTCCACTGTCTGCCAAAAGAAGTCCTACTGGAAGTACTACATCTAGAGGTGAGGACAGGAGCTGAAAAATATGCTCAGGTGTTGCTGGGGAAGTGTGATGAATTAGACTTTCGGACACTATAATATGCAAAGAACAACGGTGATCACTGTTTACTGCTCCTTAAAATGGCAACTTACTATGTAAAATTTTTCATTAGTTTTGGATTGTTCACCACATTTTGTGCATCAGCTGCAGATATAATGCTGCTTTCAAAAGTTAGTAAATCTGTTATTGCTTGCACCTGAAGGGAAGGCTGAAAAGCCTTGAAAATTGTAGCTAAGGTGTGTTTAGCTGTGCAATGGCTGCAATAAACTACTGCTGATGCTAAGACGTGCAGCTTCATAGTCTAATGGTGCATTCAGCTTTACAATTTTGTCATATATTTTCTGTGGTTTCAGCACTTACTGGAGACATCGTCTGCACGCAAGTCCTACAGTGTTAAATTCCATCTCACTGCTGATCTGTTTTAACTGTTAGATGGAATATTTAAGTGCAGCTTTCCTGTCCTAAGTAAATGCATACAATAATCTAAATAATAAACTTTAATACAGAATATAACAGACAAAACTTTTGTGGTAGAAGATAAGCTTCCTTCTACGCTTGGCCAAGATCGGGTTCTGGCTGGTTTGTGTGTACACTACACCCTACTGAGACCTTTGGTTCAAGGAGATACTGTTGTGGAACCTACTCGATTGTGCACACAAATGCACGTTTGCTTGCAGCTGAATAGACAAGCTTCATGCTTAAGAGGGCAGGCATCAACAAGTGATGGGAACAGCAGTCCTCAAGATGATGAGATTTTGGGAAGGAAGTTAGCAGAACCTGGACCGAAGAACCTGCAGGTCTGTTTTGGCCAGCAACTTGCATGATGGTAATGAGTACTGTGGTTGAACTTTCCCATCTAGGTTCTGTTAGAAATTTCTTTACTACTGGACTGGCAGCCTTTTTGATCTCAGAATTTAGGTTAGTGTCTGATAAAGTTCTTAGAGGTAGCATCAGGTCAGCATTGAGATATCTTTGCAGGCAGTTGGGGAAGCCCACATTGCTCTGATAAAGCATTCTTAGTTGAAGTATTTCAGTGCCAGCAGGGAGTGTTAAAAATAGTACATTAAACTGCTTGTCAGGCTCTTTGAAGCACACAGCTCAAAAAATTAATCTTCTTTATTCTGGATCTCCCACTCCCATCTGCAGCATCTACAGTAAGTACAAAATCTGTGTCAACACCAGGATCTCTGCAGCGATCCCGCAGTGACGTCGATGTGAATGCAGCAGCTAGTGCCAAGTCAAAAGTGACGTCTTCTGGAGCATCTACCCCCTTCAGTTCTGCTGCAGCCTTGCCCCCAGGCTCATACGCATCACTAGGTAATTCTACATGTGCTTCTACTCTTGCAGTTAGCTTTCTTTGCTAGCAGAAATTACCTCGTAGTTTTATTTGAATGTTGAACATATGAAGAACGTATCTCTGAGATAGTTACCAGCTCTCCAGGATCAGTGTGTGATCTCTTGCCCTTTGGGATTAAGGAAAAAATTTGCAACAGAACTGACTTGAAGCAACTTCTTAGGTTTTGTATTGTGTAAGAGTCTGCGTCTCGCTCTTCTTTCTGGGGAAAAGCAAATCTTATTCCGACTCCGGGACGTTGTTGAGGAAAATAATTGCTGCTCAATTCCTTTTGACATGTTCTCCCGTCTTTTTTCATTCTCTTCCTTCCTTCGTTTCCTGAAACTGGTTTTCCATTAATTGTTTTATGCTTTGAATAGTACATCTTAGTTGTGTTTGGTCACTTTATTTTACAAGAGAGAAAGATGTAGAAGCAAAGAGGAGAAGTCGGCCTTCCTGTTTCACCACACAGGGTATAAGAATCTGTTCCTCATGCTGACTCTGGATTATAGCCACATGTCACATTACTCTCTCAGGGCATCATATATCACTTTCAGGTGTCCCAGGGTTTCTTACAACAAAGTTTGCATTTGATCTTTTTCTCCTGGAGATGGCACTGAAGGAGGCATGGAGCAGGACATGCAAGGCAGTGGTTGACACTGTATTTGCAGAGCTTCAATTCAGTCATGAGCAGAACTGATCATCAGAACTAGTTTCTTATTCTGCTGGTTTCATGCTAATCTAATTCCAGACTTTTCATCGGTTCACCTTTACAAGAGAGTGAAAGATCCAAAATCCATCATCTTGATTTAAGCTGTGTAGATTGTCTTCACTGAGTCAGTTAAAAAGTTGCTTCTCCTTAGTGTGGGGCATTTGGTCTTTAGTCTGATACAGTATGCTTGGTGAATTATATAGGGGTGGTTTCTATAGATTCCTTTTTGTAGATAGGTTTCTTTCATATCTAAAATATTTTACCTTGGTTTAAGTGTATTGGTTGTATTTGGTTCAGAAGTAGAATTCTTATTCTGATTTAAATTGTTCATACTTGGTTCAAGATTTAGATTGCAGTGAAACCTGAACACAGAATACGAAGTTGATCACAGACTGCTTTTGAGCTTCCAGATGCAACCATTTTTGTCGCGCTGCACACTGGCTTCAGTGGCAAAACGGCTTACGGACAATCCTATGTCATGAGGAAGAACGGAAGGAGGATTGAACTGTCTACTAAAGTTGGTCCTGTCCTTGAAGCCGGGCGGCTGAATGCAGTATTAGTCTCGCTCTTGAATCAAACTGTAGGAGAAAAGCAGCAAATGCACGCTAAGTGATGCAAACACGGCTGCTCCTGAAGGAGCGTGTTTCCTTTTGAGCTGGTAGGGACATCTGTCACCTGTGTGTTGCTATGAGAGAAATGGTGAGGCAAACAAAGAAAATGGACCTTGCCAAAGGTTGGCTGTTGCAGGAGGGAAAACCTGCAAGCGTCCTCTTTGGATACATCAAGCTTTGATTTACTGCTCAGTCAAACTTTTTCCATTTCTTTAATTGTGTTAAATTTTTTTGTGCATTTCTGTAGCTAATACATAGTGCCCACTTCTGTTTGTTACTAATTTTTCCTATTAATCCTTTCCTTATTTTTTTTAATTTGCCTAAAGATGGTACTACCACTAAAACTGAGGGTAAGCAGTCTCTCTGTGTAACTGAGGTGTGTCCACAGTCGTACCACCCTACCTGGTCTATGTTCTCAAAGTGTTATCTGGTTCTCATCCATGTTCACTGGTGACCTGCATGAAGTGTTGCATGGTTGTCCTGCTCATTTTGATGCCATGGGGTATTCTTCACTTTCTCTTCGAGCTCCTCCCCACTAATAGACACTTGTCTGCTTTTACGACTTGACTTCAGATCACAAAGCTGTATGTGGGTCTCTGTTGCTAAAGCACTGCTTTTGGTTGAAGGTGACCTGCGCACAGACAAAAAAAACCCAAAGCAAAAAAACAAAAAACAACTCACCCAAAAAAAGACACAGGGCTTGTGTTTTCTTGCTCCACAATGTGTAAAGGTTTGCTGTGTTTTTCCATCCAAAGCTCAGGTCACAACTGCCAAATGCTTTCGGGAAGAGACTGGGCAGTGAGAGAATTGAATGAGATGATCACATGGCAGAAAAATGAGGACAGTAAACAATGGTCTCTAGGGAAGTAATATTTAGTCAACCTCTTTAAACCTGAGGTGTCTCTTTTTGTTGTTAACTGTCTGAGCGAGATGGCTTACATCTGAGACAGCTGGAGGAAAGGCTTTTTTTCAAGAACACTGAGCCTGCTAGTTTGGGAGAGCTTCCAGTCTGGTTCTCTGGCTCGTTGTCAAAGCTTGTTCTTTATTTCTCTCAAGCAAAAAAGATCACTGGGAAACTGCTTTTATCTGAGGTAGACAGGAGTTGAAAATAAGAATGCCTTCTACACATACTGAAGACACGACACCCTCCAACAAACCCGTTTTTTTTCCTGATGCAAGTCTCTTTTCAAGGGATCTGTTACTGTCTTGTGGGACTGTGCTCGTCCTTGATGGCTGCTTGTATTTGGATGTGGTGTTCTCAGAAGTGCCACTGTGCTCTTGTGACGTGTGTGTTTTTTTCCTTACTATTACTGATGCATTGATTTAATATTTAGAGGGAAAGGCCTCTACTGTTTTTGGAACTGGCACTTAGTGTTGAGAGGTGAGCTGGCTCTGCGCCATGGGCAAGTGTTAGTGCTTTGTGACCTGTCAGTGATAAGCAATGTGAAGTTGGCCTAAACACCTGTGTTTCTAAATGGCAAATTAGATCAATGTTCCAGATTGTTGCAATCCTGAGCTTCTTTTTATTCATTGATGACCCTTTTTTTCTGTTATTCCTTTCCCTCAGGTTCTCAAACCTTTGTGTTTTTGGCCTAATTATGAAACATTGAAAGTCTAATGTTAATTGACGAAATACCCTGTGCAGGTCTCAGTTGTCTCCTAAGGCTGTAATAATATTTGTGGAGGCGTGTTCCAACATCTGTCCTCTGGAATACCTTTTATTTTTGGTTTATTAAATGCTGTATTGTCATCAGGCAAAAGGGTGGGATTCTTTTGTTTGATTAGTGGTTTCTTTTCCAATTCAGCTACATTGGAAGCAGACTGGATTTGGTAAAAGTCTGTAATAGAAACCAACCAGTTGCTTAGGGGTAAAGAATGAGAGATGAACTTTCAGAAATAGAGCTTGCCATCCCCCTCATGTTAAATACCAGATTTCATCTCTTCCTTTTGCTGTAGGATCCTCTCTGTTTGGAGGAGGGAGGATCAGGGAGGATTGTAACAACATGGTGTTCTACAGCCAGAGCACTTAAAAGATGAGTTTAATCACTGTTTGAAACTCTTGATCTTTATTTTCCTTTGAGACAGTTAAGGGAAAACCAGCCTTTGTTCAGGACTTGGTGTGTCCTACAGATGAAGGCTGAGAAAGGTCTTCTGCCAACTCTCTGAACTTGCAGAGTTCACCAGGAACTACCAGGAAGGAAATCTTTATATTCTTGACATAAACGTGAAAATTAAGGGAGTGGGGGAAGAGAAAAACATCCTCTTGTTCTGCAAATACCTGTGTGTGCAAGAGACACTCTTTGAACATAAAGCAGAAATTCCACCCACACCCGTGCCCCTGTTTTGGTTTTGTGGTTTATTTTTTTGTAGGTCACCAGTAAGTAATTTGGGAGCAAATCCCTGTGGTTTTTTGTGTGGTTCAGCTTGACATTAAATCTGCAGTCTGGTTCTCATGATGGCTTTCTCTAGCTACAGTGTAAAAGTTCTGCACCTTCCCTTCAGCCGTGAGCCAGCATTGTGTGAACTTGGCAGTTCCCATCTCCTTTGCCCTCAGTTCTCCTCAGTGTTTTGTTTTTGAGCCAGACGCCTCAAAACAAGCACAAGATAGAGTGGGTTATGCCAGTGGCAAGAGTACAAGTTGAGCTGAGCGTCAGTCCTTTGGTTTTAAGTAGTGTCATCTCAATTGACAAATCTGTTAAAATGCACTTCCTTACGGAAAGGTAGCGTGAATCTATAGAATGCTTAAATCTGTGTGGGTCTTCTGCTGTCTCTGTGCTGTGAGGCTGTTTCTTCATCCAGTGCACAGTTGCGTCTGGATTGCCCAGACTCTTCATGTGTGGATGTCTCTTGAACTTCATTAAGAGCTTTGCAGGCAGAAAGCCTGTGTAATATCTAAACCTTTATAGTCTTCATCAGGACTTCACAGCTAGCGCTATGGAAGTAGCGATTGTGCCCTAAATCCATGTCTGTTATATCTGAGACCTCAGAAAAGTTTCTGCTTGTTTTATCATGAAAGGACTCTTCAAGGAGTATGTTAAAATGGTGCATAATGCTGACTTTCAATATAGAATAATGGTTCAGAGTGTTTCTGTTATCTGGCAGCCTTTTTTCAAAGTGAGCATGAAGACAAGCCCTTCAGACAAGCGTTTCCCAATAGGAGGAAGCACAAATGCTGGTCTGTCCTGAAACTAGCAAGTTCAAAACAAAATCAGCAGTTTACAGAGTCAGTGGCGCAATTCTCGGTAGCTTGTATTGTTCACCAGAAAGGAAATAAAATCTTGTTTATTATAGTTTTCAGATAGCAGACCGCTCTTTTTGAGTCTAAGTTGATTTGGACATCTTGAGCCTTACCAAAGGCATTTGGAGTAACACAATGTTTATGAAATCACCGTTGCTGTTTTCTTCTCTGCCTTAAAGCTCTTCCTTGACCTCAAGGACAAGGAATGATTCAAAAGTTTGACTGAACATGGTATTTTAAATGGAGATGTTCAGGTGGTAGGTTTCTTGGTTCTCTTGGTTGACACCTTTGCAAGTGCTGACTTGATTTGTCTGTGCTTGTTGGTGTAGAGCAAAGTGGTGCCACTATTGTTCCTTCAGCCCTGTGCTTTGGAGGGAGGTCTTGTGCTAAACTCAGAGGCATCACCTGCTGATTGCTTCCATTAAAGGTTGAGTGATTCTTGGGGGAAATTATAGTGCAGAATCAGGTCTTATACTAGTATAATGTTGGCCATGTGCTGAATATGCATGGAAACAGTACCATGCTTGTTGTAAAAACCTGTTTACAGATTTATGTAAAGCATGTTTTTAATTGATGCGTGCATATCTCTGATGTCGAAGTGCCATTTAGCAGTGACACAGCTAGGAGGGTCCTAGAGGCTCTTTCAGGAATGTTTTTCTCCAAGCTGGGGAGGAACCCAGTGTTGAGTAGCCTAAGTGAATAACCTGATCCATAGAGAGAAAGTTACCATCCCAGTGCTTCCATAGATAACTTTTATGGTTGTAGGTATCATTGTTCACAGCATGGAACTGCTTAAACTCAGTTGCGGAGCTGTTATAGACCATTTCTAGGCTATTTGAAAGCCAAGTTCTTCAGTGCAATATCCAGGCTGGGTCTCACAAAGCCTGTATCTGTTCTGAGCTCTGGGGATGGAGACGCTGCAGTATCCTCCCAGAGGAGCTCAGAATAGTGCTGCCGCATGAAGCCTCTTGTAGCATAAAAACACTATCATAGAATCTTTCTTTTCTTGTTGTTTTTTAAAAAAACACAACAACTTTCCTAGCTTTAGGCATATGTTAGATGTTTCAAGGTTGATTCTGATCCCTTGATTGTAAAAACTGACAGTAACTTTAAAAAATAAAACCAATCCCCCCTAAAAAAAAACAAACCCAAGTGATTTCTTAACACAAAGCATTTATGTGGAGTCTTTCAAAATACTTTCTGTACCAACAGCAGTGTCACATGTCAAACTTAGATCAAGGGGTTTTTTATGGAAATACTTTTATGGTTTGTGGAAACTAGTTGGCGCGGTCTTTATCTATTCCGTTGCTGTGCTGCTGTTGTCAGGATGCAGTAATTTTTTTAAGAGGAGCAGAAAAGTAATGGTTATGAAATATGAATTGTTACATCTGCAGTTCGAGCTAGATATGGAAACAAACCCACTTGAAAGCAAAGAAGTTTCGGGAGGGGAGGTGTTTGCTTGAGTTTTAAAAAAAAAAATTTGAATAACTTATTTGATATGTTATTTACAGTCTTGTAATTAGTTTTTCTGTCTGGAGTAGATTCATAGGGATAAAGCCACACATAGTCCTATGTGCAAATAACTCTTGGATGAGAATTCAGACTCTTGTTTGCAGATGAAACCCTTAAGGAAATGTAGTAGAGATGTTTGTATTTTATAGATGAACTTCTATATATACATGCTGTACTTCGTATGATATATATTAAAAACCCTGAGATTTTCAAGCCAGACAGTTATTGATTCATCTTACGTTACTATAAAGCAAATAGGTTTTGGATATCATAAGACTAATTTAAAAGTTGGGCCTGTGTGTGAAGATCAGTTAACATAAGAAACATCCCAGATCCCTCTCCCAGTTTTCTATCTCGTACAGATTTGCATAAAGCAGTTGAGTTCCAGTTGGTCATTTTTTGTTTTATAGCTAAAAACTGTACTTGGATAGGAAAAACTTAGAATCTTAACTTTTTTCTTGATGAGTAGCTTTGAGTCGCTTGTTTTGAACTGTTTGAATGCTGCAAGTAAGATTAATGTATGAAAAAATAAATACATATGTTTTAAAGTTCAGAAAATAAAACTTTGGACAGTATATTAACATTTTGTGCTTCAAGGAATATGTATAACTGGTGTCAGATGGCACTTTTTCCTTCTGTGTGAAGAATTAGACCTTGAATTTGAGAGGCCTTTTCTTCTCCTCATGTTTTACTTTATCCCACGGACTTTAAAAAATAAAGTACTCCTAGGGTGAGCTGTTACTGTGCTATCGCAATATTCATATCAGTACATCATTTTTGTATTTCTGCTATTCCTGTTACCATCTGCACAATGCAAGTCCAGTGCAGTGTTAGTTCAAACACTTGTCAACCTTTTTAGGATGAGAAAACCAGTATCAGTGTTGGGATTGTTCCTCCTGTGCAAGACCAACTCTTCATCCCACATTGTTCTTTCTGACACCCATTAGGCCAAAATCAGTGTGCAAATCTACCAGCCCAAAAGGAAGCAGAGTTTTGTTCCTGGGCATTCTTTCATTCAGAAACTGATGAAGTTGGTAGGAATCTGTCCACTGACTCTCGAGGGTTTCAAAGTAGGACTGAGCTTTCTGTTTCTAATCCTGCTGATCATAGCATGGTTTGGATTGGAAGGGACCTTATAGATCATCCACTTCCAACCCCCCTGGCGTGGGCAGGGACACCTTCCACTAGACCAGGTTGCTCAAAGCCCCATCCAACCTGGTCTTGAACACTTCCAGGGATGGGGCATCCACAGTTTCTCTGGGCAACCTGTTCCACTGCCTCACCACCCTCATAGCAAAGAATTTCTTCCTTGTATCTAATGTAAACCTGCCCTCTTTCAGTTTAAAGCCATTACCCCTTGTCCTGTCACTTACAGGCCCTTGTGAAAAGTCCCTCTCCAGCTTTCTTGTAGCCCCCCTTCAGGCACTGGAAGGCTGCTATAAGGTCTCCCCGGAGCCTTCTCTTCTCCAGGCTGAACAGCGCCAACTCTCTCAGCCTCTCCTTGTAGGAGAGGTGCTCCAGCCCTCTGATCATTTCTGTGGTCTGCTCTGGACTGGCTCTAACAGGTCCCTGTCTTTCCTGTGCTGAGGGCTCCAGAGCTGGATACAGGACTCCAGGTGGGGTCTCACCAGAGCGGAGTAAAGTTTCAGAATCACCTCCCTCGACCTGCTGGCCACGCTTCTCTCAATGCAGCGCAGGATACAGTTGGCCTTCTGGGCTGCGAGCGCGTGTTGCTGGGTCATGTTGAGCTTCTCATCAGCCGGCGCCGCCAGGTCTTTCTCCTTAGGGCTGCTCTCAATCCATTCTCCACCCAGCCTGTATTTGGGCTGGGGATTGCCCCGACCCAAGTGCAGGACCTTACACTTTGCCTTGTTGAACTTCACGAGGTTCACACAGGCCCACCTCTCAAGACTGTCCAGGTCCCTCTGGATGGCGTCCCCTCCCTCCAGTGTTGCGACTGCACCACGCAGCTTGGTCAGTCTTGATAATCACATTAGATGAGTTTGACCCTTTGGTTCACTTTTCTTTCTTAAAGCCCCCCAAAATGGTATCAGAAGCTAATCCTGATTTCTCTTTATGTATTGTTTTAGGCTTTGTATTTCCTAAGGTAGAAGAGTCACTTATTTATTACCCGTCGTCCAAGTTTTCTCCTTGTTCTCAGTCAGCTGCTGACAAAGGGGAAAATAAAAAGGTTTTGTAGATGTAGGAAGAACAGAAAATTTTGAGGCTCTTAAGAGTGGCCTGTGTATAAGAGAAGACATCAGTCCCTTCTCACTCCTCCTTGGCCCACACATCGTGTTTTTCAATATTGTCTGTTACTGTGCGTAATGTTGAATTTCAGCTTGAGTTACCCTCCCAGGACTTTCTGCAAAGTCAAGGCCTTCTGTTGGCGTTCTGGAAGGATGCAAGTTAATTCTGTTATTGGTTCCTAAGACTAGTCAGGTTTACCTTCTCTTCTCACTGTACTCCTGCTGCCACCAGTCATGTCCTCCTGATGTGGGAATTCAAAGGAAGCATTGAGGCTTCCGACAAGAGTCTGAGGTCCTGCTGCCTGCTTCCTCACACACGCCTGCTTTGAAGCCTGCGGTGGGGTTTGGGGTGCACACCTTGTGGCAAGTCGCGCAGTGGCCTTGCTCCTTGGTGTGTAGCTGTGCATGTGCTGATCTTGCAAGGGATGGGAGCGCACCAGCAAAGAGCTGTAGAGCCATCTCTGGGTTGTGCATCAGGCTGACCGTTTGTAAGGGGCAGGCAGCCTGCCAGAGCAGAGGAGGTCTGCAGCCTTGTTGGTGGTAAGAAGACCTGAGCAGCCAGTTTCATGACTGGACCCATGTGGATGTGCTCAGAGCTTGTTTAGTTGAGGCAGCAGTTAAAAAGTGGTTTGTTTGTATTTTCCCAGTTTTATGCTAATGATTTCTTCTGTGTCTTGTCTGCCAACAATTATTTGAATGTAGCTCTGTATCTTGCCTACTGAGCTATTTTAAAACTAGATGTGGGGGGAGAGGTCTGCAGTACACCTGTCTTCTAGGCTTTTTCCTCTGAAAACCAGTCTAGGCTTTCTTCTCAAAGCTAAACATCTCCTTGTCACTTTGTATTGATCAGAAACTTTTGCAGACCATGTTATGAATATTTTGAGAGCTCAGAGAAGAACAGAGCTCTCAATCCGTTCGGCCTGGGCTGCTTGCCATTGTCTTGTCCTGCATGTCTACCTTATGTGAAGTGATTTCATACCCCC